>PJEL010001953.1_pt1 | contig 19665 bp, 19 predicted proteins | sample 1853271 | NCBI WGS metagenome assembly PJEL01 (sample SAMN08108733, study PRJNA415343) | Invertebrate metagenome, whole genome shotgun sequencing project. | host: Globobulimina | place: Sweden: Gullmar Fjord | collected 2015-08
CCATTTCTTCTTTGATTTGTACCACTGTACTAGTACATGAGTACATCAATAACACATCAACTCCACACATTAATAAATCCAACCCCACAATATCAACATTTCTCTCTTGTAACACACCCTCAAAGTTATATAATAGTGGCACAACCTAACCCACTGCTTCGCAGTGGCATGGTTAAAAAACCGACAGAGAATAAAAAACCCATCATGGGAATACCTTTGTCGGTCCTATCGGGAAACTGATAGTGGGTAGCTAAGCTACCGCCCGTGGTGGGCTTTTTGTGTGCCACTATTTATTAGTTTATAAGTTAATTAAAAAAAATATGAAGAATATATACAACATAACCAAGTGGCAATTAATAAGCATGTGGGTATTTGGTATTTTAGCTGTTTCTTTATTAATTGCAGCGGAAATGGATCAACAACTTAATCATACATTTGTATTTCTATTTTTTGTTGGAGTGCCTTTCTTCCTTGTGTTTTACACAATAGGTTGGCGCAAAGAACATTGTAAATGTAAGGAATAATTCAAAATTCCTCAAATAAAATGCCATACTGACCTAGTAGTACACTAGGTCAGTATGGCATTTTGAGGGAAGCGCTCAGAAAATATGAGCGACCTTCCGAGTTTAAAAGAACGACCATACTAAAGCAAAACGAGAGCTCCTGCAAGAAAAGCAAAAATCAAAAATTTCTTCCTAAACAACCATAATAGGAGGAAATAAGTTTTTGCTAGTATTCTTGGTTTGGTTTCTATTATATCCACCATAACCTCCATTGTCTATTTACCAACCTAAATAATACCATGTCGGAATATATCCACAAGAGAAGTACCGGCCAGCTACACGATTGAACACACCCAACTTAGGAGTTGGACTCCTAAGTGGATAATAAAAAGCTTTTGTTTTTCTCTAGGAGACTCCTAGCTTGCTTAAAAGGGAGCTCCTGCGGTTAGCTTGTCAAACCGTTTGGCTCCTTTTTGTGTTGGAATCGTGTTTTATGTTTGGTGCAGTTGATGAATGCAACACCGAGGTTCAACCTCCGTGTTGACTTAAAGTAGCATGAACACAACACCGAGGTTCAACCTCCGTGCAACAAATGCAACACCGAGGTTCAACCTCCGTGTTGATAAGTAAGGAGCGCTATAGAACGACTGTAAAGTATTACATTGAATCCAAAACCATCGCCCTACTCATTAGCACAAAGCATATTAAAACCATTTTTTTCTATCATCAAATCCCATATGGGATTTGATGATAGAATAAAAATCCTGCACTTTCTCATATCCTTATACCATAATCCCATGGGATTATGGGATAAGGATATTAGGATATTAGGATATTAGAATTAGAGTATTAAAATTAGAGTATTAAAATTAGAAAAAGAATTCCATATTTAATCCTGTATTTAAATAGGAATTAAATATACAACTCGCAAGCACTCCCCTTGCGAATGTGCCGTGAATAAAGACGATTTTCGAGAAGAAAGCCACCTAAAAAACACCCAAGCCTTACTTGGGTGTTTTTAGCTATTTTTATTCCTCTGCACTTTTGATAAGTTTGGAAAACTCATAGAGTTGTGCAATACTCACTATTGAATCATCATTCATATGCATATTCATAATTGCTTATGATACTGTGATTCTTGGCAAAAGGGAGCTCTTGCGGTTAGCTTGTCAAACCGTTTGGCTCCTTTTTGTGTTGGAATCGTGTTTTATTTGGGTGTAAGTGTGTGTTGGATAAGACTAGGACTTGAAATTATCTCAACAAAGTGTAAACTAGACAAAAGATGAAAAAGTATATATTTGCAATTTTATTTGGATTATTTATAACTAATTTTGGCTTTTTCGCAGGTCTGCAAATATCTCCAACTATTGGGAATATAATAGTCTTTCCGCTTGTTATATCCGCAATTATTACTAGTTCTGGCTTCCTTTCTTTTCATAAAAGTATAGTACTTGGTCTATTTTTATTTACTAGTTTATTTTGGGCCTCAATATTTATTCTAATAATAAAACTTAAAACTAAACTTTCCAACAACAATTAGTAAAATATACAGGCAAGGTATTCTCTTGTTCATCTTCCAACTATTTGCGCCTAACTAACATAATGTGATATAATGACAAGATATAAGTTTAATATAATAAAATTATGAAGAAAATTCTCATTATAGTAGCAATAATAATACTTGGCATCGTAGCTGCAAGTGTATATCAATTCAACTCTACAAACGATGACACCGACATCAAACGAGACAGCGACAATTCTGCTGCATCCGACAATGAACCACCTCTCACATATGAGGAAGTACAACGACTAATGCAAGAAGATGGTATACAAACAGGTGACATGCAACCAGAGCAACTACAAGATCCAGCACACACACAAATTCCAAACCCAGCATCAGTACACTGCCTTGAGCAAGGCGGATCTCTTGAAATGCTGAGTGACGATAGTGGTGGTCAACATGGAATTTGTATATTCCCAAACGGTAGCACCTGCGAGGAGTGGGCATTCTTCCGTGGCGAGTGTTCCCCAGAAGAATAACACTAAAAAAACCCACACTAAAAAACAGCTCCCGCCTTTGGCGGGAGCTGTTTTATTAAACTGATTCCACAAACTGCATACAGTATATCACAATTGTACGAGAGTATGACGAATTATAAGAAAAATATATATGAAGTTTACAGAAAAAGTGATGAATTTGAAAGAGAGTTTAAAAAATTATCCAAAAAACACAGTGGGTTAGATTGTGCTTGTTGCACTTGAGGGTTTATGTTAGGAAGTATTTTATATTCTTAATTTTTAAGTTAGAATGAAGTTATTATGGACATTTCAATTACAAAAACAATCAAGACAAACACCGGCTGGGCTATTACTGCCCTACTTGACGAGACGGAGTTCAGTGTACAGGTAGACAGAGACTACTGGCAGGAGCTTACAGATGGAGATATTGAAGTTGAGGAGTTAGTTAGAAAATCATTTGCCTTCTTATTAGAGCACGAGCAAAAAAGCATGATCCTCCGCAATTTTAACTTGCGCGTTATAGAGAGCTACTTCCCCGAATACCCAAAGAGATTCAAAATCAAATAACAACCAACTCTACTTACTTACTTATACAAGACTAAACAACTTCACAAAGCGTGCTAGTAATCCCATTACCCGCTCTACAAGTCAATCTATTTTATTTTCTATACAAACAAATCAAATAACCATACCACCATATTTTTGTACCTATGTACTAGTACATAGGTACAAAAAGAACTGCTAAATTTCTCAAATGCCTATTCTGTCTAGTACATTAACTCGCCAACAGAAAGCAAGCATGCTATTATTTTAACATTAAATTACAAAGTAACAGTATTTTATGAATCCAGTTAGAAATACAGTTGCGGGACATGGTTTGATGTTTTAATATATTATTGGATTTATTAAATAATTTCTAACGAGATGAAGTTCCTAACAATACAAAACTCCTTTTTCTTTTTATTTCTCGCGGTTGCAACTGTGGCACTATTCTGGCTCTTGGCTAGCTTCCTTATACCTATAGCTTGGGCAATTATACTTGCTATAATCTTCTACCCTGTTTATGAATACTTCCTGCGGATTCTCAAAAATAGAAAAAACATAGCCTCATTCATTACATTACTTATTGTAATAACTTTGTTCTTCGCCCCTCTATATGTTGTCGGCTCATTTGTTGCGCGTGATGGGATAGGAGTATACAACAAATTCGCCAGTACAGACAGCGCCACATTTATACAAGAATACAGCAATAAAATTGCAAATTTTATAAGTTTAGTCGGCATCAATATATCCACAGAGACAATACAATCCAAAGCGATAGAGGTGGCAAAGGCTACAAGTGCCACAATCGCCACAGCAACACTAAACTTTGGCCGTACTACTACAAGTGCAATTATAAAGTTCTTTATTATGCTTTACCTTCTCTTTTTTGCATTTCGCGATGGTGCATATTTTATTAAACGACTCATACAGATATTGCCACTAGGAGACACTAAAGAGAAGAAGCTACTAAACAAATTCGTATCAATAGTGCGCGCCATATTTAAAGGCACACTAGCGATAGCAGTCATTCAAGGTGCGCTTGGCGGCATCACACTACTGGTGGCGGGATTGGGCAACATCTTCCTACTATCTGCAATTATGACTATATTCGCAGTTATACCAGCACTTGGTCCAGCAATAATACTTGCCCCTATCGCAATTTTTCTTTTCGTTACTGGCTCAATTTGGCAAGGTGTTATAGTACTCGTTGGACTCTTTTTAGTAAGTATTATAGACAATCTCCTGCGCCCAACTCTAGTAGGGCGTGAAGTACAAATGCACGATGTGCTTATAATGCTCTCAATATTCGGTGGGCTCGCTACATTCGGCTTCACTGGGTTCGTAATCGGCCCAGTTATCATGGGTCTATTTATCACTATGTGGGATATTTTTGAAAGTGAACATAAAAAAGATCTAAAAACCTGTGGATAAACCCCTATTGCTTTTTTGTATTTATTGGTTACTATGACGGCAGGAACCTGTTCGTTCGTTGCTGAACTAAATAGTTTGGCGGTGGTGCATTGGCACTGCCCGCTTGGCTTATGGCTCAGTGTTATATTGGCCTTTCTCTCTTTTCGCAAAGGGAGAAAGTGTCATACTTTCAAATGGGGTTGTCGCCTCTCAATAATTTTTTTTGCTTACAGCAAATAGAGAGCAACCCCGTTTAATTTTGTTTAGATTGATTTAAAGCCACAAAAATGCTATATTTCATTTAATAAATTCCCAAAAATGCTAATATGGGATATATTAAACCGCGGAATAGTTAACAATGGTTATTAAATAATTTCTAACGGAATGAGCATAAACGAAATAAGAATAAACGATAGTATACGCGTGCCGGAAGTTCGTGTTGTCGGTAGCAATGGTGAAAATTTAAACATCATGCGTACAAGCGATGCCGTAGCGCGCGCACAAGCGGAGGGTCTTGACCTTATAGAAATTTCTCCTAAAGCGAGACCTCCAGTTGCTAAAATTACCGACTACGGGAAGTTTAAATATGAACAAAAGAAAAAAGACAAGGAGGCAAAAGCAAAAGCTCACATAACAGAGACCAAAACCGCGCAAGTAAAGATAGGTACAGGTGAAGCAGATCTAAAGAGAAAAGCCAAAAATATTGCAAACTGGCTAGATGAAGGCCATAGAGTAAAGATAGACCTATTTCTCTGGGGTCGCTATAAATATATGGAATTTAAGTTTTTAAAAGAAAGATTGGAGAAATTCCTTGCAATTATCCCTCAATCATTTAAGATAGCAGACGAGATAAAGAAAAGTCCAAAAGGATTAACAGTAGTAGTAGAAAAGGACAGAAGTAAATAAAACATGAAAACAAATAAAAGTTACAAGAAGAGATTAAAAGTTACAAAAAATGGCAAAGTGCTTGCCCGTCGCAAAGGGCAGTGCCACTTCAACGCCAAAGAGAGTGGCACGAAGCGTAGAGCAAAGAAGCGTATGCAATCACTAAACTTATCACAGAGAGTTAAGCGCAGATTTTTAGTTGGAATAAAATAATATTATGGTACGAATCAAAAGAGGAACAACATCACTCAAGACAAGACGCAACGTCTTAAAGCAAGTTAAGGGCTACCGCTTTGGTCGCTCTAATAAGGAGCGTCAAGCGCGTGAGGCAATAGCTCACGCTGGTGCTTACGCCTTTACACATAGGCGAGATAAAAAGGGCGACTTCCGCAGGCTTTGGACAGTACGCATCGGCGCTGCCCTTCGCCCTCTTGAGCTATCTTACAGTAAGTTTATAGGTATGCTAAAGAAGAAGAATATAGAGCTAGACCGTAAAGTACTCTCAGAGATAGCCCAAAAGAACCCAGAAAGCTTCGCTCGCATAGTCAAACAAGTAAAGGCATAAGTCAATCCCAAAAAATTAAAAAAAGCCACTGATTACTCCTTACAATCAGTGGTTTTCTGTATATCCTTCAAAACCTATTTCTTTTGGTTTTATTTCGTTGTTTTTAGCCTTTGATACTTTTTTGTATCTAATATCTTCTTTGTCAGTAAAAGACATATCTAAATTAAATTCAAAAATTTAATTTTTCATTTCTTTAATAAGCCTATCTATAACATTCATGGATTTCTCCAAAATGCTTCCAAAAAACTTCTTGCTATCATTAAATACTCTCTGAAATCCAGCCCTATCTCTTTTTTTAATTATGTTGTTTATTTCATTTACTGCCAAACAGTACCGCTCGCTTATATCAACAGTATAAGGATTTTCCATTTGAATGTCGCTATATAAGTTTTCATCTTGGGATAAAATTCTTCCAATGTTAAAGATGCCCATCAAATAAACTGGAGTAGAAATTTTTTCAATTGCTTTCAAGTCACAGTTTAGGCTAGTTAAAGCATGTCCCAAAGACAGGTTCGCCATATGAGTCAAACCTTGAATTACAGCCATATTTTTATCGTGTTCTTCGCTACTCATTTCAATAACCTTCAAGCCCAAATCCTCTAGGAATGTTCGGTACCACTTATAGTACTCCCCTACTCTTTCTTTGCATAAAATAAAATTCTGATTTCTAAAGTCATCCGTTGAACCAAACAAAGGGTGCCCGCCAATAACCTCAACATCCTCGCGAACATTTTTTAGCATAGTTTCAACTGGTTTAACTTTTATTGAAGTAAAATCTGTAATCATAGCTCCACTTTTCAAATGAGGAGCAATTTCTCGGATAACATCACATGTTACTCTAATCGGAACACCAACAATAACAACATCTGCCTGTGTTGCAACTTCAGTGTTAGACAACTTCGTTCTCGTATCACTAATTAAAACTTTAATGTTTTTATCTTTCAATGCTTGGGCAAACAATTTTCCCATTTTCCCACGCCCACCAATTATAGCAACAACTCTAGGCTTAATTTCTACCATATATTTATGTTATTTTTATATTTCATAAACTTACAATCTCATATTGTACTAGTACAACGATACAAGCGCAATTAATTATCAAAAATTTTGATTAAATAACTATTAATCTCACGCTGTGGCAAGTCATAAAAGCTCTTCCCACCCTCGCGCATATCACTTGCCAATACCTTCCCTACAAAGCGCCAATGCCAAGGCTCATAAGCATAATATGTATTATCTTCTTGGTATGAGAGTACAAACCCGTATTTATATGCATTCTCTACCAACCACTCATACTCATCTGTATCATCAAAGCCGCCGAGCCCGCCACTCGTAGCATCTGTAATATCTACAGTCGTGCCAAGTTGATGCTCAGAGAAACCCTGATCAGCAACAAACTTATTTGCTTCTGTTGTGCCATAAGTTACCTCGTGTCTATTCTTAAGTTGCTCCTGAGTACCAAAAGAGCGATATGCAGAGACAATCTTCGGCTGGAGCCCGTCGCTTTTCATACTGCCGAGCATCTCTAAAAGAAACGGCAAAACATCACCATTTACACTAATACTTTTCTCTTGCCATGCCCACTGACTATCAAGCTCCTCTAAGTTACTTGGAGTATAATGCTCATTCAGAAAGTAGGTTCTAGAATACTTAGCAAGCAACTCTTCATCTGTCTCGCTTAATTTATTAAAGATATCTGCGGCATCCAGTGCCTTTTGTGCCGCTACTTGCATTTCATATCTACTCTGCCCAGTTTTTCGTAACTCTGTTTGCACATCCGCTAGGAGTTGTTTGTGTACATCAAGATCCTCATCTTTTTTAGCATTTATATACTCCAGATCTTGTATCTGCACACTGGCCTTCTGCAAATCGCCAGCTAGAAAATCATTTTCGTCACGCAAATCTAACAATTTATATGTCAACCCACCCAGTATTACAATCATTACGAGTAGCACAGACCACAAAACAACAAAGCTACACTTATTATTGCGACATATTAAGTAACGCCAACAAAAGTTAGAAAAGGAGGAAGAAATTTTTACCAATAAGCTAATACGCGACATGTTTGCAATTCTACCATATCTCTAGCCAAGAACCACCGAATTAAAAAGCTTCATCAATTCATTTGTTTTTACTCCAACCTTGCCACTACCTATTTTATACTCGTCTATCTTAACTACAGGTACAATCTCCTTAAGACTTGATGTTAAAAACACCTCATCAGCTTTATACAAGTCATTTATATTTATCGTTTCAAATTTAGTCTCAAATGGTGATATGTCCAAAATCGTAGCACGCGTGATACCGAGTAAAACACCGCTCTCTCTTGTATATAATACGCCATCCTTAAACCAAAACACATTACTATACGCGCCTTCATAAATTTCTCCACTCCTGTCTTTCAATATAGCCTCAAAGCACCCACTCGCGCGCGCCTTACTGTGAGATGTATGTGATTGCAAAAACGGCAACGATTTAACTTCTGGCATCGTGCGTACGCATTCTATACTTTTGCACTGGACACCGTTATAAATCTTTCTATCAAGCTCTAACTTTTCAGATTTAATTGTAAATTTACCTGCTATCACTTCTATATTTAATTTCTGCTCTTCATGTTCTGATTTTCTGGCAGTAGAATAAATCATATCCACTATCTCATCTTCACTGTATTTAATATGCAGTCCAATTTTATCAGCACCACTCTGTAAGCGTCTTATATGTTCACGCTCTTTGAAAAATTTACCACCCTTATAAACACGCAATGTCTCAAACACACCGGCAATCGCACTACAAGTAATAAAAGATGAGGCTTTGTCAGCAGTTTCTTGGTACTCATCTGCTTCTTTAGAGTCTGCCACTATCCCTCCGCCAACTTGTAGATATAAATCATTTCCTTTTTTAATAATACTACGAATAACTACATTAAAGTCTAACTCCTCTCCTCCGGGCTCAATCGTGCCTATTACCCCTGTATAGATACCGCGAGCCTTGCCTTCTAGCTCATCTATTATTTCTATCGCACGCTTTTTAGGGCATCCAGTCACAGAGCCGGCAGGCAACATTGATATCAATGCTTCTATCTGTGGTACTAATAACTCTCCAGTAATTGTGCTGTATGTGTGCCAAACAGAAGGTGTTCTGCATAGCCCTCTCTCCTCTACTAACCTTACACTACCAATTTTAGAAATCTTCCCTATATCATTCCTAAGCAAATCCGTTATCATCGCAAGTTCTGCTTTTTCTTTTTCATTTTCCAGTAACAGTTGCTTATTTTTTTCATCTGTTTGCTTATTCTCCCCGCGTATGCAAGTGCCTTTAATCGGTGATGTTTTTATAAGAGTATTCTCAATTGTTACAAACTTCTCTGGAGAAAAACTCAAAATCTCAAAATCATTTCCCTCCATATATATCGGCGACTCAACAGTATTATTCAGTAATATTTGCAAAAACAACTCGCGCGAATGTGCCTCTGTACTGCACCGCAATCTATGGGTTAAATTAACCTGATAAATATCTCCGTTTTTTATATATTCCTGTATTTTATTGAAGTTTTCCGTATAAGCATCACGAGTTATTTCTGGTTCAAATTCTAAATCAGCATGCTGAGTCTCTATATTTAAATTCTCACTGTCATAAGCTGGCAACTCTAACCATTTATCAAATGCGTAAAATACAATATTTGGTAAATTTATATCATCAGTGGCAGTTTGTTCCACGCTGTGTAATTTCCGTGCCAAATCATAACCCAAAAATCCAATCAACTTCTTGTCTTTATGCGTACGCGCAAAATGCAAAAAACCTCTCAAGTCATCGCCTGAAGAGAATGTATCAACCGAGTCCCATGCTAAAACACTTCTCGCATTCTTACTAGGTAAGAAGCAAACTTGCTTCGCGGTGCGTGGCAACATTGCAAATAAAAGTAACGGATCAACAATCTCACTTAAAGGATCTAGCACAAAAGACCGCTCATACATCCTTTTATGCGGGATTTCTAATACATCTGTAAGCACCCTCTCATTGCCGAAAAGTAAAATATCTAAATCTATAATCCTAGGTCCATTACGAATTGTCTTTACACGCCCCATCTTCTTCTCTATCTTTTTTAAAGAAGTCAATAAATCAGTCGGCGTTAACCGAGTCTCTACCTCTACAACCATATTTAAAAAGTTACCTTGATCTTTATACCCAACAGGCTTTGTATCATAAACAGAAGACTGCCTAACTATGTTTACAAACCCAACGAGACAGTCAAGAGCATTTTTAATATTTTCCTCCCTGTTACCAATATTAGTCCCGAGAGCTATATAAACATTTTTCATTATCAATTGATTAAAGAAACTGAATAAATTCTATTCTCTCCTGCGTCTGGTTTAGTTAATTTTATAAAAATTTTTGTTATATTCTTATATTTTAATTTTAATAACTTATTAACCTTTATCAGAGCTTCTTCAATAGTTTTATATTTTTCTTCTTTTATATTCTTTTCTATAAAGTTAGATATTTCTGAATAACACAAATATTCTCCCGTATATTTATATTCAATCTCTGTGTCAATACTAACCCGTTGCTCACTGGTACGCTCGTGCCTGTGCACACCAATTATACAATCAAACACCAGCTCATTTATGTGTATCTTCATCAATTCCATTTTAGAAAAAAATCCCTTACTCCTTTAACATCATGAGTTCTGATTATATTAACACCACTTAAATAAGCAACCCCAGAGAGTGGCAATGCAACCCCATCACGCAATTTCATTTCTACTCCTAAAAATGATTTACGAGATATGCCTAGTAGCATCCCTGTTCCTTGCTGTTTAAACTCCTCCAACCTAGCAATAATCTCATAACTGTATCTTGGGTTACTTGAGACGAAGTGCCCAAGCCCAGGATCTAAAATTATATTTTCCACATCAATGCCATGCCCTACTGCAATGTCTATACGCTTCCGCAGGAAGTTTTTAATATCTTCTACCACATCTTCGTACTCTACGCTTCGCAGTGTCGTGCGTGCAGAGTTATCTTTAGAGTACATAAGTATTACTGGACTCTTATATTTAGACACCACTTCCCCAAGGTTTTCGTCAGCACGGAGTGCCGTAACATCATTTATAATGTCCGCGCCGGCATCAAGTGCTTGGCGCGCCACCTCTGCCTTATATGTATCAATTGAGATCAGTATGCCACTACGCTTGCGCACTTCTTGCACAATGGGTATCGTGCGATTAAGCTCTTCCTCCAGCGACACGCCCAAAGAGTCTGGGCCACTAGACTCTCCTCCAATATCTACAATATCTGCACCATCACGCTCAAGCTCCAGTGCGCGTGCGATAGCATCATCTTTGGCAAAATACTTACCACCATCACTAAATGAGTCTGGTGTAACATTCAAAACTCCCATCACAACTGGTCTATTCTTTATTTTTGAAAATAATTTACTCATTTAAAAAATTCCTTATAATTTGTCCTCCATTTTTTGTTGCAAACGACTCCGGATGAAACTGCAATCCGTACACTGGATACTCCACATGGCTCAGTGCCATAATCTCATTTGTATCATTAGCATATGCAGTAACTCTGAGTATACTCGGTAATGTACTCTCGTCAACAATCAAGGAGTTGTAGCGCATAACTTCAATATCCTGTGGTATATCATTAAATAGTTTACTGCCAGAGTGCTTAATTGTGCTTGTTTTACCATGTAGCAGTGTCTTAGCATTTACTATCCTGCATCCAAAATGCAGTGCCAAACCTTGCATACCTAAGCAAATACCTAAAATCGGCACTTTATTATAAAATTCAGAAATAACCTCAGAACAAACACCGAAAGATTTCCTGTCCTTTGGGTTACCAGACCCAGCAGAGATAACTACTTTGTCATATAAACGCACATCCTCTAATTCTAACTCGTCATTTTTAGTAACATCAATCTCAAATTCTAGAGAAGTTTCACTTAAAACCTCTCCAATACATTGGCGCAGATTATAAGTAAACGAGTCGTAATTATCTATAATTAAAACTTTCATACTTCGTAACAGTTAAAATTCAATCTCTATCTTCTCACCTTTGTCAGGAGCGACTGCGTCCACATTAAGAAAGTCTCGCAAACGCTGCACTAAAAAGAGAGACGACTTTGGCTCACCCATAGCTACAAAAACTTTTTTAAGTTTCTCTGCACTGTGCGATACAAATTCTACCATATTATTTAAATCCTTATGAGCAGAAAAACCGCGTATGGTACGACGCGCCGCCTTAATGCGCACACTCTTGCCGTTTATCTCCACCCTACCGGCACCATCTTGTATACGACGCCCAAGAGTACCTACACCTTGGTAGCCAACAAATAATATAATATTATTCTTGTCTCCCAGTAGCTTCCTCTCATGCATAAGCACCCTCCCACCTACAGACATACCAGATGCTGAGATAATTATTTTAGGGTTCGGTGTCTTAAGTAACCTGTCCGATTCGCTTGGATCGTGCACAATAGTAAACTTAGGAAATTCAAATATATCATCTCCCTCTATCATCTCCTTTTGGATTTTCTCATTAAAAAGATGCGTATAATTTTTATATATCTCCGTAACTAGGCTAGCAAGCGGTGAGTCTAAGTACACAGGTATCTCTGGCACCTCTCCACCCTCAACAAGTTTATTGATCTCATAGATAAGTATCTGTGTACGCTGCATGGCAAATGCCGGTATAAGTAGTGTACCACCACGCTTCCGAGCTTCTAAGATTACACTTTTAAGCATTGCCGTTCTCTCTCTGGTGCTTTCATGATTTCTATTGCCATATACGCTCTCCATAAGTAAATAGTCCACATCCTCTAAACGCTCCGTATCTGGCAAAAGTGGCGCAGGTGTATTACCCAAGTCGCCTGTAAATACAAACTTCTTACCGGAGCGAGAAAGCTCTATCATCGCAGAGCCGAGTATATGCCCCGCATCTAAGAAGCGGACACTAATATCACCTCCAATATCAAAGTTCTCATGATATTCCTTTGTTTGCCATAATTTAAATGCGTTAGATATATCCTCTTTATTGTAGAGTGGCAGAGTCCCAAGCTCTTGTGCTTCTAAGGAGAGTATTTTTAGGGCATCACCGAACATAATCTCAGCTAAGTCGCGTGTAGCAGCGGTAGAATATATAACCCCACTGAAGCCATCTTTAACTAACTTCGGTATCCGCCCTATATGGTCGGCGTGAGCGTGAGTTATAAAGAGCACATCTATACTTGAGGGATCATATTTAAATGGCTCATAATTGACTTCAAGTGCATATGATCCTCCCTGCGCAAGACCGCATTCAAACATAATCTTTATATCCTTCTTGTCTTGGTGCTCAGTAGCATGCACAGTAGCACTAAGTAAGAAGTTAGCCCCAGTAACATATCCAGCACCGTTGTAAAATTCTATTGTTGACTTTTGTGTTTGTGTTGTTATCATAATGACATAACTATGAAAAAAGCCCTTGCACTCCTAGTGTGTGTTGGGGGTTTTTTCTTTTTTAATTAAATTCTTTAAATCTCTCATAAATGTGGTTTTTATATTAAGTTTTCGTATTAGGTAAGATAATTTCGTAGAGGGAGAAATAACATGTACGCTCTTTTTTTCAGATTTTGCAAATTCTAACAAACAAGAAAAATCACCATCACTTGATACTAAAACAAATTCATCAAAATCTCCTCTTATTATATCTTGAACAGACCTTAATACCAATTCAGCATCACAATTTCCTTTTATTTTACCCTTAGCTCTAAGTGTCTTTTTGAAAATGATTTTGAATCCTATATTTTCTAGTTTTTTATATATACCTTTATTTTCTTCTACAAACCCAAGAAAAAGAAAAATATCTTCTGTCTTAAATTTATCAGAAAGCCAAATGTAAAATTTATCATAAGCTAATTCCCAACTAAAAAATTTAGACGCAGTATATAAATTTGCGCCATCTATATAGATTCTGGATTTGTCTTGCTGTTTCTTTATCATAAATACAATTATACCATGTTAAAAATCAAGATTATTGCCAGTGATATAAAAAAACGCTCTCAAGAGCGTCTCTTTATTGCTGAAGGCATTTACCTGGATTAACCAGGTGGGTTTCCGCACTGCATTGCCACGGCAACACAAAATATTGGAATCCCTTAATTTCAACTAATCAGGATAATGCCATCAGCTACTATCAGTATACCATATTTTTTAATTTACAAATAGTAGAATGTATTTCTAAGTTTGAACAACATTATCCATATTTAATTCGTCAATTAAAGAGCTTGTCATTGTAGATAAAGTTTTGTTAGAAATATCCACAATAGCTATGTGTGATCTCTGGTACTAAATAATGTAGATTACTTATATCTACAATAACCAGAGAATCAGAATTAAAGCCTGCTATATAAGCATAACTGTCTGAAATATAAATACCGCTAGCTCCGTCCAATTTTACTGTATTAATCAAAGAGCTTACCAAAGTAGGTGAGCTTGGGTCTCTTATATCTACAATAGCTAAGGAATCAGAAAACCAACCTGTAACATAAGCATAACTGCCTAAAACATAAACACCGCTAGGTGCACCCATGTTTGTTTTATCAGTCAAAGAGCCTACCAAAGTAGGTGAGCTTGGGTCTCCTATATCTACAATAGCCAGAGAATCAGAATCAAAGCCTGCTACATAAGCATAACTGCCTGAAACATAAACATTGCTAGCTCCTTCCATGTTTGTAGAGTCAGTCAAAGAGCCTACCAAAGTAGGTGAGCTTGGGTCTCTTATATCTACAATAGCTAAGGAATCTGAAAACCAACTTGCAATATAAGCATAACTGCCTGAAACATAAACACTGCTAGCTCCGTCCATGTTTGTATTGTCAATCAAAGAGCTTACCAAAGTAGGTGAGCTTTTATCTCTTATATCTATAATTGCTAAGGAATCTGAATATTTTCCTGTAACATAAGCATAATTGCCTGAGACATAAACACTGGCAGCTACATCCATGTTTGTATCGTCAATCAAAGAGCTTGCCAAAGTAGGTGAGCTTTTATCTCTTATATCTATAATTGCCAAGGAATTTGAATTATATCCTGAAACATAAGCATAATTGCCTGAAACATAAACACCTGTAGCTCCGTCCATGTTTATCTTGTCAATCAAAGAGCCTACCAAAGTAGGTGAGTTTGGGTCTCTTATATCTACAATTGCTAAGGAATCTGAACCAGCGGCAGCAACATAAGCATAATCGCCTGAAATATAAACACCGGTAGCTGCGTACATGTTTGTATTGTCAATCAAAGAGCTTACCAAAGTAGGTAATCTTGGGTCCCTTATTTCTACAATAGCCAAAGAATTAGAAATATAACTAGCAACATAAATATAACCGTCTGAAACATGAACATTGCTAGCTCCGTCCATGTTTGTAGAGTCAGTCAAAGAGCCTACTAAAGTTGGTGAGCTTGGATCTCCTATATCTATAATAGCTAGTGAATTTGAATTTGCACCAGCGACATAAGCACGACTATCTGAAACATAAACACTGCTAGCTCCACTCATATTTGTAGAGTCAGTCAAAGAACCTGCCAAAGTTGGTGAGCTTGGGTCTCTTATATCTACAATAGCTAAGGAATCTGAACCAGAGGCAGTAACATAAGCATGAATGCCTAAAACATAAACACCGCTAGCTCTGTCCATGTTTGTAGAGTCGGTCAAAGAGCCTACCAAAGTAGGTGAACTTGGGTCTGATATTTCCACAACAGCTAAGGAATCCGAAAACCAACTTGTAACATAAGCACGACTACCCGAAACATAAACACTACTAGCTCCGTCCATGTTTGTAGAGTCTATCAAAGAGCCTACCAAAGTAGGTGAACTTGGGTCTCTTATATCCACAATAGCCAGAGAATCCGATGACCAACTTGTAACATAAGCATAATTATTTGAGAAAACATAAACATCACTAACTCCACTCATATTTGTAGAGTCAATCAAAGAGCTTACCAAAGTAGGTGAGCTTGGGTCTCTTATATCTACAATAGCTATGGAATTTGAATTTGCACCAACGACATAAGCATAATTGCCTGAAACATAAACACCGGTAGCTCCGTCCATGTTTGTATTGTCAATCAAAGAGCCTACTAAAGTTGGTGAATTTGGGTCTCTTATATCTACAATAGCCAGAGAATCAGAATCAAAGCCTGCTACATAAGCATAACTGCCTGAAACATAAACACTGCTAGCTCCACCCATATTTGTAGAGTCGGTCAAAGAGCCTTCTAATATAGGATCGTTCGTTCCAGCATCGCTTGCCACGCCTGTACCTTGCCAAGTATCTGCGGCGAATGTAATGCCCGCTGGGATAAGACCGAGCAGGAGTGAGAGAGTTAATATTAGTGTTTTTAAATTTTGCATAATGAACTTATTAAATTAATTAATAATACTTAATACTTACGCACTCTTAATACTAAATATAATTGTACAATAATAGCATTTTGTTATCATCAACATAATCTAGTTATCCCCAATCTATAAAACACAAATGTCCTAAAAGCCTCTCATAACACAACACCGAGGTTCAACCTCCGTGTTTGGACTAAACAAGCTAGGAGCCTCCTAGCGAAAAGCGTTTTCTCAGTTGATAGTTTGTAGTTGATAGTTTTTAGTTTGTAGTACAAAACGATTTGTGTTTTTTGGCAAAATAGAATGGCTTAGTTTAGCCTGCTCCAACGGCTCACATCTATAGATGTGAGCCGTTTGGTAAACAAGCTAGGAGCCTCCTAGCGAAAGGCAGACTCCTAGATTACTTGAAATATCCATTAGAAAGAACCAGAAGAGCCAGTAAACATATCTCTCGTATCTGTCCCGCTAGAAACATCCCAACTACTCAAAACTTGATTAAAGGAAGATGCACCATAAAACATATAACCCATATCCGTCACACTTGAAACATTCCAGTTGCTGAGTGGTTGGTTAAAGGAAGATGCACCTCTAAACATATCGTCCATATCTATCACATTAGAAACATTCCAGTTGTCCAGTGGTTGGTTAAAAGAAGATGCATATGAAAACATACCACCAATATCCGTCACATTAGAAACATCCCAATTATTAAGAGGCTGATTAAATGAAGATGCACCTCTAAACATCCACCATATTCTCGTTACACTAGAGACATTCCAATTACCTATGTCACCATTAAAGGAGTTTGCACCCCAAAACATCCACGCTATATTCGTCACATTAGAAACATTCCAATTGTCCAGTGGCTGGTTAAAGGAAGATGCACCCATAAACATGGCACTCATACTCGTCACATTAGAAACATTCCAGTTGTTTATATCTCCATTAAAGGAAGACGCTCCACGAAACATGGCACCCATACTCGTCACATTTGAAAGATCAGGAGCGTTACTTGCGTTATAAGTGAGGTTGCTCGCCCCATAAAAAGCTCCACTCATACTACTCCACTGGATATCACCCCACTGTTCAATAGTCATAATCTTATCTTTTTCTTCATCTTCAGCACTATAAAAATAAACCCGTGGAAACTCCCCAGAAATCTCCACTCTGTAAGTGCCAGCCCGCCCAAAGTCAACTGTAGCGTCCCCTGTTTGTCCACTTAAACTCCCTTTTTGAGAAAAATCACTAACATCCTCCCAATAAACACAGTAATTATAACTCTCTCTAGAATAAGTCGGAATCGTAATAGAAGTATCGGAACTATCTACCGTCCATGTCGTGATAAAAGGCTTATCACTTGCATCCCAGCCACTATAACTACAATCTTCTGTATCATCTGTATCATCTGTATCATCTGTATCATCTGTATCACCATAATCCGCACATTCCCACGCACTGCCACTGTACTTCACGATTTGTCCTGTCGTACAATTTAGACTTGAAAGCATATCTGAGCCACTACTGGTGGCACTACTGAGTGCAGTAACCATAGTATATAGGTAATCAAAATTATTTTCCATATACCCAGCACTTATTACACTACCGTCTTTTATCCAATTTGTACCTAACCAAGTAGTAGTCACAGCAAGCGTAACACCTGCTACTGAGAGTGCCACTATGGCTATTGTTAGTATTGTATGTTTTATTCCTTTCATTGAAGTTATTTTACTACTATTATAAATTCTGTACAATAAGCAACTGTTGAAAACTGCGCCACACAAAAACAAGCTAGGAGCCTCCTAGCGAAAAGTGTTTTTTCAGTTGGTAGTTTGTAGTTGATAGTTTTTAGTTTGTAGTACAAAACGATTTGTGTTTTTTGGCAAAAACAAAATGGCTTAGTTTAGCCTGCTCAAACGGCTCACATCTCCCGATGTGAGCCGTTGAGGTTTTAAGGTAACAAAGTAACCTAATAGATCTTTTTATATCACTGTAATATAAATCTCGCTACGGGATTGCCTATCGTCGTCCACCATCATCAATAGTCCAGCCGTAGTTATTAATTAACGAAGACCTCGCACTTGAAGCACGGCTATAGTATTTAGAAGAATCAGCTTCTAAAGAAATCCCAGTAGGAGTATTACTCAAGCCCTCCCAAGCAATGAGCATATTTGAATAATACACGTCTGAAAGACTGTCTGCACCATCAAATGCATTACCGAGCCCTCGACGGCCAGCATGATTATATAGTAGGCTACTTAAATCCCAACTACTTAGATCTTGATTGAAGGAATCTGCATCCCAAAATATTCCCCACATATCCGTCACATTTGAAACATTCCAGTTGTCCAGTGGTTGATCAAAGGAATCTGCTTTACGAAATGTCCACGCCATTATCTTCACATTAGAAACATTCCAATTATTCAGCGGTTGGTTAAAGGAAGTTGCGCCATAAAACATAGCATCAATACTCGTCACTTTAGAAACATTCCAGTTGTTTAGTGGTTGATTAAATGAATCTGCATTAAAAAACACAGCATGCATATTCGTCACATTTGAAACATTCCAGTTGTTCAGTGGTTGATTAAAGGAAGTGGCACCCCAAAACATCCGACTCATACTCTTCACATTTGAAACATTCCAGTTGTTCAGTGGCTGATTAAAGGAATCGGCATCACGAAACATCCCATACATACTCGTCACACTGGAAACATTCCAGTTGTTCAGTGGCTGGTTAAAGGAAGACGCACCTCTAAACATCGCATACATATTCGTCACATTAGAAACATTCCAGTTGTTAATATTCCCATTGAAAGAAGATGCGCCAGTAAACATACTCCCCATACTCGTCACTTCAGAAAGATCTGGAACATCAGTAGCATTGTAAGTGAGATTACTCGCTCCATAAAAAGCTCCACTCATACTACTCCACTGGATATCACCCCACTGTTCAATAGTCATAATCTTATCTTTTTCTTCATCTTCAGCACTATAAAAATAAACCCGTGGAAACTCCACAGAAATCTCCACCCTGTAAGTTCCGTCTTGCTCAAAGTCAACTGTAGCATTCCCTGTCTGCCCACTTAAACTTCCATTGTGAGATGAATCATTAACATCCTCCCAATAAACACAGTAATTATAACTCTCTCTAGAATAAGTCGGAATTGTAATAGAAGTATCAGAGCTGTCCACCCTCCATGTTGTAATAAAAGGTTCGCCATCCCAATCACCACTACTACAGTCAGCTGTATCATCTGTATCATCTGTATCATCTGTATCATCTGTATCATCTGTATCATCTGTATCATCTGTATCATCTGTATCATCTGTATCATCTGTATCACCACTGCTTTTA
>PJEL010001954.1_pt1 | contig 19656 bp, 16 predicted proteins | sample 1853271 | NCBI WGS metagenome assembly PJEL01 (sample SAMN08108733, study PRJNA415343) | Invertebrate metagenome, whole genome shotgun sequencing project. | host: Globobulimina | place: Sweden: Gullmar Fjord | collected 2015-08
ATACGCAGTGCCAGATAGGGAAAACAAAAAAATAGAAAGGTTTTGTGACGGCTCTGGAACATTCAGATCAGAGCCATCATTGTGCTTAGCTTAGGTTATTCACCTTTGTAAGCAGCAGCAGATTTCATAATGGCTTCACGAGCAGCGTCGGCATTTTCCCAGCCTTCAACTTTAACCCACTTACCTTTTTCAAGATCTTTATAGTTCTCGAAGAAATGTGCTATTTGATCTTTTAATAGCTGCGGAACGTCATCAATGTCATGAATGTCGTTATACAGCTGAGTTAGCTTTTCATGAGGAACGGCTAATAGTTTTTCATCACCGCCCGCTTCATCGGTCATTTTCAATACGCCAACAGGGCGAGCACGAATAACCGAGCCTGGAACAACGGGGTACGGAGTAATCACTAGTACGTCTAGTGCGTCACCGTCATCCGCTAATGTATTGTTGATATAACCATAGTTCGCAGGATAGAACATAGGGGTTGCCATAAAACGGTCAACCAGCAATGCGTCCATATCTTTATCGATTTCGTATTTAATCGGAGAAGCATTTGCTGGGATCTCAATTGCAACGTAGATGTCGTTTGGTAAATCTTTACCTGCAGGAATCGTATTGTAACCCATGATATATCCTATAAATGAACGTTAAAGGTTTATAGCACTATTATAAACGGATCTAAGACAACTGTCAGTCAATCACCGCTATAATCATCTAATCACATTTACCTAGTGCTTTATTCCGCCTAGACTTAGTGTAAATAACTAAAAACTTAAACAATAGGGAGCTTTAACGATGACTCGGCTTTTCATGTCCATCATCATTAGCTGTGTCGTACCTGTTGCCTTTAGTGCTGATACTCTTTCAGAATTTGATACTTTTAATCAAGTAGCAAACTGGGAGGAGCGCACCGTATTAGGCGAAGAGTTACCCATGGTATTAACGGCCTCTCGCTTAAAGCAGCCTAAGTCAGAGGTGCCCGCGAGTATCACCGTGATTACCGCGGAGCAAATAGCCCTGTGGGGCGCGAGAACGTTACCAGAATTGATGAAGTTTGTGCCGGGCATGTTTGTCGGTCATGCCGATAATGAGAATAACGCATCGGTTGCTTATCATACCTCTAGTCCAAATATCATGCGTCGGCTGCAAGTGTTAATTGATGGCCGCTCTGTTTATAAATCGGCTATTTCCAATGTTGTCTGGGATGACGTGCCTTTAGCCATTGAAGATATTGATCGCATCGAGGTCACTCGTGGCCCAAATGCCGCTATGTATGGGGCTAATTCTTATTTAGGCGTTATCAATATACTGACGAAGCACCCTGGGGACAGTCTTGGGAGTGCGCTTTCATTAAGAAAAGGAAATAAGGGCGTTCAAGATGTTTATCTGCGTCATGGTTGGGTAGTCAATAATACCAGTGTGCGTATCTCTGGCGCGCTGAAAGCGGATGAAGGTTTTGATGGTCGAGAATCAACAGGCTCTGATGCACTGCGAGACGGTCGTCGCCATGGGTTTGTTAATGCTTACATTCATCAAGACATAGACGAACAGAGCAAGCTTGGTGTGCAGCTAGGCTATAAGTCGGGCACAACGGAAATGCGCCAAATTGATTTTGATACTTCGCCGCCAGATAAAACCACAACCAACGGTTACGCGTATGGGCGTTGGTCGCATGAATTTACGGCCAAGCATCAGTCGCATTTGCAGTTTTATTGGCAAAAAGAAGAGCGTAAGCAAAAGAAAGAAGTCTGTGCTCCTACCTTAACCTTAGATGCTAATTTAGCTCAGCTTTATCGTATTAATCCAGTGTGGGCCGATGCGGTAGGCCAAATACCTCTTTTATATCATAATCCCGAATCGGACTATAGCCAATCGGACTTGGAGGGGATTGTGAATGGCCTCAGGGCGGGTGTGCTATCAACCGATTTCATTGCCGATCAATTAGGCTTTGAGGTTACTGACGCGGATTTGCTGGAAACTCAAAACATTTTAAATAAAGTCTCAGATCCTTCCACCTTATTTAATGAGATCTCTTGCGGCATTACCAATTCCGACTTAAGTGAACAGCGTTTTGATGTGGAATGGCAAGATACGGTTCGTTGGAATGATGATTTAAGAACGGTATCGGGAATCAGTTATCGCCAAGACTCGGCTTATTCTCAGACCTATTTTGACGGCGAAATTAGTAACGAAACTTGGCGAGCTTTTCTTAACGCAGAATATCGTTTGGCGAATAACCTGATATTTAATGTGGGAGGAATGTATGAGAAAGAAACGTTCAATGACGCGGCTTTCTCACCAAGAGTCGCCATGAATCTTCTGTTCTCATCGAACCAGAGCCTGCGTTTTGTTGTATCGCAAGCGATTCGTTCGCCTGATTTAATTGAATCACAGCCCAACTTCACCTTTACGGTTAAAGATCTGGCACTTGAAAATGGTGATGCTAATTATTTGAATCAGGAAAAAGCGAAATTCTTTCAATCACAACGGGTTGGTAACGACGAAAGAGATCTAGCCTCCGAGAAGATAACCAGCTATGAATTAGGCTATTTTTCCAGTACGCGATTCTTAACCAGTAATGTGGAACTGGATGTTAAGATTTTTTATGAAGAAATGCGTGACCTTGTCTCAGACCCTATTACCTTGCAAGCAAAAATTATTACCAATGATAATGAAGCCGATGTGAATGGCGCAGAGATGCAGATTAATTCTCAATTAAACCTTAATCATTCTTTGTGGTTTACCTATTCATATATTGATGTGGATACTAAATATACCGGAAATTTATTAACAGGGCGTGACCTTGAACGTGCGAATAAATATGAAAGGCGTCTTACATCAGAAAATAGTTTAGTAGTGAGCTGGCTTTATGACAGTAAGGACTGGTCCGCCAGTTTAAGCTACTTCTATCAAGACTCTCGTAATTTTGATTTAACCTATCAGCGCTATCAATTGAATGTAACCAAGCCATTTACGATTTCTAATGTGGATTTTAAAGCTTCTTATTATATTCAGCATAATCGAGAACTCGATACGCCTTTGAATTACTCAAACCAAATACATTCTTCTGCGAATATTTATTATGCGCAGATAGCCGTTGAATTTTAGCGGAGTTATGAGAATGTATTTAACATACTATATAAGGCTATTTTATAGGATATTAATAACGATTATGTTGTTACTTCCTATTGCTGTAAATGCTGACGATATTGTATTAATGGCCAATAAAATGTCACCGGTATTGCTTCAACTTAAAGCCGGATTTGAGCAAAAAACAAACGCATTTAAAGTGAGTATTTTTACCCAAGATCATCCTACTGTCTTTCCTGAAAATAGTTATATCGTTAATGTTGGAATGGATACCATTAGTCCATTTTTTAGGAAAAAGGCCGCAGGTATTGTCTCTATTTTAGTGACTAAAAATCAAAACCTGCAGCTATCAAATCAAAGTGCTATTTATGTCGAGCCCCCACTTGAACGTCAATTTAGGCTTGCTCTGCAGTTATTTCCAAACTCAAAAATAGGCATTCTTATCGCAGATGAAAGGGCAAAAAAGCAAATTCACAAGGATTTAACCGAGCAGCAATATTCTGTCTTGAATATTGTTACATTGTCGGATTATGAAAGCCTCAATCAGGCGTTGTTTGAAGTGCTTAAAAAATCAGATGTGTTATTGGGTGTTTACGATAAAAAAATCTATAATTCAAAAAATATTAAAAATATTCTAATAACATCGTATCGTCAGCAAAAAGTGCTTATCGGCCCATCAAAAGCGTATTTGAAAGCAGGCAGCTTTGCCTCGACCTTTAGCAATTTATCGCACATCACCCATAGATTAATCGATATTCTTGTCACTCATAAATCAACGGGGCTGTGGCTAGATGCCGGATATAACCCTTATTACGAAATTGTATTTAATAAGCAAGTTGGCAATTCATTGAACATACAATTCCCTGACCCAGAAACGGTGCTTAATAACATGAGAGGGCAAAACGAATGATTAAGCTTTCTCGTATATCCATCCGTAATCGGGCTTTATTACTAGGTTTAGTTCCTGCCTTTTTAATGTTTGTACTATTAGTCACTTTATTCGTTTGGCAGTGGCTGACTGAGGCGAAAAAAGACGTTCACGTTGTCGGCAACATTGTATCAAGCCAGCTGGCCGCATCGGCTGAATACCCAGTGATATCGGGTAATTTTCAATTACTTGAACCATTGGTCGAAAATGCGATTAGTTCACCGTCGGTCATTCGAGTCAGTATTGTGTCTAGCGATGGCACTATGATTTATGACCGTCAGATTGAAAACTACTTAGAGGTCGCGTCTTCGAATATTGAGTTGTATCGAGCAGCGATAAGCCGTGAGCAGAATGATTACTCTGGTTTTTCTGAGTTTGACGAATTAGGCAGCTCATACCATAGCCAAGTTGCTATTGCGTATGTGAATATTGAAATGAGTATACTCGCAGGTTATGAACAAGCGCTTTTAATCGGTTATAAGACGATGCTCTGGGCCGCATTTATACTTTTTATTTGCTTTCTATTGGCTCGAAGAATGTCTAATGCGGTCGCTGAACCTATTGAAGCGGTTTCACGCTTACTGGCTAGGGTTGAAAAAGGTGAGCTCGATGTTCAGGTTGCTGTGACCGATGCAACTGAAATTGGGATGCTGCAAAAAGGCGTAAATTCAATGACAGAGGCGCTGCGCAATTCTGAAAAATTTAAGAATGATTCAATCGCAGAAGCCAAAGATGCTTTATTAGCACTGGAAAAAGCCAATGCCGTCAAATCTAATTTCTTAGCCATCGTTAGTCATGAATTAAGAACACCGATTAATGGTGCTATGGGCTCTTTGCAGTTAATTGATCGCTGTGATCCTGCAGATGTGAAGCAGTATATTGCCATTGCCGAAAGCTCATTGAATAATCTATTAGAACTTGTTGAAGACATTTTAACCTTGGCCCAAACAGAGCAAGGAGAGCAAGAGTTATTAACAGAATCGGTATTTTTGCCAGGGCTTCTAAAGCATACATTACCTCAGTTAGAGCTATTGGCTGAAGGCAATGATAATGAACTGCATATTAATTTTGACAAGAATTTGCTGAATTATAATATCGAAATCGACGGTTCCAAATTTAGGCAGGTAGTGCGTCACTTAGTGAATAATGCCATTAAGTTTACGCATCATGGCCGAATCTATTGCTCGATGTATTTAGAAAATACCCACGAGGGTCTCAATCTGAAGTTGGACATTAGCGATAATGGTATAGGCTTTCCGAAAGAACATAAGAATTCATTATTTGCCGCTTTTAAACAGCAAGACTCATCGCTTAATCGGCAGTTTGAAGGGCTCGGAATAGGGCTCACCATTTGCAAAGACAATGTTGATTTGATGTCTGGAAAAATCAATATTAGAGATAATATTGAAGCAGGAACCGTTGTAAATTGCATCTTACCGGTCTTATTACTGGATGCCATAGCAGAAGATAAAAGCCTCACAGAGAATGTGAATAAAGGCAGTATTCTGGTGGTTGAAGACAATCAGGTTAACCGCATGATTGTTGAAAAAATATTGAATCAGCTAGATTACTCTGTGACCGCAGTTGATTCTGGCCAAGCCTGTTTAGATACGGTGAGCTTGTCGCAATACCAATTGATCTTTATGGACTGTCAAATGCCGGGCATGGATGGCTTTAAAACCACCGAAAACCTGAGAGAGCATGAACTGAACAAAGGGCTAAAATCGACCCCGATTGTTGCTTTAACCGCCAATACCTCGGCCAATATTCGACAAAAATGCTTAGCGGCTGGAATGTCTGACTATATGCCTAAGCCTGTCAGCCTAGAAAAGCTAAAAAAGGTAATTGAGCATTGGATATGAAGAGTCGATTCTGTGAGTAGGCATCAGGTAGGCGACATGTTAATCTTAAATATAAATTATGCCGTAATAAACAAGTATTGAAGAGAAGGATGTTGTAATGCGTGCAAAGCTCACTGATTCGATTGAAATCATGAAAGAACGTATTGAAGATATGAACATTGGCACCGGTTTTCGTAAAATTCTGCTGGCTTGCCTTGTTCTATACATAATCATAGCGCTGATCTTTAGCTATTTATGGTCATCTGAAGCAGAGCCATTTTCTGTTTCTCAGAATACCCAAGAGATTGCTAATGAGCTTGGGGTGAAGCCCGTTATTGGTTTTGCTACTTCGGTTACCTTGATGACCTTAATGGATACCTTACTTGAAAAGCCTGGTGGCTATTTGAGCAATGATCTGTTGCCTCCTGGTGTATGGCTAGATAATGTTCCAAATTGGGAATACGGGGTATTAATTCAATCTCGCGATTTGTCTAGAGCGTTGCGTAAAGACTTTAGCCGCTCTCAGAGCCAGTCAACGGAAGACAAAGATTTAGAAATTGTTGAGCCGCAATTCTTTTTCGATAACGACTCTTGGGCAGTTCCATCGTCTGAAAATGAATACCGTCGTGGTATTACCGCCTTAAAAAATTACAGCATTCGTTTAACCGATCCTGTTGATGGTAAAGCTCAATTTTATGCGCGAGCGGATAACCTAAATCAATGGTTGCTTGACGTAGAAACACGCCTAGGCAGTTTATCTCAACGTTTAAGCGCCTCCGTTGGCAAGCGTCGTCTAAATACCGATTTAGCTGGGGATACTCGCCAGTCAACCTCTACTCCAGACGAGGAAGAAGTTAAAACGCCTTGGACTGAAATTGATGATGTGTTTTATGAAGCTCGTGGCACGTCGTGGGCGTTATTGCATATTCTTAAAGCGATCGAAATCGATTTTAAAGAGATTTTAGAAAAGAAGAATGCGATGGTCAGCTTGCGTCAAATTATTCGTGAGCTAGAAGGTACACAGGAAGAAATCTGGTCGCCAGTCATTCTCAATGGTAACGGCTTTGGTTTATTTGCCAATCATTCATTGGTAATGGCTTCTTACGTTTCACGTGCGAACGCGGCCATTGTTGATTTACGTTCTCTGCTTATTAAAGGCTAAATTTCTCAATAGCCGCTCGTCTTAGATAACGCAAAAGATGCTTCTGTGTCTTTTGCGTTTCTTTTCCTCTTGTTACTTCTCACCCTGTTATTTCAATCTGATTAGTCGTATTGCGCATGCGAGCAAGACTAAAGAGACTGAAAAAAGGGCAAAAAAAAGCCACCCTGTTTAAATACTTTATTTTATTGCAAGCAATAGCATTAAGTAATCAACCAAGATGGCAAAAAGAGAGGTTCAATTAGATAAATCTATTTGAGCTCCCTACCGTCAAAACATGATGGTTCAATACAAGGTATTGAACACGTACAAATCATGACAGCTTGTCTTAAAAAGTTCAATGCTTGGCCTGAAAAGTACCCAGTAAAGATTATGTAATCTAATGATTATTCGTACTATTTCATTAAACGTGCGAAGGAATTCTTGAAAACTGTTAACATTATTTTCATCTTATTTATTTTTTAGCGAATTTTATTATGCTGCTGAGCATTGAACAAATCATCAAACAATCAACACAACGACTTGAACACAGCAGTGACAGTGCAAAACTTGATGTCGAATTATTATTAGCCCATTCTTTAAACAAAGATCGTACGTATTTATTTACGTGGCACGATAAAATCGTTGCAGAAGAAAATGTGACTGTATTCAATGCGTTATTAGCGCGCCGTTTAAGCGGTGAACCCATCGCTTATATTTTAGGCCAGCAAGAATTTTGGGATCTGAAATTACATACAGCCCAGCATACTTTGATTCCACGTGCTGATACTGAAACGCTGATTGAGTGGGTCTTAGAACTCGCTGATCAACTACCTGAAAGTGCTCATGTTATCGATTTGGGCACGGGTACCGGTGCGATTGCTTTGGCATTAGCGAATGAATTTCCGCATTGGCAAGTGCAAGGTGTTGATCTTGTGCCAGAGGCGGTTGCGCTGGCGAAAAGTAATGCCATATTAAATAGCCTTGAGCGAGTACAGTTTTTTCAAAGCCACTGGTTTGATCAGGTGGGTATTGGCGGTAATCATGATTCGTTTGATTTAATTGTAAGTAACCCTCCTTATATTGATCCTCTAGATGAACACTTAAGTCAGGGGGATGTACGCTTTGAGCCTAAGTCGGCGCTGGTGGCCGATAATAAAGGCTTGGCTGATTTAGAATTAATTGCTCAGCAGTCCCGTGAGTATTTAGTGAAAGGTGGCTGGTTATTGATGGAGCATGGTTATGATCAGCAGCAGGCTGTGCAAGATATTTTAACCGACTTGGGTTATCAACAAGTCGCAACGCGTATTGATTTAGGTGGAAATCCTAGAATAACGGGCGGGCAATTTTTCAAATGAACGCTTATGAATTGAGGAATGTATGAACGACAGTGATTTATTACGTTATAGCCGCCATATCTTTTTGCCAGAATTAGATGTGGAAGGGCAGCAAAAACTATTGGATAGCCGCGTATTAATCATTGGTTTGGGAGGCTTAGGCAGCCCTGTTTTACAATATTTAGCCGCCAGTGGTATTGGCCATTTGTATTTGGTTGATGATGATGTGGTTGAGTTATCGAATGTGCAACGCCAGATTTGCCATGGTTCTGGGGACGTGGGGAAATCGAAGGTTCAATCAGCAATAGAAGAGTCGATGCGAATTAACCCTACTATTTTTGTTGAGGGCTTTGAGCAAAAGGCGGATGCCAGTTTTTTAGCAGACTTATTACCCAATATCGATCTTGTGGTTGATTGCAGTGATAACTTTGATATTCGTTATTTGATTAATGATGCATGTCTGGAAACGAAAACTCCTTGGGTTTCTGGTGCCGCTGTGGCGTTGCAAGGGCAAGTCATCTGCTTTGATCCTCGCTTAGAGGCTCAGCCTTGTTATCGCTGTTTGTACCCACAAGCAGGCGATGAGCAGCGTAACTGTTCAACCAGCGGAATTTTAGCGCCAGTAGTTGGTATCATTGGTACTTTGCAGGCATTAGAAGCGATCAAGATGATCACGGGTATTGGTAAGCCGATATTAGGGCGCTTACAAACGTTTGATGCACTAGAAGGCCAGTGGCGTAGCTGGGGCTTAAATAAGGATGCTGAGTGTACGTCCTGTGGGGTTTAAATAAATTTAGAAATTTAAAACGATATTGATGGCGTAATATGAGTGTTTTGCAAACCACATTTCGCTTGCGTTCACTCTAAGATTCAAGCTTGTGCGGCACGCTGTGAATACTTCCTTGTACGCTCAGCGATGAAATCCCTTTCATCGGATGGCCTGCAATCTTAAACCTTATACTTCACCGCTAAATGCTAACTCTATCCAGATTCTGAATACTCATCGAATCTAGATTATGCGCTAAGAATAAACTCTTGCCATGAAATCAAAGCTTCCTGAAAATCCTCTAAGCCGCATTCGGCGAATGATTCATCTTCATACACATTGGTATTTTCAGGTAATTCTTCATCCAGTTCGAGCCCTAAGGATAAGGCGATGACTTCGACATTTTCTTGATTCATGCGAAGCTTGTATTCTGTCCCTTCGATTTGACGCTGCTGAATTCTGCGGTTAACCAGCTGGTCTAAAATCTCGATGATCTCTTCAATGCGTTGCTCATTCTTACCCAGTTCATCGTTAAACCAAGTGCCAATTGCCTCGTGGCCCATAGAAAATTCTGCAACAGGTTTATCGTATTCATCAAAGCTAAAATCGTAATCCACAAATTTCTCAAAAACGGCTAATAAGAATGGCGTATTCTACCTCAAATACCCTTATAAAAAACTATAATCATAAAAAAGCCGCAGTTTGGATAATCCAAATGCGGCTTTTATAAAGTACGGCTAAATTTAATAGTGCAAAGGCTTACTCTTCACCGAATAGCGAGCAATCAATAAGATCGCATAAGCAATGAATCACTAATAAATGTACTTCTTGAATACGGGCAGTCACGTCGGAAGGCACACGTATTTCAACATCATTATCCGTTAACAGCGCGGCCATGTTGCCACCGTCTTTACCGGTTAATGCGACAACCTGCATATCACGGTCATGAGCCGCTTTAATCGCCTCAATCACGTTCTTAGAGCCGCCACTGGTAGAGATGGCTAATAAAATGTCCCCTTCATTACCTAACGCACGAATTTGCTTAGAGAAAATCTCGTTATAGCTATAATCGTTCGCAATAGAAGTAACCGTTGAGCTATCCGTGGTTAAAGCGATTGCGGGTAAAGAAGGGCGCTCACGTTCAAATCGATTCAACATCTCAGATGAAAAGTGTTGTGCGTCGCCCGCAGAACCACCGTTGCCGCAGCTTAAAATTTTGCCGCCATTAATTAGGCTACCAACCATCATACCCGCTGCATGTTCGATGTAAGGGGGTAATAGTTCCGCTGCTTGAGCTTTTGTCTCAATGCTGGCACTGAAATGCTGCAATAAACGATCTTGCACAGATAACGCTCCTAAGAGGGTGTTCTTAATAAGCTGTCATCATACGAAAATCTAATGCCAGCGGGAAGAACTTTGAGAAGGTTTCTCAATAATAATTATAATAAGGGCGACAAGGCACAAGGTTTTAGAACGCGTTTTTAATCCACTCTAACTGATCTTGCTGCTCAATACCGACAACATCAAAACGACAAGGAGGCGGCGTATTACCAAAGTTTTTCAATAAATAGAACTCAGCGGCACGCCTTAATTTACGCTGCTTACCTGCGGTTATGCTCGCTAGAGCGCCGCCAAATTCATTACTTTCACGGTAGCGCACTTCAACAAAGACTAAATACTCATCATTTTTGCTATTTGGATCTTTCATGATGAGATCAATCTCACCACTCTTACAAAGAAAATTACGCTCAATTAATGAAAAGCCCTTAGCCAGCAAATAGTCTTCGGCCAAGCGCTCTTTATCATCACCTTTGATACGTTTTTCTGTTCTTTTATCGTCATTGTTAAACCACATGGCAATCCTTGCTGTGTGAGCACCGTTTTTAGGGGCTATTTAAGTTTAAGGCTCATCCGAGCTGATCGCTTTCGGAATGCCTCTGACGAATCGTGCCATAGGCATTTTTCGATGTATGCGTCCTTCACTATCCATTGAAAGATCGCCGGTAACGCCAAAAATCTTACTATCAGGAAGTACCGATAGCTGGCTTAACCGTGGATAAAGGCGGAATGCATCAACCCCCATTGCGTAAAGACGGGCATAGCTGCCTTTGGCGCGTTTGTGGTTTTTTTGCACAATGCTTTTGATTTCAGAATCTTCTAATAGCCAAGGTAAATCAGTAAAATAGATACCATTTAAATCTTGGTCTTTTTTACGATTATTTTTGCCAGAGAATATTTGAGAGGTCGAATAAATAGGCAAATCACCGGCAAAGTTGAAATCGAACATCGGACGAATTTGGCGACCTTGAATAGGCATCGCTAATAAGAAAACCCAGTCGGCATCTTGGCGACGGCGCGCTTCAAATTCTAATGGCTCAGCCATGATACGGCGAATAGCCTTGTAGCGTCTTTGGCTATCATCAACGTTTAATAACGCTTTGATTTCTGGGTTGTAATCTTTTTGCTGCTTATAGAACCGCTGCTCAGCAACATCACCACCTAACTGAATCCAGCGTATTTCAAATGCGGTATAAATGCGTTTGCCCCAGTCATTATCAGGTGCAACTGCAAGCACACGGCGCAAACCTTGCTGAAAAGCATGTTCAGCAATTAAGCGCGCTTCATCTTCAGCCGCCAAACCATACTGATATAAATCGTCCGGCATCTCACCGACCGCACCACTGTCTGAATAATTCAGCGCTAGCGTAGGTAAAGGCAGCTTTTCTAGTTTGGCCAACGAATTCACTTGGCGCTTTTCTAATGGCCCAATAACCCATTCCGCTTCTAAGGCTTTTGCATCACCATAAGCGAGGCTAATACTGCCTGCCGCACTCGTATCAATGATACTAATCATCGGCACGTCATAACCACGCTTGAGCGTTTGGTAATAAGCGGCCATAAAACCATCACGCACAGCCTGACCACTATTGGCTAAATTGCCTGAAAGCGGCAACATTAACGCAATGTGCTTCGGTTGCTGCTTCGCTACTTGAGCTAAAAGTGCTAAACCGCCAGGTAGATCAAGACTGGCTGGGTGGCGAGGATGAGCAGTGCGCCACGCTTGCACAGCCATAACATGCTCTTTCAACGTATATTCAGGATTTTTAGCAATCGCAGCCAATTGCAACCAGTCAGCAAACTGAGTATTCGCCGCTGTTTCAGCCCATTTTAATAAATTCTCAAGGGACAAATTAGTAAGGTCTTTCCAGATCTGCTGGTGATTTTGCTTTTTAATATCACCGTCTAGAATGGACGATAAAAAGTCACGCTCACGGGCCGCGGTTAAAAATTGACCACTAAGTTCGTGAAACTCGGCTTTTAACAACCCATATTTTATTTGCTTCTTCGTGCTGCTTTGATTGAGCTGATCGCGGTTGATGCGACTTAATACTTGCTGAGATTGGTCGATGTTCTTTTGTTTAATCGCATACTCAAGCGCGAGTAAATTGTATTGCAGCGTTTCTTTGGGGGTTCGGGCAGAGAAGTTTAATTGTTGCAATAATTGATCAGCATTGCGAAACTCTCCTGCATCGATGGCTCGCTGGGCTTGTTCAAGCAAATTCGATGCTGGCTCAGCAGTGATTACGCCATCTTCTGTTATTATTTCGCGACTAGGCTTTTGAGCGCAACCAACTAGGCTCATCAGTACTACAACGATCAACAATTTTTTAGAGTTCATCCTCAATATGCATCCACAGTCTGAACAACAGACGGGCACTCTCTATGTAGTGGCCACGCCAATAGGAAATTTACACGACATCACTGAGCGCGCTAAAAGCACACTCACAGAAGTCGATATGATTGCCTGCGAGGATACCAGACACACGGGCAAATTACTGCATCATCTTGGTATTCAAAATAGACTCGTTGCGGTACATGACCATAATGAACGCGATAAAATCGACTGGATTGCAAGCTGCCTAGAAAAAGGGCAGTCAATTGCATTGGTATCCGATGCCGGCACACCGCTTATTTCCGACCCTGGTTATCCTTTGGTTTCTGGCTTGCGCGAACGCGGCATGAAGGTGCAACCGGTGCCTGGTGTCAGCGCAATCATTACCGCCTTGAGTGGTGCAGGTTTACCCACCGACCGTTTTACCTTTGAAGGTTTCTTAGCCCATAAAAGTGGCGCTAAGCGTGAGCGTTTAGAAACCCTGATTCAAGAAACCCGCACCATGGTTTTTTATGAATCAAAACACCGTATTTTAGATACTCTAAGCGTTATGGCGGAAGTGTTTGGCTCTGATCGTAAAGCAGCGGTTGCTCGTGAACTGACCAAAACCTTTGAAACCTATTATTCAGGGAATCTTGCAGAGATTCATGAAGAAATCAGTGCAGATCATCAGCAGCAAAAAGGTGAGTTTGTGGTGATGATTACCGGCAATCCTCAACCTGAACCAGCAAGCGCAGTGGATACTGAAAAGCTGTTTAAGATATTGCTTAAAGAACTGCCTCCGAAAAAAGCAGCGTCTGTGATTTCTGACTTAACCGGTGAGAATAAAAAATCGCTTTATCAAAAAGCTTTAGAAATACAAGGCAAGCTTTAGAAAGGCAAGATAGCGGTTTAAACATGAATGCCACCATTAGGCTTTGGTTAAATCTAACCAAGCCTGATGATGGCTTAAATAAATATTTCCACTCAATTGCTCAATAAACTGGCTGCGTTGTAAACGATCCATCACGGGTCCTTTCACTTCTGACAAATGAAAACTCATGCCCGCTTCGCTTAAATATTGGTTCACCGCTAACAAACTCTCTATCGCACTCGCATCAATATCATTAATGGCTGAACAGGTTAATACAAGATGCTTTGCTTTTGGATGCAAGGCGACCAGTTCATTAATTTTATCGGCTAAAAAGCGAGCATTGGCAAAATATAAACTGGAATCGATACGCAGAGAAATAATGCGATCATCGGTAATAACCGCATGGCGATCTATATTGCGAAAATGCTCTGTATTTGGCACTTGCCCTAAAATGGCAGCATGAGGTGAACTAGAACGATGAAGGTGCAAGCCGATTGATACGATAATACCGGCCATTAACCCCCATTCAAGCCCTTGAGTCAGTGTTAGCAATAACGTAATCATCAAGGCCGAAAAATCTTTCAGGCTATAAGCAAAGGTGCGCTTTATGGCTTGTAAATCAAACAAGGTGATGACGGCAAGCAGTATCATTGCTGCTAATGTGACAATCGGTAGATGAAATAAATAAGGGGTTAAAAACAAACTGCAAAGAAAAATACTCATCGCCGTTAACGCGCTAGCGGCAGGTGTTTTAGCTCCCGCATTGAAACTGACCGATGAACGCGAAAGGCTGGCTGACACAGGAAATGCCGAACTGAATCCTGCTGATAAATTGGCAATACCTAACGCGATGGCTTCTTGATTGGGGTTGATGCGTTGTCTTTGTTTGGCCGCAAATGTTTGCGCTGCAGACAGTGAACTAATAAAACCAATAATACTGATAAGCAGTGCTGAGTTTAATAATCCTTTCCAATCTTCAGCGCTTAAATTGAGTGACTGCCAGTCGGGCATAGACAGAGCAGGTAAGCCAGAGGGAATATCGCCAACAACCTTAATACCGTAGTGCTGCAAATCAAATACGATGACGGCACTAATAGAAAGCATAATGGCAAGGACAGGGGTTGCTTTGCTCAAACTGTCGGCCAATAACTTATGTTGAGTAAATTTAAATACCAGTGATCGTAATAACTTAGGGGCAAAGTATAAAAATAAAATCAGTACGATTGAAAACAAAAATGTCGCAATATTGATTTTGTCTAGATGCTGCACGACCTGGCTAAGTACGTGGAAAAAATCATCCGTTTGAATATCAAGACCTAAAATACTGCCAAATTGGCTAGAAGCAATAATCATCGCAGACGCCGCAATGAATCCGGTGACAACGGGGAAACTGATAAAGTTTGTAAGAAAGCCTAAACGAAAAACCCCAAAAGCCAATAAGAACAAACCACTGCATAACGCCAGAATAGAAGCGGCGACTAACATTTGCTCAAGGTTGAAATTATTCGCGAACAACCCTGCTAGGGCCGTTGCGGTCATGATAGAGGTTATTGCAAAAGGGCCGACGGAAAGTGGCCCGCTCGAACCGAACAAAGCATAAGCCACAAGAGGCAATAAGCTAGCATAAAGGCCTGCCTGAGGGGGTAAACCCGCAAGCATGGCATAAGCTAAAGACTGAGGCAGTAGCATCATGCTAATAACAAGGGCGGCGATAAAATCATCTAAAAAGGTCGACTTTTTATAATCCTTTGCCCATTTCAAAAAGGGTAATAAAGTTTCTAGTGTCGAGGTTTTCATGATAATCCGCAGCGCTCATTCTTGAAGCTTGAGTATAGCAGACAAGCTTTTATCTTTTCTTGCTTTCGCGCTGCTCGATTTCTATAGGGGTCAAACCTTCTTTTTTGCCTTTTAGGTATTTCAGATAGGCAGGTATATGAGTTTTCCCTAGATATTTATCTAAATAGGGTAAAAACCCCGCGTAATTGCCTTTGAATTTTGCATGATGAAAATCATGATAAACAGGGCCTTCATACATAGGGAAGTAGTGCGCAGGGTTCCAAGGAATGTCATAACCAATATGACCATCAGCGCCTTCAAACTGACGAATAATCACCCAGATCCAAATCACATAAATATGCGCGCCAATCAAAATGGGGCCCAATAACGTTAAGCTCGCGGTTAATACATATTCAACCCAATGCATGTAGTTGCCATTAATACCGCAGGTATTGCGAATGCGATGATGCACGCTGTGGATATTTTTTAATAACCATTTATTTTCATGCATGTAACGATGCATCCAGTAATACATAAAATCATCAAACAGCACAAAGAACAGCAATTGCGCGATGATGATATACCACACTGGCAATTCAGTATTATGCACCCCTGTGAGTTTTAATAACGGCCAACTAATAATAAGCACGCCAATTAAAATCATATTGTTGATGATTATGCGGGCGATGGAAGGCCAAAAGAATTTTTCAAACTCAAAAGGCTTTTGCTGAATTTTATATTTGCGCAGCGATACCGGATCAAACCACGCGATAATCGTCCAGGGAATAGCAACGGTTAAAAATGACAGCAAACTAATCGCCAGCGTTGCCATCGGAAATTGCCAAAACCAGGGGTCGTTATAAAAGCCGTGCCAGTATGAGAATAAATCCATAAGTAATCCTTGAAATCGAAAGCATGATTGAGTATTTCTTCCACAAGACGCCGTAAATACTTCCTTGTAGGCTTGAGCTCGCCCTCCATGGCTCCCACACTTGTTCTAGTAATACTCAATAATTCTTTCTTACATTTATTGTTATTATTAAATTTCTTTGCTCAGGTTTTAGTTGTGACGAACTATTTATTAAAGTTTGTCGTCAACGTACCAAAATTCAAATCACCATAAGTCACCGTCGGCTTATAACCGGGAAATCCCCAATAGCCTGTTAGCTCAGAAGAATTCGCCATATTAGGAAATTCAGTATAATCAGGGTGATTGCCCGCAATGGTTTTTTCTACGATCATAGAAATATACTGATCTAAACCTGCCTCTAACGTATTACCATTTAAAATCACTTCCATACCCGTTTGCTTCGCGTATTTTTTCAAACCCGGTATGCGCGAATATTCAGGCGCATAACAATCAGGGCCAACACCATTTTCACTGGTCACCTTCAAACCTTCAGGCGTATGTGCAACAAAAGAATGATTGCCATCAGTATGGCCAGGGGTGCGAATAAGCGCTAAACCTTCACCAATCATCACATCGCCGTCTAACTGAATAATGCGATCTTTAGGTACGCCTTTCAAACCATTGGGACAATACCAATCAAGCTGCGGTGCCATTAAATTATTAGCCGACTCCCACTCATCTCTCATTACTAAAAGTTTTGCGTTGGGTAATAACCCCGGCTGCTTATCATCGCCGAGCCACTGACGAATATCTTGGGTATGCAAATGGTCGTAGCTGATGTAATCAATGTCTTCTGGCTTAAGATTTAATTGCTTTAAACACCCTTCAACGCTATTGATTTCAGGTGCGATGAACTTTTTTAGCAAGCCTTTTGCTGGGCCCGCTTTATCGGTGATTTTTTTGAAGTAAGGCGTTTCAGCATTGGCCTCGGTATCAGACGGCGATAATAGAATGGTCTTCAAACCTTCTTCGGTCTCGACTTGCACCACAAACAAACGATTCAAAATATGAATAAACGGCATGGGAATCACATTGCAGTTTAAAAACGCATACTTGCTTGGGTACGGAACCCGAATCAGTTCCATGCTGCGATAAAATTTAACCTGTGGCTTGGCCAGCATATCTTCGCGAAAGCTAACCGCCGCTTTACGCATTTCATCCAAGCGATAGTGCGCGGTATGACACGTTCTTGCTTGGTTAAAGTGACTGATCGGTTTAATGATGCTGTCTTCAAGGCGTTCTTTCGTAATGGAATTAACTTGGCTATTCATGGAGTGTACCTACGCAGTCTTTGTACTAAGAGTTTTTATGATTTTTTTTATAGTTATTGTTACTTACCCATTGATAATAACCTGCGTAAATGCGTTTATATTGCTTAAAGACGACATAAATATAATAAATAACGACATATTCAGGGACTAAATGTGAGAAGGCTAAATGTGAGCATCAATAAATGACAGGCTTTGTAATTGCAGCCTACATTCAGCCCGCCTTAAAAGCGTTTTTGCAGCAAGGCGGCCGACTTTCGTCGCTCGCCGATGCCATAGGCGTTAGCGATTTATGGATGCTAGAGCCGCCAACCACGATTACCACAGAGCAATATTTGAATTTATTGCTAAACGGTAGTCAGCTGCTGCGTGATGGTCACTTAGGTATTCGCATCGGGCAATACGCGGGGTTGGCGAATTTTGATGTGCTGGGGCAGGCGCTGGCAAATACTCAATCGCAATCGTTAACCTTATCGCAAGCCTTACAACAGGTGATGGTTTTAGAGCGCTTAGTGCATCGCTTGGGCGATTCTCGAATACAGGTTGAAGGGCAAAACATTCGCCTAATTTGGCGCGCTCAATATCAGCAACATAAAGCCGCCAGATTAGTGGCCGAAAGTGTTTTAGCGGGTATCATTCACTTGGCTCAACAGCTCACTGGCCGATTAATGCCCGTGCGTGAAGTCACCTTTATTCACGACAAACCCAGCGACTACCAAGAAAAAGTGTATCAACAAGGGCTGCATACAAGGTGTTTGTTCGGCCAAAAAACCAATAGCTTAGTGATTGCGTCGGAAGTATTGGCTTGGCCGCTGAAAGAAACGCGCCAGCTGCCATCACAATCGATCAAGGCAGACAGCCTGGTTGATCAAGTGAAGCAGCATCTAGAGCACACCCTGATTCATAACCCAAAAGTTTCACAAATAGCCGCCATGCTAGGAATCAGTGAGCGCAGCTTGCAGCGCAAACTCAAATTACAAAAGATGAGCTTTCAGCAAATTTTGACTACCGTTAGGCTGCAACAAGCTTACGATTACCTTCAATATTCAAACCTGAGTATCGTACAGATTAGCCAGTTGCTGGGCTTTAAAGAACAAAGCTCGTTTAACCATTTCTTCCTTACCGAATTGGGCACGTCGCCCAGACAGTACAAAACGAAAATGCAGAGATAGAATAACCCATAGAAGATGCCTTCTTTTTTGCCTCATGCTCTGGTATTATCCGCGCCGGAGATGCCTAGGCAATCGTCGCTTTTAGTACTTGTACTAAAGGGGGAGGAAAGTCCGGGCTCCACAGGGCAGGGTGCCAGATAACGTCTGGGCGGTGTAAACCGACGACAAGTGCAGCAGAGAGAAGACCGCCGATGGCTCATTCGTGAGCACAGGTAAGGCTGAAAGGGTGCGGTAAGAGCGCACCGGACCACTGGTAACAGTTGGTTGCAGGGTAAACTCCACCCGGAGCAAGATCAAATAGGCTCTCTTATGGCGTGGCCCACGTTGAGAGCGGGTAGATCGCTTGAGCCTGCGAGCAATTTCAGGCCTAGATGAATGATTGTCCACGACAAAACCCGGCTTACTGGCGTCTCCACTTATTATTAAAAAAGCCCCTCATATTGCTATGAGGGGCTTTTTTTTGCCTATGGAAAAATTATCAGCTATTAACAAGTATTTAAAATATGAAGTCCACAGCAGCAGAGACTGTCTGAGAATTACCATGATAATCCCAGCCTGTGGCTTTATCACCTTCATCTTCAAAATGGTCAAACTGTATTTTGGCTGATGCTTTAGAGCTTAAGTTATATCGTAAGCCTGCACTTGCCATATAGTGTTCTTCATAATCATCTTCATTATCAGATTTTGTTTGCCAATGATCGGCTTTAGAGTAGCTCACATAAGGCTGGAATTGATCAATATTATAAACAGCAGAGATTAGGTAGGTTGGGAATACTGTACCTACATCATCATCGTAAGCTACATAATTTGCATCAAAGATAATAGTGAAATCACTAACGTTTACATTACCGCAGATGGCAATGAATAGTTGGGAAAACACAGAGGCACTTGCTCTGATAGCTGT
>PJEL010001955.1_pt1 | contig 19656 bp, 20 predicted proteins | sample 1853271 | NCBI WGS metagenome assembly PJEL01 (sample SAMN08108733, study PRJNA415343) | Invertebrate metagenome, whole genome shotgun sequencing project. | host: Globobulimina | place: Sweden: Gullmar Fjord | collected 2015-08
CGGGGTGGCTCATTTGCATTACCGACCCTCGTAACATCCTGAATCGTAACATCCTATACTTCTTAAGTCGGTTCAACCGACATAGTGCACCACGAACTACCGTGGTGTACTAACAGTTAATGTTAAGGTGACGATTGCAACCAACCACATAAAAATAAGCACGTGAAGGCAAGAGCAGGAAAGAAAATGAGGAAACTAAATACACAATTAAAGTATGGCGAGAAGAAATTGGCCACGTAGAGTACCTACAAAGAACGAAAAATGATGAAAGTGAGAATATATTGCACCAATTCGCTGAAAGCAAATCCAATGAATCCTAATACGTGGGATGTGTTATTTCACGTGGTAAATGACAATAAATTTGATAGTCCGGGCGTGAGGTACAAATAGTACTTACTCAGGACCAAAGCCTCATCACTACATTGGCACAAAGCGGTTGATACTTGCTACAGAACCAAGCAAATAAGCAGTAGCACCAATTCACTATGAAGATGGATGGGAAGTGTCAAGCGAAGGCCATTCCAAATTCTCACACGTATAAAAGTGTTCCAACATAGACCACTGGGACGCTGCCCCTCTCAAGGTGATGTAAGCCCAGATTGTAGTGCATGTAACTGAAGCAAGGGATAAAAACAGCCAAATTGAAGCCATTGCAAGACTCCAATTCCAAATAAGGCTAGCGCATTTTTTTTCATGATTTTGAAAAACAAATGACAGGCCTGCAATACACCATCCGATTATTAAAAAGTGAACGAATACGAATGCTGCAATTTTTCCATTTTCAACGGGGATTGATCTAGGCAAAGTCCTGATATAATCAACGTTATCAGGACAAAGCTCCCCGTTCGCAGGCTCTGAAACCAATTGTGGTAGACTTTGATGACTCTTATGAAAATATATGCCTCTATGATGACGTGCAAAAACCAGTATCAGCGCAAAGCTCACAAAATTCATCAACACAATCCCAAAGATCAACCAGATACTCAATTTACATTCCCTTTCGAAGGTTAGAATCGAGACGATGACAGAGCTTAATATAAACACCCAAATAAACCCTACAGAAATTTTCCACTCGTTTTCCATCAATGAAGGTCCCTCTCTTCCCCATCTACGGTTAGATTAGCTTAGTGTTGTGGTGACAGCAGCCCCTGTCCTCCCAACGACAATGATATATAAATATATATCAAAAACGGCTGCAGCTACTGCCCCAAGTGGTGCTGTCACCAAACTTCAGACCAAATGGACCGTGCTGCTAGGATAGTACTGTTGCCTTTGCAACAATCTCCTGTATTCCTTCCATGTCAATGCCGCGTTTTCAATATCCTATCACTGATAGCTATGAGAAGGAGGACGTTTTTTGTTAATTATTTTTTTACTGCAACAGAAACGAATGCCACGACAAGTAGAACAGCTGCTCCACATCTCGTCTTATTCGCCACAGGGTCCTAGTGTTTCCCCCTAGATGAATAATAATGAACCAATCGCACCATCAGAGGGGATGGGGTAATGCCAATCAACCCGATCAAGGGAGTCAGGTATGATAAATAGTAAAGCACTTAGTTTCAGGGGTACAGCAATCAAGCGTGCCTGTCAGAGGAGGTAGTAGGGCAATGTAGTAATGACAATTAGTCCTAACCCTAACCCTAAACCAGCAACCCTAACTCCTCTAACCCTAACGCCTAACCCAGTAACCCTAACCCAATAACCCTAAGGGGGAAAGTATGGCCAAGACTATCTTCATCTCTCACCGTCTAATGATTAGTCACGAGAGATTTATCCCCGCTGATGTGGTTATATCTAAGGAGTGCTCGCCCAATGTGGCCCAGCTTGAGTTTGGCCTATATGATGAGCTCATTTTATGTGATCCATTGTTGGGGGCTGGACAAACGAGTGGAAAAGAAATTACGAAGGCGTGTGACATTAGAAAATTCTTCCCTTTGTAGATTATGATGGTATACGTTCCTGTATGTGAGGGGCCTACATTCTGTAGACATAGGCGTATGAATATTGGTAGGACATTTACGTCTTTATAGGAACATCAACGGCGACTGCAAGTAATCCGGAGCATTAACCTCTCTCCACTCTTGGTGTGTTTTCCACTGTGGGATGAATGCAACTCATAGTGAATTATATTATTTGTTTTAAGTACTACTATCACGCTATTTATTTCATTGTGTGGTGGTTGTCGGTTGGGGAAGAGTTATTTGAGGCATAATGGCTCCCCCATCACAACGATGAATTGCAAAATGCCGGCCATATTACCCCCAACGATGCACAACATCATCCGTTATACAAAAGGAAGTGCTCTCGGTTCACTCGGGGGTGGGTTGGTGGTATACTGTAAGGCTAAAACAACTTCGAGTCGCTCTGACAAGGCCAATAATTCTGTCTCTGTATTGCTGGGTACAAGATTTAAATGATTCAGTGTTGTCCAATGACACCTAAGGAGGCGGTGCTCTCAGTTCCTTAAGAAAACAAAAAAAGAGCAAAGAATACGAATCGTTATCGCATTGGGTTAGGGTTAGGGTTATGGGTGCCTTCGTTGCAGATGCCTACTCGAATTACACTTTGTAAGGTCCTTATCGTCTTATTCAAAGCTGCAATTGATTCGAGTTTGACACTGACGCTCTGCAATGGTGGGCGGAAGGGGCACTGCGGGGTAATGATAAAGCCAAGCTCCGTGATTGAAGTGGAATTAGTTGTAGATGTGTTAATATTTGGGGCTGTTAAGGTGTGTATGGTCAATGTGAGATGAGGTTTCGTTTGAAAAATGGCGATTCCTGCTCTGAAAGACAGACAGACCCTGGAGCACTTGATGAATCCCGACGCAGTACATCCCGTGATAGAATTGTAACTAGTTGTTGTACATGTCGTCTTAATAGTTGAGGGGTTGTCAAGGTAGACGGGCTCTGTTTGAGATCAATTTTTGCTTGAAAATAATGTCAATTCCTGCCGTGAAAGGCTACTACTAAGCCCGTCGAGACGACCTATTGGGTGTATTGACACTATTTTCTCTTCCACAATGTCATTAAAGTACACTGTAGTACTACTACAACTAGCCGTGAATTTGTTGTTGTGGGACAAGGAAATGGGTGTAAACTGTATGCGGGTTCCTCGATCGACTAGTGACAAACCAGCGAACGAGGTCTACATGGACCCTGAGTGGCCTCTTGCCTATCAAAAGTATACAGGGCAGACCCTGGAACGGAAGGGCAGAACGAGCAGCTCGATGCAGGATTTTAGGAATAAGTGCCAAACTGAGGGAGGAAGGAGCAAGTGCCATATTGGGGAAACCATAGACTGCGGTAGTGGGGGTGGTGGTGAAACCTGTCACCTGCAATTACAAGGCGTTGATACGGCATATATCCCCTTCAATATTCCCACCGTGACAGACACGCCATGGGCTGTGGGCGGTTCCCATCGCTATGATTTTTCAGGACCGGGGACTACACATGCCTGTGTTATGTTATCTGGAGGGGGATGTATTGAGCCAGAGCCTGCTATGACAGATTTTTCCTCTTGTTCATTGCGGTGCTGGGGTTACGGAACTGGAAACCCTCCCACAAGGACCCCGTCGCATTATGAAAATGACACTGACAGGTCGGTAGTACCACAATAATAATTCTAATCCTCTCAACGTGTATGGTCCTACTCGTTTACTTGTTTTGCAAAATGTTCTCAGGGACGAAGTTGTGGACCAGTCTGTCTTTGATTACACAGCAACCGATTCATGGTTGTGGCCCTCAGAGGATGAAGACTTCTCATCATCGAGCGTTGATTCTCCTCCGTTGTTCACCCCTCAGGGCTACGTGCTTACCTTGTCTGGGGGAAATGGGGCAGGATTTGTTAATGGACCACCTACAGAAGCCAGATTCCGTTCCCCAGAAGGGATAGCAGTGGCGACCGATGGGACGGTGTACGTTGCAGACAGCAAAAATCATGCCATTAGATCTATATCTCCTACTACGAGAGTTACAGCCACAGTTGCTGGGGATGGCACGGCAGGCTGGACCGATGGTCCCGTGATCTCTGCTCATTTCAACCACCCCACCGGAATTGCGTGGTTCAACCACCAGAATGGTCCCAAAGGCGCTTTATTGGTGGCTGACAGGGATAACCATCGGATCCGTCTGGTAAACTTGGATGAGGGTACTGTTTCTTGTCTAGCCGGGAGATGCGGTAATGGCACAGTATCAAAGACAGAAAGTTTGGAACCTGCCACCCCACAACCAGGATATGCAGATGGCAGTGGAGATGTTGCTCGGTTTGACGGACCATCTGGGATTGCAATAACTTCAGATGGTATGATGGCATTTGTAGCTGACACAAATAATCACCTCTTACGGGGTATCAATACCTCTACTTTACTTGGAAGTGGGGGGGTCAGCAGCGAATTATCTCCCAGTTCTACTAGTCTGGTCTTTACGGTTGCTGGGACAGTAGAACCTGCTGAGCCAGAGTTCGAAGGGGGTCTTGAGAGCTGTCCACCACCATGTGTACGTGGTGTCCCTGGCCATAGAGATGGGAACCTCACGTTTGCAAAGTTCATTTACCCTGTAGCCGTTGCTGTTGAGGAAGGTAATGGAGCTGTCTTAGTCACACAGCCCCACAGCCTCCGTAGGGTGGACTTGGCAGAAATGGTGACAGAAGTTGAAAGCAGGGGGATTAACCGCACCGGGACTGTATCTACTCTCGCAGGGGATGGAGTTCTCTCTGGATTGTTAGACGGCAACGGAACGGAGGCCAGTTTTACTAGACCTTCAGGAGTTGTGTCCAAGTCAGATGGGGAAATATTTGTTGCAGATGCAGGCTCCTGCAGGATTCGTCGTGTGCTTCCCGCTGAACTCTCCTCCCAGGAGGTTTCAAGCTGCAGTGCTAGTCTTACTTCTATATTGAGACCCCGGGGCTGCTCCTCTTATGACCCTCCAGCCGATAACTTGAATAGGGCAGTTAGTTCCCTATCTGGTAACATCAATTACAACCACCGATTTCAACAAGCTAAAATGGGCTATGTCATTCATGATTGCCTTGGGTCACCACCAATGGATAAGCTGGACCGTACTCCTGTAGACCCTGGGTTTAAGCTTGCTGTGGACATGAACGTATCTTCCTTGACAGAGAACAGTGAATTAGGCACAACTATTGCAGTAATATGCCCTTCTGGGTGTAGTTGGGGAGCAGGAGAGGTCAGAGGAGGGGAAGGAAGCATGTATTCAGATGACAGTGCTGTTTGTGGGGCAGCTGTGCACTCTAATTCAATTCTTTCCTCAGAAGGGGGCCTTGTTCTTTTGACGCTGCTGCCAGGAGTCAACACTAGTGTTGGAGGTGGCTTAAGTGGAAATGCGGCTGTCGAGAGTGAACCAATCCCGTCTGGGGGTCATCCACGAATGTTTTCCGTAGAACCTCTCTCCAGAAGTCAACTGTCTGTTCAGACCATTTCTGGTAGTTTCAGTACTGGTTTAGACCCCTTTTGTGGGTACCTAGATGGTCAGCCCCCTCAAAAGGCTCGGTACGCAGAACCAAGAGGTCTAGTAATTTTACCAGCTGGTGTATTAGGTGTTGACAGCCTCCTTCTCATAGCAGATTCAGGGAATAATGCCATTCGGGCTGCATCACTTGCAATGTGCGCCTTTCCTTGTGAGAATGGTGGGACGTGTTCTGGTCACGATACATGCTATTGCACCTCAGGATGGAAAGGAGTTGACTGTACTATTCCAGATTGCTCAGGCTCGCCCTGTGGCTCGAGAGAAATTTGTGTTGCTCCAAACACTTGTGGTTGCATCCCAGGATACCAAGGAATAGATTGTAGTGTGCCACAATGTGTTATGGAATGTCTAAATGGGGGGTCATGTTCAGCACCAGATGTCTGCGCGTGTCCATTGGGTTGGTTTGGCCCTGACTGCGGTGTACCTCTCTGCACGCAGACGTGCGGCAATGGAGGGAACTGTACTGCCCCCGACCAGTGCAACTGCCCAACAGACTGGCAGGGAGAGGACTGCAGGACACCAGTGTGCTCTCAGGTAAGCATAGGTAAGGCATCTCACATGATATGGATAATGGTTTAGAGCTCTGTTGCTGATTTGTGCTGCTTTGTTGTAGGTGTGTACGAATGGAGGGATTTGCATTGCCCCTCACACATGTGCATGCCCCCCTACCTGGTCAGGTCCTTCTTGCACTGTGCCAGTCTGCCATCAAAGCTTCTTTCAGGCCGACTCTGATGTGAACCCTATCCGGCATGAATTCTATGCTCCCTGTAACTATGAAAATTGGTGTAATGACACAAATACCTTTGACTGTAACCAAGCACGGAGAGACCTTAAACCGGCTGTGGTGGGTTGGGGAATGTCGGAAAGAGCACGCACTGGCCGAAGTGTTGCGCCAAATGGCCCATGCATGATGATAGAGCTGTCGCTGGGCGTTATTACTCCCTTCTCCTATCTGATAAGCGCACATAATGATTCCATAACCCCATCTGCTCGTTATTCTGTATCGTCGCCTTTTCCGGTTGAATCAGTGACCCCAGGACCAGGATTGACTGGGCCATTCAACTCTTCTCCTGATAGGCAGGTAGCCATGGTAGAGTTACTCAGTGCAAAAAGAGGCCGCTATGTCTGCGCCAATGGTGGGGAATGTAGTGAGCCAGGGGTGTGTGCCTGCGCCCCAGGCTGGTCAGGATTTGATTGGTGAGTGCTGAAACACTTCTTCTTTTTCCCCGCACTTTACCCCATTTTCGTAAGATAAAAATGGCCTAAATTTCATCTATTTTTATTCCTCCTTCAGTCGTACTCCAGTGTGTACTCAAGGTTATTGGGATCCTCTTCAGCTCACGTTTGTCTCCAGCAATGGCAATCCTGATGAAGTGCCCATTTTTGAAGTAGCTGGTTTCTTGGACCCTAATGGCTATCACATGATCCCCCCTTACTCAAATCCTACCTTTACTACAGTTGTGGAGAGATTTGTGAGTGCTGATTCTGATATTTCGCGTGAAGCTGTGCAAAATGGGGGAGTCCCATATCTCAATATTGATGGTACACCCCAGGGAGGGTACAGGTGCTCTGTTCGAGCTTATACAGCATATGAGAGTCCTGAATACCTGTGGGACGAACCAACATTCCGAAGTCAATTTGTGAGCAGCGACATGGAGTGGCCACCGACCCATGAATTTACTGCACCACTAACATTCACTGATGATCAGGGCAATAAATTTGTGTACACGGATAAAGGATACAAAGTAGAAGGTATATGGAAGCCCTCTGGCATTGAATGGCAACCCGGAGTGTGTTTGTTGGAATTCGAGAGACGCTGCTCCTTTGCAGATGAAAATAACAGCTTTGTACCTCCACCAATTGATCTTGCCTCCGGATTGACTCATGTCAGGGTTTTAGATCCGGACCTAAGCTACAGGGCAAGAGTGGCATATGACAGTTGGAAGGAAACTTCTTTAGGGAGATGGATTATGGAGGACGATGGAGTCACCTGCGTAGATGTAGTTATTAGGGGGTGCAAGAACAATGGGACGTGTGTATCCCCTGACACATGCGAATGTCAAGAGGGCTGGTCTGGGACTGACTGCTCAATTCCAATTTGCCCAAACGGGTGCCAGAATGGAGGAACGTGCACCCTTCCTGGCATTTGTACGTGCACGAGAGGGTGGAGCGGAGATGGATGTTCCATCCCACTCTGCGCCCAGGAATGTAACAATGGGGGAGAATGTGTTGCCCCTGACGTTTGTAGGTGCAAGCAGTGGGAATCAACTTGGCTAGATGGACGTGAAGGGGGGGGCTTACCTCTGTTTCGCAAGCCAAGTGGTGGCCCACAGCTCACGGGGTGGACTGGATATGACTGCTCTGTCCCTATATGCACACAGGCAGGTACATTTCTTCAGAACGTGGAGAGTGAAAGCGCTGTTAGTCTTGGTGGACACGGAGCAGACAACTTGTTAGCCTGCGATACAGTGAGATGCCCACAGTATAATTTACCAGTTGTGGTAAGTATTTTGATCCGTATATACATTGAGAGCATTTTATCAATCTCTCTTTTTCATGCTGTTGCTTGTAGACGTGAGAGATTAAGCAGACAGAATGATAATCCACCCCCCTGGCTCCAGTGCAGCACCAAATTAGTAATCACCTAACTCGCAAATGGTTCCGTAATGCAACCTCAGAAAAATGATGGGAATAGCTTTCAAACTGGCTGTGGCTGGGACCCGCTTGACACAGGGTGCTGCTACGCCCTCTCTGAGGGTGGTTGGAGATGTAGCGTGTGCGATGATGCTGACCGCCATCTCTCAGAAAGTAATTTCACATGCACTGCTGAACCGGTGGTGAACCACTATGTTGATATTGCTAGCATTCCAGATTTTTTCCTTCAAGTGGGTACAGCTACCCCCAGAATATGTGGTCATAATCATTTTCCTGTCCCTTACTTCAAGGATACGATTATTGGCAGGGATAATGCGCTCTACTCAAGCAGAAATGATGAAAGTACTTACGTTGGATCAAAATTTCTGTGTGGAGTGCGTACGTGGGAGCAAGGTGACTATAATGGGTATTTAGAGTTGGATGAAAATACAGGAATGGGGACAGACCACCCATTGGAACCTGGCCGGCACATCCGAATCAACAACCCAAATTACATCCGAGTGAACGATGACTGGGTAGCAGGGCCCATAGTGAGAGGAGAAGGTGTATATGCGTGCGCTAACAATGGTTCGTGTATAGGACCAGATACATGTACCTGTGCAGATGGTTGGGGGGGGGTTGATTGCCGTACTCCGGTAAGAGTTGTAGCAGTTTTGTTTTTCTTTATTCTGGCCCTTAAGATGACAGAATGATGTATTGTTTTTCGATGTTTCTTTAGTTACCAACTCAATGTTGTACTTACACATTAACAGGTGTGTAAACAGCTGCAACCTTCAGGAGTAATCAGCAGTTGTGCAAATGGAGGGGTGTGCATTAATCAGGACGAATGCTACTGTATTACTGCAGAATCTGTACTATGGAAGGCACATCCAGGGGCCGCTGGCGGAGTTACAGGATGGACTGGTTTGGACTGCTCAATTCCCATATGTACACAGGGTTTTTTTGACCCTTCCTGCACGGATTTACCTACGGTGTGAACTCTTTGCTTGAAGAACTATAATTTTGTCATCTGTCATCTGGGGTATGTATACTAACTGAGCCCTGAACCAAAAAATCCATACACGTAGGCACCAGGGTCTGAAGGTTGCTTTAGATGTGCTAATGGTGGGAATTGCACTGCTCCAGACATATGCAGCTGTGCGCCAGGTTGGGAAGGCTACGACTGTCGCACGCCAGTTTGCGAGATCGTTGCAGACAGCCTCACTGGAATCAACTTGAACACTGTAGATGAACGAAAGGTGAGTGATTTAGCCACTACTCGTGCCTTGACCCGTTGGTTTTCATCGTTACTGGTTTCTGATCTGACCTATCTGAATTCGTTCAGGTTGCTGAGTTTGAAAGTGATCCGTGTAGCATGCGAACACTCTACCCCCCTGTTATTAAAGATGGAGTGTCGTACCTTCGTGGAAACTGTACAGCCCCAAATCAGTGCACCTGTACTTGTTTTGGCATGCACGATGGAGAAGACTGCAAGGCTTACAAGGAAAATTGTGAAAGACCTTGGCAGGACCCTCTTGTTAAATACCGAAATGTACTGCCCAAGACTTACATATTCGGCACCAGGAAATGTTACAGGGGCTATGAGGGTCTTCCTGATGAATTTGATAGGTTCACCACCTGCCACCTCAATATATTTGAGCCATCCTGGGTCCAAAAACAAACCTTACCTATTGTGTTTGTCAGTGCTGCTTCAGGATTTGTACTCTTCATTCTCTATGTAGTTCTTAGGGGTAAGTTCAAGCGTAGAAAGCTGAGGTTCAAGGCACTGAAGCGTAGAAGACGACTATCCGTTGGTGAATAGCACACGTTTGCTTCCTGCACTAGTGTCCACCACCAAGTGTATCGTTACTCTCTAATACTTATAAGGTAGGAGCCAAGAAACATATATATTTATTTACAGAATATAGGTCCCATTTTCTAACAGGCATTTGATAGTTCTCCTAAAACCCGTTGCGTGCTTTTAGAGAGGAGCCTAAGCCGTTGCTCACATGCTCCCCGAGTATTCGATAACGTGCACCACTCTACCTCTACGGTAGACATAAACCATAAGAAAATATTTAAAAAGCAGCAGAAACAGCCCTGATGCTTCCATTTACAATAGCCAAATGCCGCCACAAACAATGGTCGACCAGGACATGAAAAATAAAATAAAATTTCTTTAATCACATCACTGAAAGTAAACCCGCCTGCTTGATAGTCATTAAACACCACAAAATGGAAACAATGGGTACCAGACAGTGGCTATACCAGGGTAAATAGCACTGAAACATTGAGTAGTACTATTAGTTGATTCCATGCAAGCAGTTCAGAAAAAATCAATGACATATACTTACAAAAAATGGCAGCACATGATGCTGCGATCATTGCTGAAGTACAAAATCAATCAAGCAGCACATTAAACAACATTCCTATATATACTCGATTCTCAATGCACTCAGCATGAACGCGCGCTGTAGACGTTGAATTATTTCCATTTTGACACTCCTCAGGTTACTCGATTTGCCCTCCATATTAAGCACAAGCTGTGGCTGGAGTCCTCCTACACCTTCCAGCCTGTCAATATGAATTGAAGCTCCAGCTACTTTCAAAAAAGGGCGGATGGTGTCTAGCACGTTATCTACGTTTTCGGAGTTCAACGTTGGAGCATCGGGGACTGCCTATGTTAGAGAAGAAAAGGAACAGCCATGTTTGAGAGAGAGTATCATCACCGCAAATCCACTAACTCTGAAGCAGCACAAAGTAGTAGTACCTGCACAACTTCCTGTATCTCCGGTATGACTTCCATAAGCCTCCGCTCGAGGCCCATCTTGAAGGTCATTGTGGAACTGGGACAGGACCCACAAGCCCCTTGCAACTCGAGGCGGACAATAGGTCCACAAATCTCTCTAATTGAAACATTTCCACCATCTGCTATGAGGTACGGTCTCAACTCATCCAGTACCCTTTCAACATTCTCGTACGTAAGTGGCAGAAATTTTTCGTCTTCATCACTGTCATCAAATATCTCTGCAGCACCAGGCTTGGCAAATGGAGACTCGATTTTCCCCTGAGATGAAGTAGCAGCAGCTGCTGCTGCTCCTTCATCCTCTTCAATAAGAGAGGCAGCCTAAGCCATTCGTGGTGGTGGGCATATACGGTCAGCACACAACTGTCAAACGTATATGTGCACCCGGGCTTATACTAAATCCTACCAAGAAAGCAATATTATCATTTTTAATAATCGTTTCGACTACATTCCTCAACTGTACGCTGCTATGAATGTAATTCAAGTAATTATAATTATGTTCAAATGTGCCGAGTAAGGAAGTGAAAAATGGAATATTTACCATAATTTTTGTTATTTGCAGTCCATCTCCTGAGCTATCCCTCCTCCTCAGTTTGACTAATCTGTCGTAATGCTGATTTCTTCTATCCAGCAGCGGCACAAGTTGTGGACCGGAATTAAAAAAACTCCACGTTGTGGGTCCAGATGGAACAGGGACCATCCATCCCCTCCCTTTGGCTGGTAGCCTGAAAAAAAGGATGGCTACCAAGATCATATTCATGAAATATCTGCACCCCAGGCTCCCCAACGTCTGTGGTGCAGCAGCCATCAATCACCACGACCGACCATGTGGATAAAAATACATACAAATACGCCCAATCCTGGGTTACACTTTATGCTCTATGCTATGGGCCACCTTGTAGTAAGGCCTCATACAACTGCTTTTTTTTACAGCGTCCCTATTACTAATCCTTTCGTTCGTTCTGCCACTGGCGCTGTAGCTTTCGTTCTCGAAGGCAGGCTCTCACAGTTGTTTCTGCTGAGGTAGGTAGCGGACAATTATTCCTGATATATACTACATTCCTTTCGTATTATATCGCTATTTCCGTTTCTTTCCAGCCTGCCAATCACGTGGTTTCTGTGCCATTGATTTTCGGGTTAGAGTTAGGATTAGGGTGTACGGTTTGGGTTTGGGTTTGGGTTTGTGGTTTAAGGTCAGGGATTAGGGTATAGGGTTTGGGTTAGGGTTTAGGGTTTGGGTTAGGGTTAGGGTTATTAGGTTTAGGATATAGGGTTTAGGGTATAGAGTTTGGGGTTAGGGTTAGAGTTAGTTTAGGAATTATAGGGGTTAGGGTTAGGGTTAGGGTTAGGGTTAGGGCTAGGGTTAGGGTTAGGGCTAGGGTTAGGGTTAGGGTTAGGGCTATGGTCCGGGTTAGGGTTGAAGACTTAATGTGTGTGTACATAAATAGAGGTGTACACACATACCACACTCTCTCTGGGTTATGGTTTGGTTTAGGGTTAGGGTTTGATTTAGACTTCAATAATTTAGACTTTAATTTAGATTTAGACTTAGACTCAGATTTCGACTTTGATTTGGATTTTAGGCTTAGGGTTAGGGTTAGGGCTAGGGTATAGCATATTTACATCAATAGAGGTGTACATTGCGTTAGGGTTAGGTTATGGTTAGGGTTAATGTTAGTGCTGCTTTAGTGCTTTGGTTAGGGATAGGGTTAGGATTTTAGTGTTAGGGGTTTAGGGTTAAAGTTTTAGGATTAGGAGTTTAGGGTTTGCCTCCGGGAAGTTTGCCATCACAGCGTTGATTCAGTAATCCGTACCTTAAAAAAAAAATTCTTTGCGGTTGAGCCATTTACCACAACTTAACTTCATTCGGTTTGAGCTGGGGTTGAATTATCGAGTTATTCTCATTTCCTCTAAATGATACTTCGTACCCGAACCCCCGGACCTGGCTCCACACCCAAGGGGTGAAGGCTCCTATTTCTAAATTTAAATTCAAATATGAAATATTAAAACTTTAAAAATACTTATTTTAACCGAATTTCATATATAAAACCGACTTTAGCCACTCATAATTCATAATTTGAGCGTTAAACCCACACTACAGTTTGACTTGTGCAGCAGAGTTGTCGCTGTGGGATTATACTATGAATGTGCCTAACCCTAACTATAACCATAACTTTAAATCCAAACCTAAACCCAAACCCTAACCCTAAAAGAGACTGCAACAAGCAGCGACAACACGCAGAACCAGCTTTTTAAAAAAACACAGTAGTACTAAGGAACGAACCGCCCGTGTCTACTCGCTAAAGCGATATAGCTATACCTTAAACCCTAGCCCTAACCCTACCACTAACCCTAATCCTACCGAGAAACTCACAGAGAATGACATTTTGTAGGCTATAGTAGGCGGGAGGAGAACTGTGGTGGTTTGCATTTCTTCCAGGGACGCGATAACAACGAGAACACGAGGAAAATGAAGAAGTGGAAGGGTGCATCGGGAGGCAGTAGCCAACGAGAGCAAAGGCGTTGGAATAAAATGTTAGATTTGAGGGCGTTCCCGTCGAAGATGATGGACTCTTTTCGGCTTTCGCAAATTCTTGTAAAAAACGGAGAAGGAATGAGAGTGGCAAGTGATATTGCCACTTTCTTGGTACGAAAAAGGAGAAACAAGGAGACCCCCACTGGCCAAGATGATAGCCAGATATCTGTTAAGGTTTCAGATAGAGAACGCAAGCTGATGCAATCGTTAGACACGTGCCGCGAGACCGTTACGTTATGCATGTCTTCTTCTGCTGCCTGCAGGGTTAATGCACTCCAAACGCTAAATTCTGGAGAAGTATCATGCGGTCGGTTTGCTTTTCAGCAGGAGCTTATGGGAATGTCCTTAGTACCAACATTTCTGGTGGTGGTAGCGCTGTGTACTGTCCTGGCGCTTAGATGGTTTAAAGCGATGCATTTTTATAGACGAAAAATTGCTGAACGATTGGTGAAAAAGGATTTGGATAAGCATTATCATGACATGGATGCTACTTCGGCGGCCTCCAGTGGAAACGATGTACTCTCAAGGGTGACCTGGACTGCCTGGCGATAACAACCATGACATTGACAGCAATACTGACTAAATCATCTTCCACTTCCCGTATATTAGGTGGAATGGGCATTAAACCTGTTGATATCGGAACGAGAGAATCTATTGCAGCAACTCCAGGCCTGTCATGGCTCTGAGCATTCATTAACTGAGAGTAAGAGATATATTGAGGGAGTGCGCTTGTTGCAGGCCTACAACAAGAGGATTGATAGCCTTAAGAAAAGCATCTCTACATTCATGGCACAGGCAAGTAGATGCCGTACCTATGCATGTTATTAGTTTATCCTAATATGAGTCCCCTTATTCAGACACCTGCAGTGGAGAAACAAGGCATAAGTGAACTAAACGAGCACAGTTGTCAGTGCAAGACAGCTGAAGCAGATTATCCTATACTCAATGACGAGAGTTGTTTGACTGATGTAGATCTGGACTCACCTGTGTGTTGTGGTGTGAGTGAACTTACCATGACTGCAGAAGAAGACGCATACACAGCTCACGCCGAATATCCCTGTTTTAAATGTGTGGAGCTGCGACAATTGGTCATTGGATTGCATGAACAAATTGCTCAATTGAAACTTGATGTTATGAATTCCAAAACAGTCATTGAACCTCAGACAACCCCTACTTGCAAGCTCCGAGAAGAATTAAGGGGCCAAATTGAGCGACTTGAACGTACTGCGTTGGAGAGCGAGAATATTGTCACACATTGTAATTTGATGAATGTTAAAAATCATCACCCGGTGGATAGGTGATTTATAATTGTGAGTGTAAATGGTACCGAGGCCGGATCTTGGGACCTAGGGGGAATTAGATGACCAGACTAGTTTGTGCCCCCTTCTTATATGATTGGGGGGCAGGTGAACCAAGTTGCGTTAGCTAAGTCACTATAGTTCTAGAGTTAGGATTGGGAAGTCGCTATGTATATTCAAGAACAGTGCGAAGCAACTTAATGAGCCACTTTACGATGGTGGTTGGGAACTTATTTGAGTGGGGAGCTCCCATGGTTTCCTGTGTGAGTAGACGTAGGAACTTGTAGCCAGACGCTTAAGCTCTTAGGAACATTTTTGGCTGCAAACAGTTTTGCATTTTTCTCTTCACTCTTCAGGTGTCCTTAGCAAGGAATGCAACTTAGTAAATAATATCGTGGTATCAGTATCTGGATCGTGAATATGAGACTCTTCCAACTGTTTAAATTTTACGTCTTTGCAAATCACACACGGGCCTCTACTTGAATTACAACCCTTATCACACTGTTGTGGCGTGTGATAGAGTAGCTAGTCAATGCCTTCTTTGACAGGACTTTATTTAGTTTCATGTAGAGTGAGAGAGATGCTTTTAGTTCAAGTTCTCTACTTGCATTTCAAATGGAATTTTTCTATACTCCATAACCTGCACAATGGAAATATTTCATGAGCCCATAGCTACACAATGGAAATTTTATGAGCTCATAACCTACAGGATGTTAGCCCTTACCGTAACTATGAACGATTATGTCGACGGCGCAAGAGGGTAAGGGATAGCCCCAACGATGAATCATTTACTGCGCATTTTTCCCGTTGGACCACAGGTAAGTCCTCCATCCGGCCGGCACTTATATGATTTATAGTTGTGGCCTGGGTAAGTAAATTATTCAGAAACTTGCAGGGCAAGCCTTAGAGTGTGTTCCGTGGCATGTCTGCGAAGAACGGCCATCGTATTGTAACTCCTTGGAATTTGTGAAATTTTGAGTGATAATACCCCTTCCTTCTTACAAAAAGAAGTTTAGTACTGGAATTGGGGTTAGAGACACACATTCGTAGGAGTGTGATTTTTTTTTTCCCATCGTTCAGATAGACAGGCCATGGTGAAATTGAACTTCGATGCACTCGGGGTGTGTTACAAGTGCACTCTGAGGCTTAGTAGTGTGACGGATGCCCGTCTTTACGCTGAGTACTCTATCGATGAGTTGACCACTGGTGAGCGAGTTTGCTTTATATCTTGTATTACTATTGTTCTTTCTGGGTGATGTATTCATGGCGCAGTTTTTTAGTGGCAATGTAGCTGGTGGTAGGACTATCGCTGCTGTAGGTAGTATATCGTAAACCATGGCCAACTTTCTGTACAGAAGTGCGCATAGTGGGTTGTTTTAGTGCTCTCACCTCTGTAGAATTGTTGAAGTTTCTTAGCTATTCTGTCGTTGTCCCCTAATGAGCACCGTAGCATGAATGATGAGACTATGGTCATTTATTGCGTATGCAAGCCTACCACATTCCTATTTCTGCTTATGTATCTCTCGTCTTTGTTGCTGAAACCAGGTTGGTGTCCTCTGTGTTTCGGTTTGCTGCAGGGGCGAATGCCGCTCGATATGAAGAAGATGTTGGAAGAATCTGTTTCGGATGGTGGGTTCACCAATGATGGGCTCTGTATTTGCTTTGCACTCCCGTGTGCGCTGTCAGTGCGCCAGGCGGCGTTTCAAACAAAGTGGCTTAAGTCAGATGCCATTGACATGAGAACCGCAGTAGTAGATCTGAAACAGGCTATCCGATGGGCAATTGGATTGCCTTCAGAGAGTAGTTCCATCTGCGGAGGGTTGCGTGCTGAGGTCACTGTCACATGCCCAGACGCAGATGCACAAGTAGCTAACATGCTGGGTCTCAAGCAGTGTGCGAGCAGGAAGCGGAAGAAAGGAAGAGGAGGACCGCGGGGTTTACATCCTGGCGAATTGTCTAAAGCCTCTGTTGAACGAAAATTACTGGATATTAGGGGTACGAGTGCACTAGCACGTGCAGCAGATGAGTGGTTTGGGGGAGGATGTGATGGTGGATCAGTAATGAAATTGAACGTTTACACCCGTATCCATGTGGAGAGAGACCCTATACTAGTAACAGGCAGGTACCGAAAACTATCTCGATGTATGCCACAGAGCCCATGGGTGAGTAACTACACCAACGTAGTGAATTGCTAGTACAAATATGGTATCCAGCCCCTTAACTGTTTTTTTTGCAGATAATAAACAATAAGCGAAAAGGAGAATGGAGTGTCCACGAGGTCGTTGCTGAACCATTTGAGCAATTGGCAGAGGCTAGAGGAGCAAAATTTGCAGGGGCCGGCCGGGAGGATATTGATGTGCGTGACACTCTGGAGAAGAATTACAAACCTCTTGTCCTGACTACAAGGACATGTCTGCTCCGTTCTCCCCCAATTCCAGGTTCGAATGTTGGGGAGAGGCCGGCCATTCCTCTTGGAGCTATTGCAGTGTAGAAAAGGGTCAAAGGAAATAGAGGAAGCACTACCACAGCTAAAGAGCATGGTGAATTCTGCTAATGGGAAGAATGTCAGTGGTGCAGTGACTGTGTCAGATCTTGAGCTCACAAGCAGGAGAGCTTGCGAGGGGTTTCAAGGTGGTGAAAGAAAGCGGAAAACATACTCCTGTGTCATTTATACAAAGGAATCAAGGAGCGCTACAGACCTTTACGCCATGCTGAAAATAGGAGAGCTAGAGATCCATCAACAGACCCCTATAAGGGTAATGCACAGGAGGTCCATGGCAGTGAGAAAAAGGAAGATTTATTACCTACAGCCCTACTGGATCAATTCTCACTTCTTTTTACTTGAACTACAAACAGCTGCTGGGACCTACATTAAGGAGTTTGTCCACGGTGATCTAGGTAGAACAAGGCCGAATGTAGGCGAGTTACTTCAGTCCAGAACAGATATACTACAGCTTGATGTAAGTGCTGCTTCCACCACCACTGAGTAATGTGTATCTTCTTAAATGGATACATATATTTAGATATATATATATACGATGCCACTTTTCCCCCATTCATTCAACCACTCCAACTTCTCTTGGATGGATTTTTATCGTTATTTTCTGCTTCTTCGATCTGTTCTACTTCTTTGATATGATCAAGAATGTCATCGTCTAGAGAAATATTCAATCTCTTCACTTCTTCCTAATATATGAGCGAGTTGTAAGGGACCAACAACAACCGAACACACAAGAGTACAGCAGTACATAGTAAAGTTGTTACTGTACCTTCATAAACGCTATATTTCCTCCCTGTAACTCACGAGCCCTCGACCACCTAAAAATTTGCCAAGAAAAGTTGTTCATGGGATGCAAGATCTATAGAAATTAGAAACTAGGTCCCAATAAACATAATTCAGAGATAGCCAACCATTTGTGCATATTTCGAGGGGGTACGATGTCCTTCGGCGAAAGCCTTGACCAAATGGCTTGTTGAGCTTTAAAAAGCGTAATTGCAATTCGTCCAACACTCCCCTGAAATAGAAGTCTGTACAGTTAGATGCAATGCAATGCTGCGGGTTGGGCTGGATAATGAAAGTAATATTTGTGTACATACCATTGTCCAGTTGCTATTCTCAGGAGAAATATCTCCGTACATATTTAGCTCTAAACTAAAAAATTTTGTGCCCTTTCGGCCCTCTATTTTGATTTTAGTAGGCATTATTGTGACAACTGGTGTAACGTCAAGCGTAGCTGGTGCATCAAGCCTGTGGCTGAACTTGACATTCAAGTAAATAGTATCCGGACTCTCCGCCCATTCAAATGCAGGAGAAATAGTCTGAACAGGCTTGCAATCCTCAGCTACTCTTTTCAGTTGTGATAGTTCCTTGTTTAACAGGCGATGCTCCATCGAAAAGATATCCCAGACAGATAAACCTACAGCAGCGGCGGCCTGAAGGGCTTCTGCAGCGCATTCCCACAGCCCACGTCGCATGGCATCCGTTATCAATGACGATAATACCTTATCCTCACTCGCCTTTCTCACCTCCTCTAGGCAAAATAGATTCATTGCATCCAAATCCCATTTCCAATCACCTGTTTTGCAGAAACCAGAACTACTGTCCACAGCTCCGACCTTACCTAATCTACACTCTCCGGCCAGAGTCAACAACCATATATAAAACGAAAACAGTCTTAAGGTACCAGGGATGGCCAATGGCATTGCGCTCAACTTCAATACCATGAGGATTACGGTACGTAGTATGGCTGCAGCCCGAGTCTAATCACCTAATCCAAGAGCACCCCACTGCCTTGTACCGCTTCGTCTCCTCCAGTAACCGTACTTATAACTTATGGCAATCGGTGGCGAGAGCGACAAAGAAGATAAGCTGGAACGCTCAAGCCTGTACAGTTAAGGGGGGAGGGTTAGATTTAGGGTTAAAGGATGGAGCTAACCTCAATATGAATTTGCAACTCGACAAACAACACTTGAAGGGAGGGGCCCAATGAGAAGGGGTGGTGAGTCCCTACGTGTACATGTACACCTATAGAGATGTACACAATCATCTTTGGATATATTTTCCCTTTTCTTCTTCTTTCCCCCCTTTCTACAATCAGCACTATCCCCTACTAACTTATATTAAATATAAAACAGCAGCAGAAGTGGTAGTTTTATCTGTGTAGTCGCCGTATCTTCCTGTGACATACTCTAGTATGTAGATCTGTGTAGAGTGTACTGTATGTATTTACACCTATGAAGTTATATATATAGGACTATATCTGTCGCGGTTCTCGTACCTGGATCGTTGACACGAGGCTCTTCCCCAACCGCCAATCACTACACGCGCAAACTAGTCGTAATAGCAATCAAATAGATAGCTTCGTTAGCTATTTTACAGTCCCTACTTCCGGACAC
>PJEL010001956.1_pt1 | contig 19655 bp, 23 predicted proteins | sample 1853271 | NCBI WGS metagenome assembly PJEL01 (sample SAMN08108733, study PRJNA415343) | Invertebrate metagenome, whole genome shotgun sequencing project. | host: Globobulimina | place: Sweden: Gullmar Fjord | collected 2015-08
AGTTTTATCTTCGCCGTCCACTAACAACCATTCGCGTTTTACGCTTTCTGGTTTAGCTACAAAAGTTCTCATTAAAAACCCAGTTATAAAACTGTTACTTAAATAATAACCTAAGAAAATCTTAAGTTATCGGTTATAAGACTACGCTGTTGCCCCTTCGAGCATCGAGTCCGTTGCAGATTCTCTGGAAAAAGAATAAGCTCTTGTAACGTAGGGACCGCGGATTATACAGAAGAATCATTTAAAGATCACGCCTAATTTTTAATCTTTTAGCATTATCAATAAAAATTTCCTAAAAGTATGAAGCCTTACCTTTCTTCGTCATTACGGTAAGTGCTCGCTGGCTAAATAATCATGCGATTGCATTTCCTGTAATCGGCTTAAACAGCGTTTAAATTCAAAGCTTAAACGCCCTTCAGTATAAAGTTCTTCCAACGCCACTTCCGCCGACATAATCAATTTAACATTGCGCTCATAAAACTCATCAACTAAGGCAATAAACCGACGCGTACTGTCATCTTTATCTGCCCCCATTTGCGTAACATTTGCTAATAACACCGTGTGATAAACTTTACTTAGCTCCATATAATCACCTTGACTACGTGCTGATTCACACAAAGTCGAAAACTCGAAGTGCACCACACCATCAGACTCTTGCACTGTTGGTAATGGTCGGTTGTTAATTTCAATAACCTTTCCCTGATTACCAGTATCTGTAGATAATTGTTTAAAATAGTGATTTAAATTGTCGTCGGCTTGTTGGTCGAGTGGAAAATGGAAAATTTCAGCTTGTTCAAGGGTGCGTAAGCGATAATCAACACCGCTATCAACATTAACGATACTGCAATGTTGGTTAATTAAGTTAATTGCAGGTAAAAAACGCTCACGTTGCAAACCATTACGATACAAATCATTAGGCACTATGTTTGAAGTGGCAACCAAGGTGACATTATGGGCAAAGAGCTCTTCAAATAAAGTGCCCAGAATCATCGCATCAGTAATATCAGAGACAAAAAACTCATCAAAACAAATAACGCAGGTTTCATCGGCGAAACGTTTAGCAATAATTTTCAAAGGATCCGACTGGCCATGTAAGGTTTTTAACTCTTCATGGACACGATGCATAAAGCGGTGAAAATGGACTCGCATTTTATTTTCAAACGGTAAGCAGTCATAAAAGGTATCAACAAGGTAAGTTTTACCTCGACCCACTCCACCCCAAAAGTATATGCCGGTAATATTTTTTTGCTGAGATTTTGCAACAACACGCTTCCAACGATTTAATACTTTTTTAAAGCCGGTTACCGGTAAAGGCTTATTGATTAAGTCTTCATATAATCGCTGTAAATTCTTCACAGCATTTTCTTGTGCTGCGTCAAAGAGAAAATCATCTCGCGTTAAATCTTGGGTATACTTATCAATAGGGGATAATTTAATCATTTAACAACCGTTTAGTTAGCAACTCATATTATAATTAGGATTATTTTTATAACGTTTGCGAAAACTATGCTTGAAAAATAGATTTTTGCAAATATATTCACTAGGTAAGTAGCCTGAAGCACGTTATATTTAATTAAGGTTATTTTCTCTAATTTTTTCCATGAATACAATGAAGGTACAGTAATATGAATGTTGTTTTAGGACTAGGTCTATTTATCGTTGGTGCAATCGTCGGTTTTTTTGCTAATAAAGTATTTTCTTCATCATCTCAAGAAGCTCAGAAGCTGGCGTCAAAAGCTAGCCAAACTGAATCAGAGTTAGCGCAATATAAACTAGATGTTGCTGAACATCTTGAAAGCTCAGCAAAATTGCTTGATCAAATGAACAGTACTTGCCAAATTGCTATGACCCAAATGGCACAAAGTACACAGCTATTACAACAAGCAACGCCAGGTAATATTGAGAACATGCCGTTTTTCTCGAAAGAGACCCAGGAACAATTAGCGCAAACCGTTAGCTTACGTCACAACAAAGATGTTCGTAAAAATGATGCCGTTATTTCAGAGCCACCGCTTGATTACTCTGGCGCGCCAAGTGGTTTGTTTGATGATAAGAAACAAAGTGTTACAAATGCCGAAGTGAACAATTAGGAACTAATTTTTTTATTCTCTGTCTTTAAGTGGGTATCAATACTTTAATTAGGAGTTTTCTGTTGTATGAAAAATTTATCAGTTTTAATAAATAGCGTATTACTTTCCAGCACAATTGCGATGGCAAGCCTCCCAGTGCAAGCCGCATTGCCTCACGCCATAAATGGACAAAGCATGCCGAGTCTAGCGCCTATGCTTGAAAGCGTTACACCTGGTGTTGTGCTAATTTCAGTTCGCGGTACCCATGACGTAAAACAACAAGTGCCTGACGCCTTTAAGTTTTTCTTTGGCAAACCACGTCAAGGTCAACAACAAGAGCGTCAATTTAGAGGCCTGGGTTCCGGCGTTATTATTAATGCTGACAAGGGCTATATTGTCACCAACAGCCATGTAGTTAACGATGCAGACGAAATTCAGATCACCTTAAAAGACGGTCGCCAGATCGAAGCTAAAAAAATTGGTGGTGATGAAGCAAGCGATATTGCGCTATTGCAAATTAAAGCCGACGATTTAGTCGAAGTTAATATCGCTGATTCTGATGAAATACGTGTTGGCGATTTTGCAGTTGCCATTGGTAGCCCATTTGGCCTTGGACAAACGGTCACTTCCGGTATTGTTAGTGCTTTAGGTCGCAGTGGTCTCAATATCGAAAATTATGAAGATTTTATTCAAACCGATGCCGCGATTAACAGTGGTAATTCAGGTGGCGCGCTGATTAACCTTCGTGGCGAGCTTATCGGCATAAATACAGCGATACTGGGACCGAATGGCGGCAATGTTGGTATTGGCTTCGCCATCCCAAGTAACATGGTAGAAAACTTAGTCAATCAAATTATTGAATTTGGTGAAGTTCGGCGTGGTGTTTTAGGCGTTGCTGGTCGCAGTGTTAATAGTGAAATTGCTAAAGCGATGGAGCTTGATATCAACCAAGGTGGTTTCGTTGAACAGGTAACGCCTGATTCAGCAGCTGATGAAGCCGGAATTCGGGCTGGTGATGTTATCACGAAAGTTAATGGCAAAATGATCAAAACCTTTAATGAGCTTAGAGGAAAAATTGGCTCAATTGGTGCCGGAAAAACTATAAAAATTACGGTCATCAGAAAAGATGGTGAAGAAAAAGAATACGACGTAACGCTGAAAAAATCTGAAGCAGCGAATATTGAAGCAGCAAGCTTACACCGTATGTTGGATGGCGCTGAGTTTGAAAATAACAGTAAAGGCAATGGTATTTCGGTAGTGGACATTGCTGAAAATAGCCCTGCCGCCGCCGCTGGCTTGCGTAAAGGCGATGTTATTAATGGCATTAACCGCCAACGCATCAATAATATTGGAGAATTGCGTAGTTACCTAAATGATCACAAAGGTGTATTTGCACTTAACGTGGTTCGTAACAACTCTTCTTTATTCTTGATGATCCGTTAAGACATGTTATTTAGCCTGTAAGCCATGGGGGAATCGAGCACTAAAGCCTGTCATGCGACAGGCTTTTTTATTACTTCAATTTGATATTATTAATAATATCAAATTGAAGCGAACTTACAGTTAACACAAGACAATACTTTATCACCACAAAGAGATTATGTTAGTCTACAAAAAATCAAACTAATAAAAATCATTACGTTGAAAATTATCAATGCCTTAAAATTTATTGTTCGTTCTGCTAGTTACGGTGTGATGTTTGCGGTTGTTTTGCTATTACTCGTGCCTGAATTACGCGAGAATCAATTATCCCCTTGGCAAATATTCAATAAATCAGAACAACAAGCTCAACCACTATCCTATGCCAAAGCAGTAAGATCAGCGGGTCCAGCCGTAGTAAATATCTATTCTGAAGATATTCAGACCGATGGTAATTACGGCCAACAACCTAGAACAACAACACGCTTAGGCAGCGGCGTCATTATGCATGAACGCGGTTATATATTGACTAACTATCATGTTGTCCAAAGTGCCGATTTGATCACCGTCGTGCTACAACGTGGACAAGAGCTTCACGCCGAGCTTATAGGTTATGATGAATTAACAGATCTTGCCGTACTGCAAGTGCAAGCAAATAACTTACCGGTTATTCCGCAAAGTCCTTTCCTAAAATCTCAAGTCGGTGACGTAGTGTTAGCTATTGGCAACCCATTAAACTTAGGACAAACAGTCACTCAAGGTATTGTTAGCGCAACAGGTCAAAGTGGCTTGAGCACTAGTTATGCACAATTTTTACAAATGGACGCCGCGATTAATAGTGGTAATTCAGGTGGGGCACTGATCAACTCTAATGGTCAGCTTGTTGGCATTAACTCCGCCAAATTTACCGAAGCTAATCGAAACTTTAATATACAAGGTATATTTTTTGCTGTGCCTTATCAACTTGCTCATAAAATCATGCTGAAAATTATTGAACATGGCCGTGTTGTTCGTGGTTGGTTAGGGGTTGACGCAAGAGACAATGCCTCCAATTTTAAAGGATTTGTTATTAATGCTATATCGCCAAAAAGCCCAGCAATGTATGCGGGGTTAAAAGTCGATGATGTAGTATATCAGATCAATGACATTCAATTACGTAGTGCTAAGCATGGTTTAGATATTATTGCGGAAACTGCACCAGGGACAAGCTTAAATTTCACTATTTCTCGTGCGAATCAACAACTAACCTTACCGGTAGCCATTGTTGAGATCCCAAAAGCATAGTAATGCGCAGTGTGATTATTGACGTAATTGCCAATAAAAATCCCAGCCAAGGCTGGGATTTTTTGTTTCTGACATAAGTTATGATAACTGATGAATATTAACGCGCTTTAATACGCGTAATATTAGCGCCAAGCGCTTGTAACTTGTCTTCAATTTTCTGGTAACCGCGATCAATATGATAAATTCGATCAACCTGTGTTTCAGTGCTCGCCACTAAGCCAGCAATAACCAAGCTGGCAGAAGCACGCAAGTCAGTTGCCATCACTTGTGCACCGTTTAATTGCTCAACACCAGTACTAATAGCGGTATTGCCTTCAAGGCTAATATTAGCGCCCATACGTTGAAGTTCAGGCACATGCATAAAACGGTTTTCGAAAATAGTTTCTGTCGTTGTAGCGGTACCATCAGCAATAGCGTTCATTGCAACAAACTGTGCTTGCATATCCGTTGGAAACGCTGGGTGTGGCGCAGTACGAATATTGACAGCTTTAGGCTTAGATAGCATTTCAAGCTCAATCCAATCACTACCTGTGGTAATAATCGCGCCAGCTTCTTGTAATTTACTTAACACCGCATCCAATGCTTTCGGGTCGGTTTTTAAACATTTCACCTTACCTTGCGTTACCGCGGCCGCAACTAAGAATGTGCCGGTTTCAATGCGATCTGGCATCACAGAATATTCTTGACCAAAAAGTTTTTCAACTCCTTCAATGGTTAAGGTATCTGTGCCAGCACCCACAACTTTTGCGCCCATCGCATTCAAACAATTTGCTAAGTCAACAATTTCAGGCTCACGCGCAGCATTTTCTATAACCGTTGTACCGTCAGCTAATGCTGCCGCCATCATAAGATTTTCAGTGCCGGTTACGCTGACCGTATCCATAAAGATAGTAGCCCCCTGCAAGCGACCGGTATTGCGCGCAATAATATAGCCATTCTCTACTTCTATATCAGCCCCCATCAACTTCAAACCTTGGATATGAAGATTGACCGGGCGAGCGCCAATAGCACAACCACCAGGCAATGAAACTTCAGCGTGACCAAAGCGCGCCAATAACGGTCCTAAAACCAAAATAGACGCTCGCATGGTTTTCACTAATTCGTAAGAAGCACGGCAATGATCGATGTTACTTGCATCAATCATTAGGCTATCATCGTTAAGCCATTGTGTTTTAGCACCAAACTGCGTTAACAATTTCGTGGTCGTTTCAATATCATTTAGTTTTGGGACATTGGAAAAGGTAATAGGTGTTTCGGAAAGTAATGCGGCCATTAAAATAGGTAAGGCAGCATTTTTTGCGCCAGATATCGTAACTTCGCCTTGCAGTGGTTGCCCACCAATAATTTTAAATGCGTCCAAAGGTATATTCTTATCCGTCAGTGTTAATTAAAGTGGTAAGTTAAACATTTTTTCACGTTGCCAATCGGTCGTGGTAAATGTTTTAATTGATACCGCATGAATAGTACCGGCATTGATCACTGCTGCTAAAGGTGCATAAATAGTCTGCTGTTTCTTAACGCGACTTAATTCACCTAAAAAATCTGCTACGGCAATGACTTTGCATTGTGAACCATCAAAGGCTACATGAATTTCATCTAACTCAACCGCATCGGTAATGAGTTTTTCTATATCTTTTATTTCCACTTCTTGCTCCAAATAGCGTTTTAGTTAGGTATTTTCAATTGGCATCTGTATTGGCAGTAAGGTATCAACTGCACTCAGTTTTGCCAGTTTCAATAAATCTTCAGGTAAGTTAATCAAGGTGATTTTACAAGTATTTTGAGCAGCTAATTCAACTAACATTAATATCCATGCTAAGCCCGCAGTATCGATTTTGCTAACTTTAGCCAAATCGATGATGACTTCTTTATCATCAACCAATTGTCGGTATTTTTTATCAAATGCTCGCGTTATTGTAGCACGTGTTAGGGCGCCACTAATAATCGCTTTCTGTTCTGCTTGTTGCACATCTATCATATCAACCTACCAATAACGCCATAGTACGCTATTTTTCCATTATTCTAATAATAAAATTTTAAGCAATATTACTTAAAGACGATATTTTTTGTGCTTTTCTCTTTCAACATTGCGGTGACATGAGGTAAGCCTTTTTGGCGAATTAAGCTGCTCAATTCTGCTTGTTTGCTGTCAAGTAAGCTAATACCTTCTGCAACCATATCGTAAGCTTTCCAGTCACCCGTTTTCTTGTGCTTACGAACACGGAAAGAAATGTTGATGGGATCACGTCCCGGCTCTATGACACTGGTATTGACTGAAACAACACGTTCTTTTGAAAAGTCTTTTGCTGGGGCAAACTCTACTTTTTGATTATTGTACAAGGTAAATACTTGCGCATATGAGGTGATTAAATATTCACGAAATGCCGGAACAAATTTTGCTCGGTCCGCTTTATTAGTTTTCTTAAAGTTACTGCCAATCACCTTATAAGCCGCATATTGATAATTGACGTAAGGCATAAGTTCTTCACGAACAATAGTCTTTAATAAATTAGGTTCTTTGCGTATCGCACCTTGTTCATTCGCAAAGCGTTTGAAGGTAATATCAGCCACTGTTTCAATCATCTTATACGGATCTTTTTTATCAACGTCGGCACTCGCTGCTGTCGACAAGCCCAACAAAGCGAGACAAAAGATAATGTTTTTCATTACGCTAGCAACCATAATTAATCACCACTTCCTTGGCTAAACAAAAATTGCCCAATAAGTTCTTCTAACACTAAAGCCGGCTTTGTATCTTCAATAAAATCACCTGGCTGTAAAGTTTCAACTGAGTCATCAATGAAACCTGGGAGTAAGCCAACGTATTGCTCACCTAATAAACCTGCTGTCAAAATAGAAACTGAGGTTGCTTCTGAAAAATCATTGTATTCCGCATAAATATCTAAGGTCACTACTGGCGTATAATCTTCTGCGTCTAGCGAAATATTGCTAACACGGCCAACAACGACGCCACCGACTTTAATTGGTGAGCGCACTTTAAGGCCACCAATATTATCGAATTTAGCATGCAACTGGTAAGTTTTACCATTGCCAGAAATCCCGCTATCAGCGACTTTTAGCGCCAACATCAACAATGCTGCAATACCTATTGCAGCAAATAAACCTACCAATAACTCTATTTTTTTCGACACCATGTCTTCCACCAAATTCAAAAATATTTAACTAAATAACAGCAATCACTAGTTCGCGAACATTAGTGCTGTTAAAACAAAATCTAAACCTAAGACCAATAATGACGACTGCACTACGGTTGAGGTTGTTGCTCGGCTAATACCTTCAGACGTTGGTTCACAGGCATAACCTTTATAAACCGCGATCCAAGTAACGACGAAAGCGAAAACTAAACTTTTAATAATGCCATTAAGAATGTCTTTCTCAAATGACACTTGTGACTGCATAACTGACCAAAATGTACCACTGTCAACGCCGAGCCAGTCAACACCAACTAAGTGAGCTCCGAGTATGCCAACGGCAGAAAATATTGCGGCTAGCAATGGTAAACTAATAAAACCAGCCCAAAACCGTGGTGCAACAACGCGTCGTAATGGATCAACCGCCATCATTTCAAGACTCGACAGTTGCTCTGTAGCTTTCATTAAACCAATTTCTGCCGTAAGTGCTGAGCCCGCACGGCCGGCAAAAAGCAATGCGGCAACAACAGGACCAAGTTCACGTAATAAAGACAAGGCAACCATTGGCCCTAAACTCGCTTCAGCGCCGTAACCAACCAGAATAGTATAGCCTTGTAGTGCCAAGACCATACCGATGAACAGTCCAGAAACTAAAATAATAATTAGCGATAGAACACCAACAGAGTAAAGTTGGTTCAGTAGTAGCGGAAAGCCTTTACGCGGGTTAGGTATATGACATAACGATGATGCTAACATCATCAATGCTCGGCCTAAACCAGAAATTTGATTGATGATGACCCGCCCTAAAGCTTGTAATTGATTCATTACTTATCACCTCGGCCAATAAGTTCATCTCGATATGATGCCGCGGGGAAATGAAATGGCACCGGACCATCAGAGTCGCCTTTAACGAATTGTTGCACTAATGGTGAAGCTTGCCCGTAGATTTCTTCAGGCGTACCCTGACCAATAATTTTTTGTTCAGCAATAATGTAAATATAATCGGCAATACTCATCACTTCAGGCACATCATGTGAGACCACGACTGAAGTTAAACCCAACGCTTGCCCCAAGTCTTTAATTAAACGCACAATAACGCCCATTGATATCGGATCTTGTCCGGCAAAAGGTTCATCATAGAGGATGAGTTCTGGATCTAAAGCAATTGCTCGAGCCAGTGCAGCACGACGCGCCATACCACCAGAGAGTTCACTCGGGCGAAGGTTTCTGGCGCCACGTAAGCCAACCGCTTCGAGCTTCATTAAGACCATTTTTTCAATCAAATCTTCAGACAATTCGGTATGTTCTCTTATCGGGAAAGCAATATTGTCATAAACACTCATATCCGTGAACAGTGCACCACTTTGAAAAAGCATACTCATACGTTTACGTACGTCGTATAGAACACCGCGCGACAATTGAGGAATATCATGACCATCAAAGAGTATTTGCCCTGATTCAGGCTTGATTTGGCCACCAATTAAACGTAACAATGTTGTTTTACCGATACCACTAGGGCCCATGATTGCCGTGATTTTACCTTTTGGGATCGATAAACTGATGCCATCATAAATGACACGTTCATCACGCTTAAAGGTCATATCTTTAATATCAACTAAAATTTCGGACATATGTAGGGACTAACATCATTATTTATTATTGTCTTATGTGAAAGAATTCTAACCTAGCGCAACATATCAGTCATTAGAAATTAACAAATAATTGGTACTAAAAGCGTATGTAAATGTAATAAAGTGTAAGAACGGCTTTGCTTAATGTAATTTTCATGGTTTAGTACTTTTATCAATTTAGTGATGAATGTATCTGCCAAAAAACTCAGAAAAAGCTTATAATGTTTTCATTCCAAACAAACTTATTGTCAAAATGAGTATTAATTGCATGTCATCAAACTCCAAGATAGGTTTATAATCCCCTTTTATTTCATTATTAACGCAAATTAATATATTTACCTTAACCAACAGGAGCTTTGAATGTTCAACGATTTGTTCATCCAAACTTTAATCTTATTGCTTGCACTAGTCACCTTAGTGTGGAGTGCAGACAAATTTGTATTTGGTGCGTCATCGTTAGCACGTAACTTTGGTATATCGCCTATGATCATTGGTTTAACTATCGTTGCCATGGGTTCATCCGCTCCTGAAATGATGATAGCAGCTACGGCTTCTTTAGATGGAAACCCCGATATCGCAGTGGGTAATGCCATAGGTTCAAATATTACTAATATTGCCTTAGTATTGGGTTTAACTGCTTTGTTTCACCCACTATCCGTTTCTTCATCAACCATCAAACGTGAAATTCCGTTAATACTACTAATTACTGCTATTGCTACTTACATGTTGGCGAATAACAACTTTAGTTTCTATGAAGGCCTGATTTTAATTATAGGTTTTGTCTCCTATCTTGCTATTTTATTATTCGTGACATTAAGACGCGCTAAGCAAAACCCAATTGACGATAAAATGGTACTAGAAGCAGAAAAAGAAGTGCCCGACGCAGTAAGCAAGCCACGCTCTTTCTTTTGGTTAATTTTTGGCATGATTTTACTACCCTTAAGTGCAAGCTTTTTAGTCAGTTCATCAGTGTTTATTGCTAAAGACTTTGGTATTAGTGACTTGGTTATCAGCTTAACAGTGATTGCTGTTGGTACCAGTTTACCTGAGCTTGCGGCAAGTATTATGAGTATTATTAAGAAAGAAGATGACCTAGCATTAGGCAATATTATTGGCTCACATATTTTTAATATACTGGCAGTATTATCACTAGCGGGTTTAATCTCTCCGGGCGATATAGACCAAGATGCGGCCGCGCGTGATGCCCCCTACATGCTAGCCACCACCTTCTTACTATTCATTTTATGTTTTAGTCGTAGTGGTAAATTTCGTATCACGCGTGCAAAAGGGCTATTACTATTAGCGGTGTTTATTGGTTACCAAATTCTCCTTTTTAGCCAACTTAAAGCCTAACTAGCGGTATATTATGATGAAAGATTTTAAGCAATTAGCACAAAATGTCATTGAAATAGAGCAACAAGCCATCGCTGAGTTGTCAGCATTTATTGATGACGATTTTGCCAAAGCTTGTGAACTCATGTTCCATTGTACTGGCAGAGTTGTCGTTATTGGTATGGGCAAATCAGGTCACATAGGCGGTAAAATCGCCGCAACATTGGCCAGTACAGGTACACCATCATTTTTCGTCCACCCAGGAGAAGCCAGCCATGGTGACTTGGGTATGATCACCTTAGATGACGTAGTACTAACAATCTCGAATTCTGGCGAAACCGGTGAAGTGTTAGCGATTATTCCAGTCATTAAACGTATTGGCGCAAAACTTATTGCCATGACAGGTAAACCTAACTCTACCTTAGCAAAGTTGGCTGATAGACATGTATGCGTGCAAGTTTCTCAAGAAGCTTGCCCGCTAGGCTTAGCACCAACATCAAGTACCACGGCCACATTAGTGATGGGTGATGCCATTGCCGTTGCATTGCTAAATGCCCGTGGCTTTACCGCTGATGATTTTGCCTTATCACATCCGGGTGGTAGTTTAGGTAAACGCTTGTTGCTACGTTTAGCCGATATCATGCATAAGAACGATCGTATTCCGATGGTTAAAACCAACGCTAAAATAAAAGACGCTTTAGTTGAAATGTCATTAAAAGGTTTAGGCATGACAGCGGTTGTTGATAACGACGATATCCTGATCGGATTATTTACCGATGGTGATTTACGTCGAATTTTAGATGCAAAAATAGATATCCATCAAGATATGATCTCTAGTGTTATGACCGAGCAACCTTATGTTGCTGAACAAGATATGTTAGCGGCAGAAGCGTTGAAGATTATGGAAGACAAAAAAATTAATGGTTTAATTATTGTTGATAAAGACAATCATCCCATTGGCGCAATGAACATGCATGATTTATTAAAATCAGGAGTACTGTAACGTTGGACAGTTTATATGGCAAAATTGACGCCGATATTTGGCAGAAGGCCAACAACATCAAACTCTTTATTTGTGATATTGATGGAGTTTTTTCTGACGGGCGTATTTACTTAGGCAACGATGGTGAAGAGTTCAAGGCCTTTCATACGAAAGACGGCTATGGCATAAAAGCCCTAGGTGCTAGCGGTGTTGATGTTGCAGTTATTACTGGCCGCCAGTCCAACATTGTCCAAACGCGCATGACAGCATTAAATGTTAAGCATATAGTACAAGGACAAGAAAATAAGCTGCCGGCATTAAAAACCATGGCAACTTCACTTAACCTGCTACCAGCGCAAATCGCCTATATAGGTGACGATATGCCAGACTTTGAGTGTCTTAATTATGTTGGTTTAAGTATTGCTGTAAATGACGCACATCCTGCTATTTTAAAAATATGCGACTATATTACTTACACACGTGGTGGTTTTGGTGCCGTACGCGAAGTTTGTGATTTAATCATGCAAAGTCAAAACACCTTAGCGGATGCAACAGGCGCAAGCATATGAGTCGAATATATAGTGCGACAATCGCCTTTTTCCTATTCGCCATAGCCACTTATGGTTTAATCGAATGGTATAGTGCGAAAGAAGTTGACACCAGTGTACTTGGTAACAGCAATGAACCAGAATTTATCGCTGAAAACCTTAATAGCGACATTTATCAAGATGCCGGCGATTTATCATACGTAGTAGAAGCACAACGTATGGAACATTATGAACAACTGGAAGTCACACACTTTGAATATCCACGCTATACCTTGTATCCAAAAAATAACAAACCGACTTGGCAAGTAACCGCCAACGAAGGCACCTTATACAATAACAATCGCGTAAAATTAGAGAATCGTGTCAGACTCATCGCCACAGACAAAGAAAGTTTAATACAAGAAGTGCATGGAAAAAATTTAGAAATGGACTTGAAAAGCAATATAATTAGCTCAGAGCAAACTATTCTGATATTAGGTGAAGGATTTACTATGTATGGCTCAGGATTAATTGTAGACTTAAACACAAGACAGATGACAGTGACTGAACATGTACAGACCATTTTTAAAAAATCTAAAAACTAAAGCAGCGTGCTTAGCGGCACTTATATTATTGGCTCCAGTAGCAAGCGCCGAAAAATTCGATGTTGAACAAGAAATTAAAATTTCTTCTTCACGCCAAGCTGCAGATCTGAAAAACAAAATTTTCAGCTACATTGATAATGTCATTATCTCTCAAGGCACACTGACCATTAATGCTGATTTGGTGCAAGTTATCACGCAAGACAAAAGCAACGACAAAATTTACATTGCTAAAGGTGCACCTGCGACATTCGAACAAACTTTAGAAGACGGCAGCCCAATTAACTTGCAAGCCAATGAAATTAGATATGAACCAGCAAAGAACACTGTGGTCATTTCCGGTCATGCGCTACTACGTCAAGAAGGCAGTGAAGTCAGTGGTAGTAAAATTACTTACAATTTCGAAACTGAATATGTTAATGCTGAAAGTTTAGAAAATGCCAAAGTTGAGACTGTGCTACAACCTAAAGCTAAAACGGTATTACCGAAAGAACTTAAGGAACAGCTCAAGTAAATGTCGAATTCAACATTATCTGCTATAGGCTTAGCAAAATCTTACAAAGGCAGAAAAGTCGTAAAAAATGTCAGTTTAAAAGTTTCAGCTGGACAAATTGTTGGCTTACTCGGGCCAAATGGAGCCGGTAAAACCACGTCATTCTATATGATAGTCGGCCTAGTCGATAATGATAGCGGTGCGATTACTTTAAACAATGAAGACTTAACCTTACTACCTATGCATGAACGTGCACGTAAAGGCATTGGCTACTTACCGCAAGAAGCATCGATATTTCGTAAACTATCCGTGTACGACAATATTATGGCGATTTTACAAACTCGCAAAACATTGTCTGATGTTGAAAAAGAAGAAAAACTAGAGCATTTGCTTGAAGAATTCAATATTAGCCATATTAAAGACAACTTAGGTATGAGTTTATCAGGCGGTGAGCGTCGACGCGTTGAAATTGCGCGTGCGTTAGCAGCCGACCCAAAATTCATTCTACTTGATGAACCTTTTGCTGGTGTTGACCCTATTTCAGTAGGTGATATAAAAAAAATTATCCTACACTTAAAGGAACGCGGTATTGGCATACTGATCACGGATCACAATGTGCGTGAAACACTAGATGTTTGTGAACATGCCTACATTGTCAGCCATGGTGAACTTATTGCGGAAGGGAACTCAGATCAAATTCTTGCAAACCAACACGTAAGAGATGTATACCTAGGCGAACAATTCACGCTATAGTTAATGACAGACTTTAGCAATAAAATAACAATGTTCTAAATTAGTCACAGGGAAACGAAAACCTAAATGCGTCCTACTCTGCAACTCCGTATCGGACAACAGCTCACCATGACCCCTCAATTGCAGCAAGCAATTAAGCTGTTGCAATTGTCTACCTTGGATCTACAGCAAGAGATTCAGGAAGCACTTGAAAGTAATCCATTATTAGAGATGGATGAAAACCAAACTAGCGCTTCAGAAAGTACTCCAGATAATTTAGAAGAAGCCTTTTCAGCCAATACTAATGACAGCAATGAAGTGGCTCCTTCAGATGGTAGCGAAGACTCGACGCCGACTATCGATGAAATTAGCTCTGCCGAAGGGTTAGCAAAAACCGATATCCCAGAAGAGCTTAATACCGATACCACATGGGACGATAATTTCAGTGCCGGTACGAGTAGCGGCGGTGTAGGTGCTGCTTCTGAAGATTATACCTATCAAGGTGAAACTAAAGATTCCATTCAAGATCACCTCATTTGGCAAATGGAACTCACCCCTTTTACCGAAACCGACCAAACCATTGCTATCGCGATTATTGAAGCAATTGATGAAGCCGGTTATTTAACGGTATCGGCAGAGGAGATTTTAGAAAGCGTCGGCATTGAAGGTTTAGAGCTTGACGAAGTTGAAGTCGTGTTAAAACGGATTAATGTTTTCGACCCTATTGGCGTTGCAGCACGCTCAATTCCTGAATGTCTACTTATCCAATTGAATCAGTTTTCCCAAGACACACCATGGTTAGCAGAAAGTAAATTAGCCGTTGGTGAATATATCGATTTATTAGGCAATCGCGACTATCGCCAATTAATGCGTAAATTACGCTTAAAAGAAGAGCAGTTACGCGAAGTTATCCGCCTTATTCAAACTCTCGATCCTCGCCCTGGCGATAGCGTCATTAAAAGTGAAGAACAATATGTTATTCCTGATGTTTCGGTCGAGAAGAAAAATGGCCGTTGGACGGTTGAACTAAATCCTGATACCGCCCCTAAGTTATCAGTAAATCAACAATATGCAGCAATGTCACGGTCAATGAAGTCAACAACTGATACCCAGTTTATTCGCTCTAACCTGCAAGAAGCAAAATGGTTTATTAAAAGTTTAGAAAGCCGTAATGATACCTTATTAAAAGTTTCCAATTGTATCGTACAACGCCAGCAAGGTTTTTTTGAGCATGGTCCTGAAGCCATGCGCCCTATGGTACTAAATGATATTGCCGAAGCGGTAGACATGCATGAATCAACGATTTCTCGTGTTACCACACAAAAGTATATGCATACACCACGGGGCATATTTGAACTTAAATACTTCTTTTCTAGCCATGTTAGTACGGAAAATGGTGGCGAATGCTCATCAACAGCCATTCGTGAATTAATTAAGAGACTAGTTGCTGCGGAAGTTCCGGCTAAACCATTAAGCGATAGCAAAATGGCAGATATTTTAGCAGAGCAAGGCATTAAAGTGGCTAGACGTACCATTGCAAAGTATCGAGAATCACTCTCCATACCACCATCGAATCAACGTAAAAGCCTATTATAGGTTTGGTTTATTAACCCGCAAAAGAGGATTGACGCATATGCAAATTAATCTTACCGGACACCATGTCGATGTTACCGATTCATTACGTGATTATGTTAATGGGAAATTCGAAAAGTTAGAACGACATTTTGATCATATCAATAATGTTCATGTAGTTTTAACAGTCGAAAAACTCAATCAAATAGCAGAGTCAACCGTGCACTTAAGTGGCTCAGAAGTTCATGCCAAAGCAGAAAACAATGACATGTATGCTTCTATTGATTCACTGATTGATAAGTTAGATCGGCAAATATTGAAATATAAAGGCAAAATAAACAAACATTAACGTCCCTTCACATTAGGTTTTTGAAGTAATTATGAAGTTGCAAGATATCTTGACCCCGGACTGCACAATATGTGCAGCACCGGGCACCAGCAAAAAGCGCGTTTTAGAATATTTAAGCAGCTTGGCGGCAGAAAAGCTCGAAGGCCATGACACCTTCCAATTATTGGCAAGTCTAGTTAAGCGTGAAAAAATGGGCTCAACGGGTATTGGCAATGGCATTGCCATTCCTCACGGACGTTTAGAGAATGCCAGTAAAGCTATTGCCGTCGTGATCACGACAGAACAAACCATTAACTTTGATGCCATAGATCATCGTCCTGTTGATATCTTTATCGCATTATTTGCTCCGGAAGAAGAATGTCAAAATCACTTATGTACCCTACAAAGCATCGCGCAAATATTTCGTGATAAACAATTTTGTAAACAAGTCCGTAAATGTGAGAGTAGTCAGGCACTTTTTGAATTAATCCAACAAGCGAGTTAAAGAGCGATGAAATTAATCATTGTCAGTGGCCGTTCCGGCTCAGGTAAAAGTGTTGCGCTACGGGTATTAGAAGATTTGGGCTACTACTGTGTTGATAATATTCCAGTAAATTTATTACCTGCTTTAACGCATACAGTCATCAATGATTATGAGAATGTTGCCGTCAGCCTTGATGTTCGTAACTTACCAAAAGATCCAACTGACGTACCTGAAATCATTGATTATCTCCCTAGTGCCGTTGAATTAAACTTACTCTATTTAGACGCTGATGATAGCGATCTTATCCGTCGCTTTAGTGAAACACGACGATTACACCCGTTGATCAAACAAAATATCGCCCTTGATCAAGCTATCGCACTAGAAAAACAACTGTTAGAACCCATTGCAACACGCGCACATTTGTATATTAACACCAGCCAACTTTCACCGCACCAGTTAGCTGATTTAGTCAGAGAAAGAATTCTGGGCAAAAAGTCTGGCACTATGGTGGTGGTATTTGAATCATTTGGCTTTAAACATGGTGTGCCACAAGATGCAGACTATGTCTTTGACGCTCGATTTTTACCTAACCCCTATTGGGATAAAGAATTAAAAGCTCACACAGGCTTAGACAAGCCAGTACAAGACTTTCTCGCGACACAACCTATAGTGACTAAGTTTATCTGGCAAATTAATAGCTTTATGATGACCTGGTTGCCACACCTAGAACGTAACAACCGTAGTTATGTCACTATTGCGATCGGCTGCACAGGTGGTAAACATAGATCAGTTTATATTGCCGAATTACTCGCCAACAATATGCGTAAAGAACGGGTTGACGTGCAATCTCGCCATCGTGATTTAACGCTTGCTAGCACTTAACTAGATAGCAACATTTTCTATGCCAATTAGCCGCCAAGTAAAAATCATCAATAAACTCGGGTTGCACGCCCGAGCAGCGTCAAAATTAGCGCAGCTCAGCCAAAAATTCAGCGCAACAATTACCTTAGATTTAGACAACAATAGTGCTGATGCCAATAGTATTATGGGCCTAATGCTACTGGCTGGTGCGCAGGGAAAAATCGTCAATGTAACAGCAATTGGTGAAGACGCAGAACAAGCCTTAAATGAGATTTGCCAATTATTTAGTGATAAATTCGACGAAGCGGAATAACTACAACGACCTTATCTGTTCAACCAGTTATTAAGTCAATAAAAAAGCTGCGAAAAGTAGCAAATTACGATAAACTCATTACCGATATTTATTAAACGTTCACTGCAACATTATCTTAATAAGTATCCTTCATAATAATAAATATCAAATTCGTTTTGCAACGGCACAGGACAATAATATGCCGGAAGTTTCTGAACAAGAGTACAGCCACCAACGCCTGCAGCAGGTTAATGATGCCCTCGGTAGTGGTATGTATGTCTATGTCCGCAAACTACTGCAAGACATGCCTGCATTTGATCTCGCCTTATTATTGGAATCATCACCAACCAAAAGCCGTACCGTACTTTGGCAGTTAATCGATGCTGATCATCACGGTGAAGTACTTGAAGAGCTTAATGAAGAAGTTCGAAAAGGTATCCTTAAAAATATCCGTCCTGAAAAGCTTGCTGAAGTTGCAGAAGGTATGGACGTTGATGATTTAGCTGAAGTATTCCGTACCTTACCCGATAGTGTCTATCGTGAAGTCCTAAGTTCAATGGACTCACAAGATCGTAGCCGTGTCGAAGCCGCCCTGTCATACGAAGAAGACACCGCCGGCGGTATCATGAATACGGATACTATCTCAATTCGCCCAGATGTGACCGTCGATGTGGTATTACGATACCTGCGTTTACGTGGCGAATTACCGGAAGCAACTGATGCTTTTTACGTTGTTGACAGGGAAGATCATTTCATTGGTGCAATATCATTATCAGCCATCGTTACCGCCAAACCTGAAACCATTGTTTCAACGCTGATAAATGATGGAATTGAAGCCATAACAGCGGATATGAACGAAAAAGACGTTGCCCAATTATTCGAACGACATGATTGGTTTTCAGCCCCTGTTGTTGATGAGGAAGATCGATTACTCGGTCGTATTACCGTTGATGACGTGGTTGACATTATCCGTGAAGAAGCCGAACACTCAATGATGAGTATGGCGGGTTTAGACGATGAAGCCGATACCTTTGCGCCTGTTTTAAAAAGTACCCAACAACGTTCTGTTTGGCTAGGGGTTAACTTAATAACCGCATTATTAGCCGTTGCGGTATCAAGTATGTTTGAAGGCATTTTAAGCCAGTTAGCCATTCTCGCGGTATTAAATTCCTTAGTCCCTAGTATGGGCGGCGTTGCCGGTAATCAAACCTTAACCTTAGTTATTCGTGGTATTGCTTTAGGACATGTTGGCGAAAGTAACTCACGGATATTACTTTATAAAGAATTAGCTGTCGGCTTTTTTAACGGCATGATATGGGCGATATTAATTGCCACTGTAGTGGCTATTTGGCAACAAAATATCATGCTGGGGGCAATTATTGCTTTTGCCATGCTGATGAATATGACCGCTGCTGGTATTGCAGGCGTTACCATCCCATTGATGTTAAAAAAGATGAATATCGATCCAGCGTTAGCCGGCAGCGTTATTCTAACCACGATCACTGATGTGGTAGGTATTTTTGCCTTTTTAGGTACCGCGACATTATTTTTAGGCACTTAAATTGTCAGGCCATAAAGCTTAAAATATCTACAGATACCTAACAATGAGATGATTTTTTCACTTTTTCTGAGCCATGTACCTTGGTCTACCTCACTTCAAAGTGCATGTTAGACCAATTGAATTAAGTAAGTGAGCAGTGATAAGTGATAAGTGATAAGTGAGCATAAATATTCAAGAGCAAGACGATTAATTGAGCAATAGCTGGCTATTGGGATTGAAAGCAACGCAGATATTGACTATTTAGGCCGCCTTAGAATGAGCGATTATTTATTTCAATTAATGGTATTACTATATGAATGCCCTCATCTAGGCGACATAGCCTTAAGCGTACCCG
>PJEL010001957.1_pt1 | contig 19651 bp, 17 predicted proteins | sample 1853271 | NCBI WGS metagenome assembly PJEL01 (sample SAMN08108733, study PRJNA415343) | Invertebrate metagenome, whole genome shotgun sequencing project. | host: Globobulimina | place: Sweden: Gullmar Fjord | collected 2015-08
CCTGAAGAGCTTACTGCATTTTTTACTGGTACCCCGGAAACCGTAATTTTTCTTGAGCCGGTCGCCTTTGATGCCTCAGATTCCACTGGTACAATCAATGAATATATATGGGATTTTGGCGATGGTGAGACCGGTTCCGGAGTAGAAGCCAGCCATACTTACTCAGAAACAGGAACATATTTGGTCACTCTCACTGTCGTTGCTGACAACAATGATGAAGTGAGCAGCTCTCAGGAAATAGTTGTCACTGTGCCACCCAATCAACCCCCTATAGCATCATTTACCCCTAATCCAACTACAGGAATGGCGCCACAGCTGGTTTCTTTTGTCCCTACAGCATCCGATCCTGACGGCACCATTACTCAATACTTCTGGGATTTTGGTGACGGTGTAACTATTAAGGGCAGGGCAGCGAACCATACGTATCAAGAGCCTGGAAATTATCTGGCCACATTGACAGTTACAGATGACGATGGAGCAGAAACTGTTGTTTCTGCAGAAGTTGTGATAACCGGCCCACCGCCAAACCAAGCCCCCACTGCTTCATTCATGGCAAGTCCGGAAACGGGCGAGGCAACCCTTCAGGTATCATTCAATGCATCCGGCTCCTTTGATCCTGATGGTACCATTGCATCATATAGTTGGGATTTCGGGGACGGACAGACAAGTACCGGTGCCACGAGAAACCATTCATACTCAGAAGCAGGTACTTACCTGGTAAAGCTTACCGTTACTGACAATGATGGAGCTACAGCAGAAGCTACAACGGAAATTATCGTAACCCCTACAACTAATGAACCGCCAACAGCTTCATTTACTGCCACACCTTCTTCTGGAACTGCACCCTTGGCAGTTAATTTTAATGGTTCCGCATCATCAGACTCTGATGGAACCATTACACAGTTCAGTTGGAATTTCGGTGACGGACAGACCGGTTCAGGAACAAACACAAACCACTCATATGCTGATCCTGGCACCTATCTAGCGAAACTTACCGTTACCGATGACAAGGGAACTACGGCTGAACATACAGTGGAGATTACAGTAACCGAGCAGACAAACCAATCACCTGTTGCTTCATTCACTGCTTCTACATTGACAGGTGAGGCTCCGTTACTTGTTAAGTTTAATGCTGCAGCCTCCAGTGACCCGGACGGCACAATTACTGAATATCATTATAACTACGGTAATGGCATTGCCGCATTCGGTTCATTGGGATCAAATGAATATTTTTCCGCCGGTACCTACCAAGTAGTATTGACCGTCACAGACAATGAAGGAGCCCAGGATACTGCTGTTAAAACAATCATTGTGGAAAATGCCATAAACGTTCCCCCAGTCGCATCTTTCACTGCTACCCCGGCTACCGGAGAAGCACCGCTTGACGTTTTATTTTATGCAGCAGCCTCTTCGGATTCTGACGGCACTATAACTCAGTTCAGGTGGAACTTTGGTGACGGCCAGACTGGCTCAAGGTATAGGCTCAACCACACCTTTGAAACACCTGGTACCTACCAGGTGCAACTGACTGTCACTGATAACGATGGTGGCACTGGCACAAAAAACCTGACCGTCAATGTCCTTGCGCAGACCAACCAGCCGCCGACTGCTTCCTTTACTGCAACACCGCCTTCCGGTGAAGCCCCTCTGGATATATTACTTGATGGATCAGGATCAACGGACCCTGACGGCGGTCCCATTGCCGAATATTTCTGGGACCTGGGAGACGGGCAGACTGCCACCACCGCTACCGTTAATCATACATACAGCATTGCCAATACATATCGGGTGAGCCTGACTGTTACAGATGATGGTGGCGCAACAGATACCGTTTCAATGGATATTCCGGTTACGGCGCCACGCAACTATACAATCAGCGGTACCATTCTGGCACCGGAGAACACGGCAACGGACAGTGATGTCAATGACCCGCAGGCGCCGTATGCATCAAATGACAGCGAAGCAGAGGCACAGACGTTACCCAACCCGGTGCTCCTCGGTGGATATGCCGGCAGCAGCGATACGATCGATTGTTACCTGGTTGATCTGGTGGCAGGGCAACAGGTTACTCTCAATATCGTTGACCCGTTAAGTGATATTGACCTTTTCTATGAAAATAAAGACACAGCTGAAGTCGGATCATCCGAAGGGACAAACCTGGTCGAATCATTTACTGTTCCTTCAGACGGATCTTACCTTATCACGGTACTGGCATTCAGCGGCGCCTCAAACTACATCCTCATAATTGGCCAGCCTACTGCAACAGACATTACTGCTTCCCAGGCTATCGGCAGCCTGCATCTGCATTCTGAATTCAAACCCGGCGACATAATTGTCCGATTTAAAGAAGATGCAAAATCAGGAGGGCGCAAATCTTTGGCGACCCGCGCAGCTTCTACAGGACTTAAAGGTAAGGCGGGCGAAGCGGGCAGGCCCATGTTACTGAGCATTGAAAGTGATAACAAAACACAGGCATTTGAAGCTTTAGGCATCAAGCGGAAGCTTTCCCACCCATTAAGAAATAAAGTGGACAAAACCAGGCAGCACAAAATTGATACTATTGAGGCAATCAAGGCCTTGCGGAAAAGGACGGATGTTCTTTATGCAGAGCCCAACTATGCAAGGCGTCCCCTTGCAGTACCCAATGATACCCATTACAACCTGCAGTGGCACTATCCATACATTAATCTCCCCCAGGCATGGGATATCACCACTGGCAGCAGCAGTGTAGTGGTGGCAGTAATTGACACCGGTGTCCTGATCAACCACCCTGATCTGCAGGGCCAGTTAACACCAGGCTATGACTTTATCAGTACTCTTTCCATTGCCAACGATGGTGACGGCAGGGACCCTGACCCGGATGACCCGGGAGATATGGGTAATCCAGACGGCAGCAGTTCCTTTCATGGCACCCATGTAGCAGGAACTATAGCCGCCCGGACCAACAACTCAACCGGTGTAGCAGGAATTGCCTGGAATGCCAAAATTATGCCGTTGCGTGCCCTTGGCGTTGGCGGGGGCTGGAGTTTTGACATCATTGAGGCCTTACGCTACGCGGCGCGCCTTTCCAATGCTTCAGGCACCTTGCCCTCCCAAGCAGCAGATATCATCAACCTGAGTATTGGCGGCGAAGGATCCCTGCAGAGTGAACAGGACTTTTACAATGAGTTGCATGATCTGCACAATATCATTGTCATTGCTGCAGCTGGGAACAATTCCTCCAGCACGCTTTTCTTCCCGGCATCCTACGATAATGTCGTATCGGTTAGCGCGGTGGACATGAACGGGGATCTGGCATATTACTCAAACTTCGGCTCGAGAATAGATGTTGCCGCTCCTGGCGGGGGCGATACCCCGGACCTCAATGGTGACGGCTATTATGATGGTGTTATCAGCACAGTTGGGGATGACACAGGGGTATCAATAAGTTTCGTTTATGCTTTCTTCCAGGGTACTTCCATGGCCACTCCCCATGTATCCGGGGTTGCTGCCCTGATGAGAACTGTTCATCCGGGCTTGACCCCTCAGGATTTCGATAATCTTCTGGCCGGCGGCACCATTACAGATGACATAGGCTCATCTGGGCGTGACAATCAATTCGGTCACGGCCTTATTAATGCTTTCAGTGCTGTGATAGAGGCCCAGGATTTGGCTGGCGGCGGCGGGACGACCCCTGCTAATTTAGTGATCAACCCTTCATCTTTAAACTTTGGATCAGCCCAGACAAGCTTATCTCTAACAGCACAGAACAGTGGAAGCGAATCGCTCCAGGTAGGTACTCCAACTGCTGATCAAGGGTGGCTTGCCATTTCACCTTCTGCAGTAGATACGGAAGGACTGGGCGCCTATACCGCCACAGTAAACCGGACTGTCCTTGCAGACGGAACCTATACCGCAAGTATCACTTTCCCTTCAACTGCCAATGATGTCGTAGTCAATGTAATTATGCAGGTTCAGACGGTGACCATAACCGGTGACCTCGGAAGACTCTATGTTCTGCTGCTTGATCCTGACACTTTAGAACTTGATCCGGCTTTACAGACCGGGGTGAACGTGAATAACGGCAGGTACAACTTTACAATTTCAAACGTGCCGGCCGGAACGTACTACCTGTATGCAGGGTCGGACCTCAATAATGATTCCTTTATTTGTGATGATGGTGAAGCATGCGGCGCTTATCTGACACTTGCCCAGCCGAGTATAATCACCATTGACAGGGATTTATCAGGGTTGGAATTCACGGCTCAGTACAATGTCAATTTTACACTGGGCTCACAAGTTAAAACTACTGATAATTTCATAGGCTTCCCGATCAGAAGAGACACAGCGAAAACAATACTTCGATAAGAAAACAGCTGTATTCCGGGAAACAAAACTGGTTAACCCGGGTTTCTCACGAACAGTTCAGCATATTTTCCCATTTACAGCATTCCTAAACACACTGTTCCCGTCAATATCCGGCATGCCGTCTTCTAGCAGTCTGACTATCACCATTCACTATTGAATGCTGAAATGTGTGACTGCGGGTTAAAACACACCGTGCTGATGCAGAATATTGAACCCGATTGCCAGCAGCACCAGGCCGCCGATAATTTCAGCACGGGCGCCGATTTTCGAAGCGCTGCCCAGCAGACAGCCGAGTCGGAGCCCTATTATTGTCAGGATGGTTGCAACTATACCGATAATTGCGGCCGGCAGCCAGACAGACACATTGAGTACCGCAAAACTCAAGCCGACTGCCAGGGAGTCAATGCTGGTGGCTACTGAAAGCATCACCAGGGTGTAGCCCCTGGTTGGGTCAACCTTCTTGGCTTCTTCTTCGCGACCCGTAAGGCTGTCCTTGATCATCTTGGCAGCCACCAGGGCAAGAAGGCCGAAGGCCAGCCAGTGGGCAACATTTTCCAGAAATGCCCTGACGGTTAATCCGGCAGCCCAACCGAGTACATTCATCATGGCCTGGAAAAGACCAAAGTGGAAGGAAAGCCTGAAGGTCTGCCTGGTGCTGACCTGGCACAGGCTCACTCCGGAAGCCAGCGCTATCGCAAAGGCGTCCACCGCCAGGGCAAGCGCTATGAGTAAAATACTAAGCAGGTCCATCGGCTACTTATAAACCAGCATAGCAAACAAAAACAAGCCATTAGCAACAAAAAAACCCCGGGCAGATGCCCGGGGTTTTTTAAAATGAACTCCAAATAATTGTGCGAGACTAGTTACATTGCTCTCGGCCCCATACCGCGACCACGTTTTCCGCCACCGCCGAATCCTTGTCCCTGGCAGCCTGAACCGTCGCATCCAGCCCTCATAAATTGTGGCCCGGGCAGACCTGCATCCACTGCCTTTTTGTGAAGAGTATTGCGCAGTTCAAAAACCTCACCACTCAGCTGAGCAGCCTTGTCTGAATCAGGATTTTCCTGACTGAATATGGCCCGTAGCGATGCCTTTTTGGTGACCAGTTGCTTAAAAATCTCCTGGTTTTCCTGCCGGAATTTATTCCTGGCTTCAATGGTTTTTCCATCAACCTGGTCTGCCTGGGCATAATTACTGCAACCATATCCTCCCCCTTGCCCTTTTCCCCAACCTTTTGCATCCACTGGATGCACCGAGACCAAGCCAAGGGACACTATAACTGCCACTACCAACAACCAATGCATTTTTTTGTTCATGTTTCACCTCAATAGTTTTCGTTTAACAATGAATTTCCAAATCCTCTTTACTCTCTCTATTTCAGGAATCATGCCACTTTTAATATATTTTTATAACAATTTGAAATAACTGAAATTATTCTTTCTTCTTGCGTTATAGTCATTGTCCACTTATTGTTTTGATCTGGATAATTTTTATCCGTGGCCCGCATGGCTTGGGTAATATGTATTCAATTTATTGGCCCTGCAGCTTCTTGGCTTTTGGGTCAATTCGGAGTAAAACATTAATTGAATCTTACCGGTCCGGACGGGCCGGGGAGTTACATTGTAATGTCAATTGACAAGGCTAAAGAGGTACTTAAAATTGAGGCCGAGGGAATTCTTGCCCTGCTCGAACAGATAGGCCCTGATTTTGACAAGGCCGTTGATCTGATAATGGCCTGCGAAAGCCGGGTTATCATTACCGGTATTGGCAAATCCGGCATTATCGCTCAGAAAATTGCCGCCACTTTAAACAGCACAGGCACCGCCTCATTTTTTCTCCATCCGGTTGAAGCCATGCATGGTGACCTGGGAATAGTTGATCCCTGTGACGTTGTTCTGGCCATTTCCTATAGCGGCGAAACCGCCGAGTTGAACCTGTTGGTCAACAGCCTCAAAAACAGATCCGTTTCCATCATTTCCATGACCGGTGCGGCGGATTCCACCCTGGCTAAACTTGGTGATGCGGTATTGAATATAGCCGTTCCCAGAGAGGCCTGTCCCTTAGGCCTGGCGCCAACCGCCAGCACCACCGCCTCCCTTGCCATGGGCGATGCCCTGGCCGTGGTGCTGCTGGAACGCAAACAGTTCAGAGAAAGCGATTTTCGCCGCAACCATCCGGGCGGCAGCCTGGGAGAGAGGCTGAAAGTCAACGTTTCTGAGGTAATGCTTACCGGCGATCACATACCGGTGGTAAAAAAAGATACGCCATTACAAGAGACGATGGCAATCCTCAATGACAAGAACCTTGGTGCTGTTCTCATCGTTGATGATCTGCAGCGGGTAGCCGGTATCATCACTGACGGGGATGTACGACGCATGCTGACAAAATCTGTTGATCTTGACACTCAGTCAGCCGGTGATCATATGACCCCGGCCCCCAAAACAATTACCAGGGATCTGCTGGCAGCAGACGCCTTGAGCATAATGCAGAATCACGAAATTACCATTCTGCCGGTAACAGAGGACAATGGCCGCCTGGCGGGCATCCTGCATCTACATGATCTGTTGGGCAAAGGGGAGTTTCGTTTTTTGTTGTAAAACCATTGCAAAAATTTTTAATACCTAATTGAGGAATCAGACTATGTGCCAGATGAATGTTGTGCTGGAACATGACGGCCAGCAGGAAAAAGTAATGGACAACGTGACCAGCTTAGAGGTTACTGGTGACGGTATAGTTGTCAGCACCCTTTTTGAAGAGCCGAAACTGGTGCAAGCTGCCCGGGTTAAAACCATTGATTTTGTCGGCGGCACCGTAACTCTCCAGGAAAACCATACCCCCAAAGAAAAATGACTGAAAAAAAATTATCGGATATTGAAAAATTGCAGGTTCTGCTGCCCCATTGGCTTGCACACAACAAGAGCCATGGGGATGAATTTTGCCAGTGGGCGGATAATATCAGCGCGGCGGGTGATACGGAGACGGCTGCACTTATAAAACAGGCGGCCGAGTACCTGGAAAAAGCTGACAAGGCCCTGTCCCAGGCCCTGGAATCTCTTGGCGGACCACTTCAAGGTCATGCTCATCATCACCACCATCACCATGACTGAGCATCTTTTTATGCAGCAGGCTATCTAAGAATCCCCTTTCTCCCATTCAAAGGTCCGTAAGGCATCTAACGGGTCCTGGCTTTCCGAAATAATTTTACCCATAACCCTCAGCAACCAATATTGCTGCGGGTTTTCGTTAATACTATTACGTAACGCTTTAGATACGGAGTGCGAATCTTCTTCCAGACTGTAAAAACGGCTGTCGATCCCAATGAATCCATCCAGGAGATGGGCAATGGTGTGCAGTATCTTGGTTAAATACCCCTGTTCCAGTTTCTGCAAATCCCCAAAGGCGGCAACTCCTTCTTCCTGCAGATTTACCACAAGCTCGCCAATAACTTTTCTGTTGGCCGATACGCCTTCATCGAGCTGCGCCCAGAAGGCCTGGTCCGCAGCGTTAATCGATTCCTTTTCGTCAACCCTGACCTCATCAAACCGGATAAGCATGGTCCGCTCAAAGAACCGGCTTACTCTGTGGTGGCAGGACGCAAAATCTTCACCGGCAACCAATACATCAATGGGTACTTCCAGGTCCATACCTTCCCTCCTGGCACCGAAGTGCTTTTTCAGTCCTGAAAAACAGATAAATCCGGGATTTCCAGGAAACTGGTGACATGGAATTCCGCCGGCAGGTCGGGGTTCTTGAAAGAAATGAGCCGCATATCAACTCCTGCAGTATGCTCCCGGTCCACCATACTGTCTCCGATATAGACTGCTTCTGCAGCGGATAGATCGAAGTGCTCCAGAATACGGATCAATCCCTCGGTATGTGGTTTGGGCTTCGCCACGTCAAGCGCCGTGACGACAATATCAAAAAAAGGTTCCAGGTCATACATGTGCATAACCGCCGGCATGGTTGCCGACCGGTTAGTGCTGATGGCTGTATGAAATTTCGGCTTCAAAAAACCAAGGAACTCTTTCAGGTCCGGTTCGATTACCATATACTCGAGAAACGGCGTGTAATCCACCGTCTGCCTGTAGTTGTGGACTTCTGCAATGAGCTGCGGGTTGTTTCTGAAGATAAAATCCACCGCGTCCATGACATTGTGGGAGTGAACATAGTCCTCCGCCTGCCGATCCATGAGAGGCTGGCCGAATTTTTCCAACATGTGGTTATAGTATTCCCGGTTGGCGTACCTTGAGTCGAACATAACGCCATCGCAATCAAAAATGACAAGTTTAAGTTTTTTTGACATTGCTGTTCGTTATCCACTCTTTAAGAAAATTTACCGGCTGCACATACTTCCCTATCCCGGGTTTCTCACAAGCCGAGACAGTTGCAGATACGCGAAGCAGGGTGTTTGGTTATATATGAATATACCTATATTCCCTGCGACACAGTAGATGCGGCTGTATCGGCTTGCCATGTGCGAACAGTTCAGCATGTTTTAAATTTACAGCATTCGTAAACACTCTATTCCTGTTTATATCCCGCATACCATCTTCTATGCCTCCAGACTATCACCATTCACTATTAAATGCTGAAATGTTCGTGAGAAATGCGGGCTATCCCCTTTCGGAAGCCTGCTGCAGCACATCCGTATCTGGTTTGACTGATCCCTTTATTTCACGCTCAAGCCGCTTAAAAAATAATTCCATAAAGTCGTGCCGTTCCTCGGCAAGACGCTTTCCTTCCGGGGTCAGCATTTTATCCTTGATCTTGGACATTTTGAACTTGAATTCACGATAGGCTGTATCCTCTTTGGAGTATGGCTTACAGGCCAGGATATCGACTTCGCTGTCATTATGCAAACGTGCCCCGGTCTGACCGGCGAAAAGAAAGGCCCGGCCGATGCCAACCGCACCTATGGAGTCAAGCTTATCCGCATCAAACAGGATCTTGGCCTCAAGGGTCTCGGGGACCTTGTCACCACGATAGCGGTGCGTTTCTATGCAGTGGATGACTGCTGCAATAAACGAATCTGAAAACTCCAGCTCCTGCAGGATCTCCTGGGCCAGTTCAGCCCCCTTTTCAGCATGGCAGATACCGCCCTGTTTTTCTGTTTCAAACTGGCGACCGATGTCATGCAGCAATGCTGCTCCACTGAGTATATCAAGCCTGGCATCTATAAACCGGCCGATATGCAATGCCGTCTTATGGACCCGCTCGGTATGGTCAGGGCCATGACAGCCGCCCAGCCCGTCATGGTATGGGTCAGCCATCCGGCGAAGCCGTTCTGTCAGCTCTTTGCCAAGGGGACAGTCGTCTGTTTTAAAGCAATCCAACCCCATTATCCTTCATCAAATAATAATTTTTTCAACCAGCATATGCCAAACCTGAGTAGTGACTCTTCATCGACCAGGGCAGCCTGTCTGTCTTTTTCATCCACTTTGAACCGGGCCGCAAAATCTGTTCCTGATACAAAATGCCGGAATTCGTCCAGCTTGTACAAAGCCAGGAGAAAAAAATCGATCTGTTCAGGAGAAAACCTGTCCAAGTGTCTGGCTTGGGCGTGCTGCAGTAATGACATTACCTCGTCATTCATTTGGTTATATTCGGCAAGACCCTGATTGTGAAACCATTCTTTAGCACTGTATGACCCGGGCTCATCAAAACCAAGGCAATGGTTTTCCCTTACCAGGACATATATCTCCTGCTGCCTGCCGTCAGCTGTAAGCGAAGCCCCCCTGCCCACCGGGTATGCCCGGCAGGCACCGGGCCTGTCCTCATAGACCATACAGCCCGCCGAGCCGACAAAGGGACAGCTGGCCCGCCCGTCATCCACCATGCCCAGGTAGAGACGCGGGAAAATATCGTTCTCCTCCTGCTCCTGCACGATATAGCGGTTGATAAAATCCGCTGAACTGAGTCCAGGTTTCTTTCTTAGCCGCAGGACATCATATGGGGTGAGGGCCAGTTCGAGTTCCCGGCAGCATTCTGTAAAACAGTCAACCCCTGCATGACATCCAAAAGAAAACTTCTTGGCGCCGCATAACCTTGTCACATTTTCAGGAAACTGCATGACTGCTTACAATACTGTTATTCCTTGCGCCATAGACTTAGCACAGGGCTGGCCACAAAAATCGACGAATAGGTGCCGACCAGCAGGCCGATCAGCAGGGCAAATGAAAAATCATGGATCACGGTGCCGCCCAGGAAAAACAGGGCAGCAAGTACCAGGCCGGTGGTCAGTGAAGTGACTATGGTCCGGCCCAGAACTTCATTAATGCTCAAATTGATAATATCTGTAAACTTTTTGAGTTTTACCTTGCCCTGTTCCGACTTCTTCATATTTTCACGAATTCTGTCAAAAACAACGACGCTGTCATTGAGGGAATAGCCTGCCAGTGTCAAAAGGGCGGTGACGATCAGCAGGGTTATCTCAATATTGAGGATCCAGCAGATGCCAAGTACTACCAGGACGTCATGAAAGGTGGCAATGGCGGCCGCCAGTCCGAAACTCAAGTCAAAACGCAGCGCCAGATAGCAGATAACCCCAAGAAGCGATATAGCTATGGCCTGCAAGGCTTTGTTGCGCAAAACTTCGCTAACCGAAGAGCCGATTGCTTCCTGGCTCTCCATGGAAAAGACCTTGTCCGGCATACTTTTGTTAAAAATAGCGGAAATCTCCTCACCGAGGTTGCCCACCGCCTCTTCAGACTTTTTCAGCCTGACCATAAGCCTGTTTTCGTTCTCCACCTGTTGCAGGTTCACACCTGCCAAGCCGTTTTCATTCAGCACTTTGCGTACTTCCTGCAGGGAAAAGGGCTGCTCCGCCTTATACTGCACAAGAGCCCCCCCTGAAAAGTCAACGCCCAGGTTTGCTTTGCCGCGGCCAATCTGCACAAAGGCGATGACGCCAATCAGGACCAGGACGCCGGAAATCACAAAGGTGATTTTCTTGATCTGCATGTACTTTAAGCTGGGAGTCTTGATGAACTGGGCAAAGGCAATGGGCTTCAGTAGCCGTTTGCTGTGCAGTACATCATACACCAGCCGGGTACCGAACAGCGTCGAGATCAGGTTAAAGGTGATACCGAGCGACAGGGTTATGGCAAATCCCTTGATCGGCCCTGTACCGAAGAGGAATAAGGCCAAGGCGGTAATCAGGGTGGTCACCTGGGAGTCAATAATTGTCCAAAACGCCTTGTCGTACCCACCCTCGACTCCAGACTTAACGGACTTGCCTATGGCAAACTCCTCCCGCATTCTCTCAAAAATGAGGACATTGGCATCAACCGCCATACCGATTGACAGGATAATGCCGGCAATACCAGGCAGGGTAAGGGTGGCGCCAAGAGCTGCCAGCCCGCCAAACAGAAAGAATATATTGAGCATAAGGCCGAAATTGGCAATAACCCCGGACAGGCGATAATAGATAATCATAAAAACCAGCACCAGTACGGTGCCCAGCAGGCCGGACATCAATCCACGGTCGATGGAGTCCTGTCCCAGGCTGGCGCCCACCGTAAGGTTCTGGATAATTTCCACCGGGGCCGGCAAGGCACCAACCCGCAAAACAATAGCCAGGTCGGTTGCCTCGTCGTAGGTGAAGCTTCCGGAGATCTGCGCCGAGCCGCCCAGGATCTTCTCACGGATCACCGGCGCCGAACGCACCACCTCATCTAAGATAATGGCAAACCGCTTGCCGACATTTTTTTCAGTGATCTGGCCGAATACCCGGCCGCCGCGGCCGGTCAGATCCAGGCTGACATACGGCTCATTAAAGTTACCGCCCACTCTCACCTGGGCATTTTTGACCATCTCACCGGTCATCATCACCTGGCTCTTGATCAACAGCGGTATCTTTGTTTCCTTGCCGGTCTCAGAATCGACCTGCTTTTCAAAATATATTTCCGAACCAACCGGCAGCTGATTCTGCACGGCCAGGTTCAACTTCTTACGGCTTTCCCCTATCTGCCACTTGCCGCTGCTCTGGACCTGGCTGATCAACTGCCAGGGGTCCAGGGCGGACTCCTCATCCAGCATCTTGAACTCCAACTGGGCTGTCTGGCCGATGAGATCCAATGCACGCCCCGAGTCCTTGATACCGGGCAGCTGCACGACAATTTCATCTTCTCCCTGGCGGAGAATTACCGGTTCGGACACACCGAACTGGTCAATACGATTCCTGATAATTTCCAGGGACTGAGTCACTGCATTTTTCTCAATGAAGTCAATCTCCTCACTGTTTAAACTAAGGAAAATGCGTGGAAAAGAACCTTCTTCCGCCTGTATGTCGATATTGAGATTGGGAAAGTCCTCCGCGGCAATCTCCCTTACTGTGTCAAGAACTCCGGTGTTCGGCAGGGTAAAAGTAACCTTGTTGAGATCACCGGATGTGGTTCTTACCGCAGTGATCTTTTTTTCCGCCAGACCCTCTTTCAGGTCGCTGGCAGCAAGATCAAGAGAGTTCTCTATCGCCTTGTCCAGGTCTACCCTGAGTATCAGATGCATGCCCCCCTGCAGGTCGAGCCCCAGGCGGAGCCCTTCAGGCGCCAGGTATTTGCCCCACCACTGCGGCGCACCCTTAAAAAGAGATGGCGTCAGGATGACACCGGCAAAAACTGCCATAAATAATAATAGAGCTATTTTCCACTTCAGGGACCGATTCATCAAAAAAACTCCTTATCAAGTACAAGTGACATCTTGTTGCGCTATCGATTAATTAGCAAAGCCGGCAGGAAAATTACTGGTTGTCAAACAGGGGTTGTCTGGCAGCATGGCAATAAAAGTTGATTACCTGCACAAGCGGATTATTAACTTATTGTTTTTTCTTTTTTTTCCCCCCTTGGGGGAAAAGGGGATTATACATTAGATGCAAAAAGTGTCAATTCGCTTTTGCAGAAGAAAAAAAGGACAAGGGACTCACGACCCCGGCGGCAAAAAAACAGCAGTATATCCCGAGCCCGGATTTCTCACGAACAGTTCAGCATGTTTTAAATTTACAGCATTCGTAAACACTCTGTTCCCGTCAATATCCCGTATACCATCTTCTATGCCCCGAGACTATCCCCATTCACTATTATATGCTGAAATGTGTGACTGCGGGCTATTCATTTTTACGGTTAATCGTTGCCGCCATACAGCCTGCCCCAAAACCGTTATCTATATTAACCACCGCCACCCCGGGAGCGCAGCTGTTCAACATGCCCAACAGTGCGGTTATACCACCAAAAGCTGAACCATATCCAACACTGGTGGGAACAGCGATAACCGGCTTATCCACCAGCCCGCCGACCACACTTGGCAGGGCGCCCTCCATCCCGGCAACAACAACCAGAACAGTGGCCTCATCCAGCATTTGCTTATACCCCAGCAATCGATGGATGCCTGCCACTCCGACATCATAGAGTTTTTCCACTGGGTTTCCCAGGTAGCGGGCTGTCAGGTAAGCCTCTTCAGCAACCGGCATATCCGAAGTACCCGCAGATAACACCAGGATGGTTCCCCTGTACCCGGCTTCCTCTACTTTATCCTCATTACCGGCAAGCATTCTCGCCGTTTCATGGTAGGTCAGGCCGCCCACTTCCCGGCAGACGGTTAATGCCTTTTCATGGCTAACCCGGGTTGCCAAAGCCAGGCAGGATTTAGCCATCATTTTTTTCATAATGGCAATTATCTGTGCGGCGCTTTTGTCCTCACCATACACAACTTCAGGCAATCCGGTGCGCAGCGAACGGTGATGATCGATACAGGCGATGTCAATGGATTCCGCCGGCCAGTGCTTCAACTGCCTGATCGCCTCCGACACTGAACAGCCGCCTTCCCGGACCTCTTTAAACAGTTTTTTTAAACTTTCTTCATTCATGGTATTTCAGCTATGTTCCAAATTCTTTATATTATCAAGCCAAATGTGATGCTCTCGTAAAAAATCCTGGGATGGCTAAAGGAACCATTCATATAATTTGTTGCATATTGCATTACAACAACAAGTTTCATACAATGTCATAACATTACGGCAATGTCATACTAACCTCAATAAAGCCTGCCGGGTGGCATAGATAAAAAGAGACGGGAACCATGGATAACATACGTACCCTGAGAATGGCTGCCAGGCTTGCTTTCATAACCTCACTGCTCCTATTAATGGCCAAATTCGGCGCCTATTATCTTACCGGCTCCAAGGCGGTGCTCTCCGATGCCATAGAGTCAATCATTAATGTGGTTACCGGGGCATTCCTGGTACTTTCCATCCTGGTGAGCACCAGGCCGGTGGATGAAAATCACCCCTATGGCCATGGCAAGATAGAGGCTTTTTCCGCCGGCCTCGAAGGCGGACTCATCGTCCTGGCGGCAATCATGATCCTGGTTGAGGCAATACCGGCTTTCTTTGCCCCCCATCCCCCAACAAACCTGGGTGCTGGAATTTTGATTCTGGGCGGCGCCGGGGTTATCAACCTGGTTGTCGGTTTATTTTTGCTGCACACCGGCAAAAAGCATAAATCAGAGGCCTTACGGGCCGACGGCCGTCACCTGTTAACCGACTTTTATACCAGCGCCGGCGTTATAATCGGCCTATTATTATTCCAGGTAACCGGCCTGGTCTGGATCGACCCGCTGGTTGCCTGCCTGGTGGCCATAAACATTCTAATCCCGGGCAGCAGGCTGTTCAATAATTCCATAAAAAACCTGATGAATGAGGCTGACCCTGAGTTGCTCAGCAGGATTGTCGAAGGATTGAACAACATAAAAAAACCAGGCTGGCTCTATCCCCATAAACTCCGCGCCCTGCGTTCCGGCAGATACCATCATGTTGATCTGCATATTTCCCTGCCGCATTACTGGACCCTTTCACAGGTCCATGCAGCGGAAAAAGAGATTACCGATGCCCTGCTCGAGGCGATCGGCGAAGAAGGCGATATCATGATTCATGTTGACCCCTGCGAACCCCCGAACTGCCCGGTCTGCGGGGTTGACCTCTGTAAAGAGCGCCATACAGAGTTTACCAGTTCACCGGATTGGACTGTGCAGGAAGTTACCTCGGCTAGAAAATTGACAGCCAACAACATTATCAAATAAACTGAAAAAAATGGAACCCTCCTCTTTTTCCCACCGGACTGCAAAAAACTGGCAAAGGGTCACCCTTGAAGTTGATCCAGAAATGTCGGATGCAGTGGCTGCCTTTCTCACTGAACTCACCGGCTGCGGCATCGAAATTGCCTCTGATGAATCAGACCCAGGCCAACCTGAGTTACAGAAAAACATGACAGAGAAAATCACCGGATATATCCTCTGCAGTAAAAAAGGCCATGCTGCGGAACAAATGTCTCAACTCCGTGAGTTCCTGGTTAACCTGCATGATTTTTTCCCTGACTGTCCTGCACCGCGTCTGGAGAGCGACATCATCCAGGAAGAGGACTGGGGGAAATCCTGGAAAAAGTTCTTTACCGCTTATAAAATAACTCCCCGCCTGATTATTAAGCCTTCCTGGGAAGAACCCCTGCTGCATGCCCAGGCAAATAAAGATGTTGCAACCATTGAAATGGACCCGGGACTGGCCTTTGGCACAGGACATCATGCCAGTACCCAGCTGGCATTGTCGCTTATTGACCAGCTTTTTCAATCCAGGCCAATACATTTGCATAAGGTTCTCGACGTCGGCACCGGCTCCGGTATCCTGGCCATGGCATCTGGTTTGTTTGGGGCCCGCCAGGTCCTGGCAATTGACAACGATCCGGATGCGGTGCAGGCCGCCAAAAACAATATCTCGATAAACCGCCTTGAATCAATAATTACGGTCAGCGACGCGGATGTAGCTTTCCTGGATCCGGGCTATGACCTTATCGTTGCGAACATTACCCATGATACCCTGGCCAAGCTGGCATCCACTCTGGTCCACCTGCTTGCCTGCCAGGGGTATTTGATCCTGGCAGGGATTCTTACAGGCAGCCAGGAGAAATCCATGGTGGACATTTACACCGGCCTGGGACTTTCCTATCTGTTAACAGAAACCAAAGAAGAATGGGTGGCTTTACAATTCGCTAAAGGTTGATTTTTCATTTATGAATAGAGAATCGTATACAGCCTGCTGATTAATTAAACCTACGTTCAGGACATTTTATTATGCGACGATTTTTTGTGGATCCGGAGAATTTTGCAGGCTCCACTGCATTTCTCACCGGCACCGAGGCCCGTCATATATCTTCGGTGTTGCGGCTTGGGGTGGGCACCCATATCACTCTTTTTGATGGCAGCGGCTCATTCTATGAGGCGCAAATCACCAAAATCTCTCCCAAAAAAGTTGAAACGAGCATCCAGGCTATCAACCCATACATAGCAACTGACCAGCAGCAAGCGAGCAGCCTGCACCTGGGACAGGCCCTGATTAAAGGTAAAAAGATGGATCTGATAATCCAGAAGGCCACGGAACTGGGGATTGACAGCCTGCATCCGTATAAATCTACCTACTGTGTCGTCAAAGGTGCTCCTGAAAACCGTGTTGAACGCTGGACCAAGATAGCCCTGGAGGCCTGCAAACAGTGCAACCGCCCCAAGCCACCGGACCTTCACACGCCGGTTGGTTTTACTGAGCTTTTTACCTCAACAGCAAATAATAATTATGATCTGAAACTGATATTCTGGGAAGAGGAGTCACAAAACTCCCTCGCGGATATTTTTCAGCAATATCCCGATATACGATCGGCCTTTCTGCTTATCGGACCGGAGGGTGGATTCAGCGCTGATGAGGCCCAACAGGCCAAGGCCCAAGGTTTTCAATCGGTCACCCTGGGCAGCAGGATTCTGCGGGCGGAAACTGCTGCAATGGCGGCAATCGCTGTCCTCCAATACAAACTGGGGAACCTCTCCTGAATTTTTCTTTACCAGCTAACCTGCATATTTTTTTCTACTGGGCGGCCACAACATGAGTAGGTGCTGTCCCCCCGGATATTATCGTAACTCGGCAGTTAACAATATGGTATGTATGTTTAACTTTTGGGAAGGAGTGAGAAAGGCAACACTCGTTGCAGGATGTTTGAGTCGGGAAACCAAATACTGAAGGTGTGATAATACAAAACAATCACATGTTTAATGGAAAGTAAAATTCAACTCAAAGAGTCTACATGTCTGTTGGATATGTTAAATTTTGTGAAATTTTCCGAGGTAACACTGATAGACAGTAGACATCTGAAACTAGGGATTACTTTTAATCACCATTTTTATCGGTCATAAAAGGATAAAGCTTTTGGGTACAATCAGGGCAGATGCCATGGCTAAATTCTGCTTCTGATCGCTCTCTGATATAAGCCTCCATTTGATTCCAGTTACCTTTGTCGTCACGAATATTTTTGCATGATGCACATATCGGGAGAAAACCGCTTAGTATCTTAATTCTTGACTGAGCCATGCTGGTCTGGATTACCTGTGCTGTGCTGTGGCCCAAACTCTCCAGCAGGAGGTCTTCATCAGGCCCGATATCGTTTTTCGAAAACAGGGCCAGTACACCGACAGTTTCTTCCTGATCATCCTGGAGTTGATAACCGGCAAAAGATTTAAGGCCAAGGTTTGAGGCCCACTCATGGTCGTGTATTTGCGGATCTTCTGTAACGTTGCTAGAAAGAAGTTTTGAGTGACGATCCGAGGCAATCCTGCCGATTTTATAGCACCCGAAAGGAACCCTGTGATGTCCACCGTCAATATGGGTGTAGCGGCCCGAACTTGCCACCAAGTGAAGGCAACGTTCACGGTCTGTGCACATATCTGGATTAGCCGACTCTATGTGCATACATCCTGCATCACACAAATCCCCGGGCCTGATAATCCATATCCGACAGAAATCAGCGTCAAAAATATCAATAACCGTGTCTGTTATCGACTTTAACTTTTTTTTGAGCTCCCATGCACCCAAGAGATATCCCTGAAGTTTATTAATCGCCTGTTGACGAGCCAGATTCCTCTCACGGAGATCCTCCGCCCGCTTGCTACTGGTGATGTCCTGAATGATGCCAATTATCCTGATCGGTTCACCCATGTCATTTCGATTGATTCTTGCCTCTTCATAGACGATCCGTTCATCATTATCCGGGCAGGTTATTTTGTATTCCATTTTATATGGGTGATCATCCGACTTGAGCGCCAGTTCTGTTCTATCTATGATAAGATTTCTGTCATCCGGATGGACCATCTGCAGGAATTTTTCAAAGGTCATTTTCTCTTTCTGCGGATCCAGATTAAAGAGCAGGTATGTCTGGTCAGACCACCACAGTTCGCCGGTAACCGGATCCTGATCCCAGTTGCCCAGCTTTGCTATTGACTGGGCCTGTCTCAGCCAGACAATTTCTTCTCTAGTCATCTTTTCCCTGCGTTATATCAATTCCATAGTGAATATAAGTCTCGGAACCTGTAGGGATCCAATGAATCTCCCATAAGGTATCGCCAATCTTTACTTCCTCAATAATGTGTTCCTGCTTTGAGAGAGCTTCATCTGCTCCGCAGTGAGTGCACTTTGTTCCACCATCAGGAGCTCTTCTGTGTTTCTCAAAGAAAGCCCTGTCACGCTCTGGGATTGATGCCCTTTGGCCAAAGGTATCCCAACAGTGAGAATCAGAAACAACCCCAATATCTTTTGCCAACTTATTTAAGTCAATTATGTTGCGCTTTTTGTTAATTTCTAATGCAGGATAAGGCAGTTCGTGAATGTTTATTTTTCCATCTTTGCTCATAATGCTCCCTACTATTCAAGTATTAAGAGGTAATCGGAAACCAAATATTTTCATTCACTCAACATATTATATTTAAAGATAAAAGCGTTCAATGTCTCTCTACAACTAAAATCTCTCAAAAGTATTGATGTTTGCCAACATCTTGAGTTTCAGAGAAAGAATTACCAGTTAAGGTGTGCATTGGCAATGTTGACTATGACATCGATCTAATTAGTTAATGTTAAGGATAGCCTAATATTGCCCTATTTAGGAATATTAACCAAACAAACCTTTCCTAATCCCCATAAATTTACGCTGTTTCCGTTGAGTGGAAGCTGAATAGGCAAAACTCAAAGTAGGTATTTGAAATAATATAAATGCAAGTTCATTATTCTCAGGTTTTAAAGTGTCTTCATGAGATACAATCCTGTTATCTAATGGAAAACATTTAACAGCAATGTCGATAATTACCTTGTAAGCAAAATAGCTATTTGCCTCGACCCAAAATCTTTTATTATGGACTAATTTTTGATTTACTCTGTCAATGTAAAGCTCAGCCTTATCTTGAAAGCTTTCCGGCAAATTAGAGACTTCCCAAAGGACAGCAGATTGTA
>PJEL010001958.1_pt1 | contig 19620 bp, 16 predicted proteins | sample 1853271 | NCBI WGS metagenome assembly PJEL01 (sample SAMN08108733, study PRJNA415343) | Invertebrate metagenome, whole genome shotgun sequencing project. | host: Globobulimina | place: Sweden: Gullmar Fjord | collected 2015-08
GGCTTTTTAGCATACTGGAGGGGATTGTATACATAGGCCACAGGTAGTGAGAAGGTCATCGACCGAATCTCCCGGTTCAACCTGTTGAAGATACTGGATAGAGTCATATGTCAGGGGAATAAAGATTCAATGGCCAACCATGATATCGGCGTAGAGGTTTAAAAAAGCATCCACATCTACATCGATACAAACATTGGATTGGGGAATACCATCCCAGGCTGTTTCTTGATAAAGCTTCTGGCTGCGGTTCATAATCGTTTGTCCCGTCGCAATCCCTTCAGTGCAAACTCGGACAGCACCTGGCTGGGTGGTGAAGAGGTCCCTTTTGATCAGGTAGGCGATTGTGGATGGATCATGGGTATATAATCCGTCGAGACCTGTTGAACGGTGAAACTCGAGGTAGAAGCGGGCGATTCTGGAGACAAATTTTCCGATGGCTGTGCCGGATTGATGAACGCGATCCAGATATGCTTCGTCCATGATGATCTGGTGCGTGACATCCAGACCTACCATGGTAACAGGCCAGTCAGCAGTAAAGACTTTGTCTGCCGCAAACGGATCACTCAGCATATTGGCTTCAGCTGCGGGATTAACGTTGCCATTGACGGTGGCAGCGCCTCCCATCAGCACCACCTCTTTCACTTTGGACGTGATTTCAGGAGCTTTTTCCAGAGCTTTGGCAATATTTGTGAGGGGGCCGATAGGTACCAGGGTGATTTCGCCGGGATATTGTGATACCTGTTCGATGATAAAATCGACAGCATCCACTTCCAGGGGTTTTATCCGGGGGGTGTCCAGCGTGATATCGCCGAATCCGTTTGTGCCATGTACCCAGTCCGGGTAACGATTATTCTTTCGTTGCAGGGGATGCTGACAGCCGGAAGCAACGGGGGTTCCAACCCCCATCAGATCCGACAAATAGCATGCATTGCGGGTCGCTTGCTCAACAGGCACGTTTCCAAAAACAGTGGTCAGGCCGATCAGCTCGATGTCCGGTGCGAAATGGGCAAACAGGATCGCCATGGCATCGTCTATTCCCGGATCCGTATCGATAATAATTTTTTTCCCCATTTACTCTCCAACGATAATTCTTTGAACTGACAAAAAACACTTTGTTAATTATTATCGTAAATAAACAGGCCTTCTCTGTAAAGACATACAGTCCGTATATCAGAGTCAAAAAATGTTCATCGGTGGAGGTTCTACCCGCTGACTATACTGTTCCGTTTAAGATCTCAGCAATATCCTTGACCGCCATTTTATCCTCCAAACCCTCGACCTTGACAGCATCTTCCAGCATGGTCAGGCAGTTGGGACAGGCAACAGCCAGAACTTGAGCGCCGGTGTCATGGGCTTCTCTGACCCGGATTCTGGCGGGGCTGTCTTCACTGCCGCCCAGGAAATCGGTGTAAAAGTTTCCACCACCGCCACCGCAGCAGAGGGCACTTTTTCTGTTTCTTTCCATTTCGGCCAGCTCAATCCCTTTAACAGATTTCAGCAGTTTTCTGGGACTGTCATACTGTTTGTTCCAACGACCCAGAAAACATGGATCATGATAGGTCACTTTCATGTTCAAGGAAGGGGCCTCAAGCCTACCGGATTGCATTAATTTTGGCAGAATCTGGGTATAGTGGAGAACCTCAAAATCCCCTCCATATTTGGGATAACTATTCTTAAAAGCGTTGTATGAATGGGGAGAAAAGGTAATGATCTTTTTAACTCCCAGCTCCTTGAACTGCCGGATATTTTTTTCTGCCAGTTCCTCCAGCAGCCCTTCTTCACCCAGCATTTCCACCTCGTTGCCATCAGAAATCTCCTGGTTGCCCAAAACGCCAAAAGAGACTTCAGCCTTCAGCAACAGGTTTCCCAACGCTTTGGCTGCTGTTTGGGCTCTGGTATCATAAGACCCTTCGCAACCGACATAGAAGAGGTACTCCTGGTTTGTATAGGGTTCGATCCGGGTATCTTCCAACCACTGGCCTCTTTTCTTGGCCGAAATACCGTAAGGATTGCCGTACAGGTGCACATTGTTTAGAAAATCTTTGACTGGTAACGGCAGCGATCCCTGATCAACAGCAGCGTTTCTGGCGGCAACCACCATATTCACCAGATTGTCGCTGAAGCTGATCGGGCATTTCTCCTCACAGTTTTTACAATTGGTACAGGAGTAAACAATTTTGGCCAGACGATCCGTCCATTCCATCTCTCCCATGATCCAGGCTCTGATCAGCCAAAGTCTACCGCCGGCAGAAAAACTCTCGAGGCGGAACCTGGCGTATGTCGGGCAATTGGTGATGGTACTCCAGTCCGTCGGGAATTTGCAGTAACCACAACGGAAACAGCGGTGGATCATATCACCGTATTTGTACTCAATCTTCGCTGTCATGCCACCTCCCAATTGCCGGGGTTCATAATACCATTCGGGTCAAGCATATTTTTTAAATTCTTCATCAGCTGCAATGTGTTCGGTTCCATCTGGTCCATCACGATCTGCTGGCCGTAAACAGCCGGTTTCCAGATGGTGCCCCCCAAGCCCAGAACCAGGTCGTCTGTTTCGTGCAGGGCCTCCTTCGCGTGGCGGACGGTTTCCGGGTCAGCCCGGTTAAAGGCATAGGACCAGGCGAACATCATAGCATGAGAGCTGCCAATAACCCGTCCTACAACGGTGTATGGAATGTCATGTCTTTCGGAGATTTCAACTCCTCTGCGGTAACACTCTGCATAGGCGGTCACGGGCATGATGGAACCCACATACTCAAAGCCGCCCCCTTTTTTCCAATCAGCGGACTTGCTCGTCTTCGGTCTTTCAATGTCCTGAGCCGTCGCCACGATGCCACCGGTTCCGTTTTCTATATATTTGGCAAGTTTTTCATCGTACATCAGGCGCCTTTTAAACTCGATTTCATCCTCCGAATCGCCTGAGACGAAAATGCTGATATGGTGGAGTTTGTTGGAAAAAGGCGGGATAGCACCACTGAAAGCCGCCAGGTCTTCGGCCATGCCTACATGGGTCAGATCATAAAGAACATCCGGAATGAGCTCTGCATCCTCAACCAGAAACAGATCCATCTCTCTGATCTTCTTACAGGGAAAAAGGCGTAACGAGACTTTTGTAATAATACCGGTTGCACCACCCCAACCCATAAAAAAGCTCATGTCCGGTAGCGGATGCTGGGTAAACCAGCCCGACCCGACAGAACAGGATCCAAATTTGCAGATCTCGCCGGTTGGTAGAATCACTTCCAAGCCGTTAATCATGTCTGAGTTAAATCCATGGGGATGGGCCAGGTCTCCCTGTCCATGGATGGCAATATTCCCTCCCACCGTTGCTGCTGGTGGCGCATCCGGCATTGAATGCATCAGATCGGGATGGTGTTTTTTCAAATAAGCGGAAAGTTTTCCTTGGGATGTGCCGGCTTCCACGACGGTATATCTGGATTTTTCATTCACCTCTATGATTTGGTCCATCCGTTTCATGTCGATCAGGATGCCTCCGCGCAAAGGTTGCGCAATTCCTGCCAGCGACATGCCGCCTCCCAGAGGTACAACAGGCACTTTTTCTTTGTTCGCAAAAATAATGATCTGTTGCAGTTCTTCCGTGTTTCTCGGTACAACGACATAATCCGGCAACCTCGGCTCAGACGTTCCCAGGTCTTTGCTGTATGTGACAAGCTCCTCGATCTGTGCGGATGCATAGTCCTCCCCAACGATATCAGCCAGGGCGTTATAAACAGAATTCATAAGTCTATCTCCCTTAGGTGGTTTTTTCGCCTATCGCCAGGCGGCATAGATCGCTCATAAAAATCGGCATGATTCCCTTCTTGGAGACGGGTTTGCCCATAGTCTGCATGCATGCTGGACAGTTAAAGACACATAGTTCAGCTCCGGCATTTTGCATATCGGCCATATTTTTCTCCTGCAGATCGAGGCAAAAGCGGCGGCTGCCCTTTTTTTTCTGCCCGGCGATGGTTGCACCGCAGCAGAGGGCGTTTTCGCCCACATATTCCCGTTCAACGCTTTCCACACCAATTAAATCGAAGATCTTCTCCACAAATGGGAATTTGTCAGAAGAGAGTCTGGATGAACAGGGTCTTTGATAAGCCACTTTATAGTTCAGTGGTCTGATGTGTTCTTTCAGTTCCAGCAGCTTGTTGTACAGATATTCAAATAGATGCACAGATTTAAAGGGGACATCAATGCCGAAGGCAGGGGCGTACGATGCGTATGTCCCATAACACTCATCATGGAAGTGAATCACTTCATCAGCGCCGTGATCTGCGATTGTTTTTATAACCCCGGGTAGTTTTTCGTTGATGACTGATGTCCTGGCGTAATGCAGGTACATCAGCTGGCAGAAGAAGTGAAACATTTTTCGGGAATCAGGAGACATGATGGTGAGCCCGTCAAAAAGTTTTCCTCGCGTCAGACTGCCCAGTTGACTGAATACGCCCAGATTGAGTGCCGACCCTTCGATTTTAGGGATTTCTGGTTCTCCCCGGAAAGGAATGCCCAGTTGGACCCCTCTTTTTATCAAAGGTTCCGGCAGTGGGGCCAGATCCAGCTCCTCCTGCCTCTGGACAATCAGATAGAACGGGTGATTTCCGTTCGGGCAATACTCCTCACACGCATAACAGGTGACACAGTCGCTCAGTACAAATGACACTTCCTGGTTAATGATTTTGCCCATTTCCACCCTGGCCGTATCTCCATCAATATCCATATACTGGCATTTGGTCAGGCAGTCATAACTGTCGCAGGCAAAACACTTGTTTTCATCAAATGATAATTCAAACATGGCCCCAACCTCCTTTGATTATTGGACTCAGAGCAGATTTTCCAAGTCGGAAAAAGCGGTCCAATTGTGATCTTGACTATGATTTTTTCGAATTAAGCGAATGCTAACTGATTTTGGATGGTGTGTAAAACAAATTAAACGACGAAAAGAGCACTACTCTTCTGAACTATCAACAACTTTCAATGGCACCCTGATTGTGTACTTGCGCCGGTTCTGATATGATCAGGACTGAAAAGCGCATCCCGATACGGGACGATATCCTTCCTGAATAACCCAAAACAGATAACTCATAAAAAATTTAGAGTTCTCAGGTTTTTTGTTGGGGATTTAATAAAAGAATAGAGACCGATCACTATGGCTAAAAACAAAAAAGAGTTGGGAACCGTGTACTCGACGGATCAAGGAACGATATGTCCGCAATGCGGAAATCCTGTTGACGCCTGTGATTGTAGGCAAAATGATCACATCCCGGAGGGGGATGGTTTTGTCAGGATCAGCCGGGAAACAAAAGGGCGCAAAGGTAAGGGAGTGACGTTGATCCAGGGGTTGCCGCTGGCGCAGGACGAGTTGAAAAAACTGGCAAAAAAGCTGAAACAAAGATGCAGTACTGGTGGAACTCTGAAAAATCGAATTATTGAAATTCAGGGCGACCATCGGGAAACGCTTTTTGATGAACTTAGCAAGCAGGGCTACAAGGTGAAACAGAGTGGTGGCTAGAGTAAGGCCAGCTAATAAAAGAAATAATACCATCCATAAGGTGTCTTAATACAGCTTCTTAATTCAGGTGTTTGTGTTGTACAAAATCTCAATTATTCAGGTAAATAGAGTGAAATTCAGTTCGATTCAGGACTTGAAATTTCCAGGGGTTTCCTATAAATTTGCATTGGCCTATTTCAGACGTTCACGTTATCATTAGATAAAGGATAGGGCACATCCTTGAAAATTTCAGACAGTGAGAAAGGTCTGAGCAGATGATATTCCTTACTTGAGAACTAAACTTACAAAGAGCAGGGGCAAAAGCTGTTGAATCTCCCGAGTTGTTATGGAAGAACAGAACAGGTTATTCACCTGCAGAGATGAATTCATATTGAACATGCGAGGTCAATCATGAAAAGTATCAATCCGGCTAATGGACAATTAATTGAAGAGCACAAAGCACATACCCCGGAAGAGGTGAAAGAGATTTTGATTTCCGTGGATCAAGATTGGCAGTCTTGGAAAAACACCTCCTTTGAAGAGAGAGCGGCACTAATGAGAAAGGCATCTGATATCCTGCTGGCAGAGCGGGATGAATGTGCTGCGATTATGACTGCTGAGATGGGAAAGATCAAAAAAGAGGCCAGGGCTGAAATTGAAAAATGTGCCCTGGCATGTCGTCATTTTGCCGATACGGCTGCCGATACACTGAAAGATGAAATGATTGAAACTGCTTACAGCAAAAGCTATGTTGCTTTTCAGCCAATAGGCATCGTACTGGCCGTGATGCCATGGAACTTTCCTTTCTGGCAGGTGTGGCGTTTTGTGGCCCCGACTCTGATGGCAGGAAATGCCGCGGTACTGAAACATGCGTCCAATGTGTTCGGGACGGCTAAAAAAATCGAAGAAGTTGTTCACAAAGCAGGGTTTCCGAAGAATATCTTCCGCTCGCTGATCATTCCATCGGGTCAGGTGGAAGCTGTTATCAAAAATCCGCTTGTTAAAGCGGTAACCCTGACCGGCAGTGAACCGGCAGGCATGCAGGTGGCGTCAACAGCCGGCACGGAACTGAAAAAGGCGGTCATGGAGTTGGGCGGCTCGGACCCGTTTGTAGTGCTGGAAAATGCAGATCTGGAGAAGGCCTCTTCTGTATCTATCACTGCTCGACTACTGAATGCCGGACAAGTCTGTATTTCAGCAAAGCGATTTATCGTGATGGAGAGTGTTGCCAAAGAGTTTGAGGAACTCCAGAAAAAGAAGATGGAGGCCCTGGTGGTAGGTGATCCGTCGGATGACAGTACGGACATGGCCCCCATGGCCCGTCCCGATTTCGTTGATGATATTGAGGCCCAGGTGCAAAAATCCATCGAAATGGGTGCCCGCCTGGTGACAGGTGGCAAACGAATCGATCGACCCGGGAATTTCTATGAACCAACCATTCTGGCGGATGTTAAAAAGGGGATGCCTGCCTATGATGAGGAGACCTTTGGACCGGTTGCCGCGATTATAACAGTGAAGTCCGAGGAAGAGGCAATTGCTGTAGCAAATGATACACCCTATGGACTGGGAGCCAGTGTCTGGACAGAGAATGCCGAGCAAGGAGAACGACTTGCGCGACAGATCGATTGCGGCATGGTGTTTGTTAATAATATGGTGGTCTCCAATCCGGCCCTGCCGTTTGGAGGCGTCAAACGATCTGGATTTGGTCGGGAGTGCTCGGAGTACGGCCTGAAGGAGTTTATCAATATTAAGACGATCTGTGTCTAGTATTTTGTAACAGTTCAACATCTGGTCCGCCGAGGGGATTGTGATTCAAAACACGCATGAATCCATCCCTGGAGCTGTTGGAAAACCTCCTGTTTTCCATCGTTTTGATTCACAATCCCCCCGGCTCCGGAAGTGTCGTGATTTGAAAAAATATATTTAGAGATATCCGTAGGCAGACCAGCCGCCGTCCATGGTGATGTTTGAACCCGTGATGAAATCTGCTTCATCACTGGCCAGAAATACGGCCGCGCCCAGTACGTCCTTAACCTCTCCCAACCGACCCAGGGGCGTCCTCTTTGTAAGCGAGTCCACGGGAAGAGTCCCTTTACTGATCAAATCCTCCACCAACTCAGTTTTGATATATCCGGGAGCGATTCCGTTGATCCTGATATGTCGGTCGGCCCACTCAACCGCCAGAACCTTGGTCAACATATTAACCCCTGCTTTGCTGGTGCAGTAGGCCGTTCTCATAGGAGCTGCCACCGACCCGTACATGGAGCTGACATTGATGATGCAGCCCCCCTCCTGCTTCATCATCTGTCGGCCTGCAGACTGGCAACCGTAAAAAACACCGAACAGATCGGTCTCCATGGTCCGTGTCCAGTCTTCTACAGAGAGGGTTTCTGAAGGATGAACCATGGAAGCGCCAGCATTGTTGACCATGATGTCCAGCTTCCCGAACTTCTCTACTGTCTTGTCCACGACAGACTGTATGCTGTCGGCATCCCTGACGTCCATTGTAAAATAACAGGACCTTCCACCGGCAGCCTTGATAACATCGTTTACTTCGATTAAAAGACTTTCTGACCGACTGGCGAGCACGACGATTGCTCCCTCTTCTACATATCGTTCTGCGATTCCTCTGCCGATGCCTTTGCTGGCACCAGTAATCAACGCAACTTTATCCTTCAGCTTCATTGGTTTTCACCTCCTCCTTCTCTTCTTCTTTGACATGTTCTGCTGCGTCCTGATAGAGACCGGTCAGATATTTAAGCAGCTCGTGAAAATCCTGCTGTACAAAAGGTTCGAATCCGGCTTTTTCTGTGTCGCTGATGTCTATGGTTTTTCTAAGTTTGTCGGAGTATTCAATATAGTGCTGCTCATCCGGCAGAATCTCATTGACCATGCGTCTCTTGCGGATGAAGAGAGATTGACGACTTTCACTTCCCTGCTCAAAGAGTTTGTCTTTTGTCATCGACCAGAAATTAGTCTCGGATCGCAGCAGTGTATATTGATCTTTTGTAATACCGCGATGAAGAGTTTCGATCAAGGCTGCTTTGCGATCATTGAAATCTGTGGGATAGATCTCTTCCAGCGCCCTGGCGAAATCAGTTTTTAAGGTCCTGTCTGTTCGTATGAGTTCCAACTCATAGGTCTTTCGGTCATGGAGGACCTGCATTTTTTGATTCAAGCCGTTTTTATAAGCAAATCTCAGCTCCAGAAAAAGATTGCTGACGATAGAATGTAGTGATCGTGCAGCCTGAATGATCCTTGGGGATGTGTTCTCATCCTCCATGCCACACGAGATCAGAAATTCCTGTTTAAAGGGCAGCAGTTGTTTATACTCTTCCAGCCGGTTACCGACCTCTTGAATTTCAGCTGTAAAGTGTTTCTCATAGTGTTTCTCTTTGGCCCCTCTCGAGCCGCTTTTTGAAACAAGGGTAACCTCCGGCAGCCCTTTCTCATCCTTAACCGGCGAAACATAGAAGGTCTGCCAATCCGGAGTAACGCTGTCTGCTGCTTTCTGCAGCGCCTGGCTGGTTCTCTGGGCCAGAAATATTGGTTCACGCATAGCATCCAGCAGCTTTTCTGTTTTACCCAGATTATCGATCACCTTTTGGGTGAGCGCCATTTTTTCTTCCAATTCCTGTTGGGCCTCTTTTTTTGCTTTGGAGGCGAACAACCCCTTCGACCCAGCTGATTTTTCCGCCTCCAACTCCTCGGAAAAAGCCTTCAGGATATCGGAAATTTGCTCAGCCAGATGAGTTGCTTGTTGTTTAACCTTTTTCAATCCCCCGATTTCGCAGCGGTTTTGGAGATATACGGTACCGAAGAGATTGACCGTGCTGATGGTCCAACTGATGATAGCCTGTGCGGTTTCATCGGTGTTTTCCTTCAAGTGCTCGATAATCTCTCCCATCAGGCGATTGTTTTCATCCAACGTTCTGATGATAGCTGTCTTTCGAGATCCTTCACTCTTTGGACCGACAAAGATGGTCTGTCGTTTTTTGAGTGGTTCCTTGAGATTATACAAGTTGTTATAGAGATGAATGATCTTTTTTCGGATATCATCACTGATTTTTTTCAAATCACTGCATCTCAGGAGCCCATGGACGATCTCTCGTTGCCCATCAACACCAATAGAAGAAAAGTAGGTGTCTATGCTCTTTTCCTGGATAAATTGCGGGTGGGTGATTTTTCTGCGGCCGATAAAATCGTTTAGTTGTCTCCGAACAGGATTTTCCATTTTTTTATAAGATTGTTGGGTCGAAATCATAATTTTTGTCTGGCTCCATACTACCTACTATGCTGATTATCCGCAATATTATTATCCAATTTCTGATTCCCTTTTCAATTTGTATATGGTGTCCTGGGTGGTATGGTCTTCGATGGCAAACTACAGATGGCCTTGGTTGACCTTCTTCCGGAAAATGCGACCTACAGTGTTTGTGGAGGGCATATTCGCATCGGGTTGGAGGGCAATACCCGGGTGCCGGGCGGTGAACTGGCCAAAGGTAGCTGGGAACAGGCTATCTGGGTCCGGGAACTAGCACGGATCAACAATCGACCTGTGGCCACACCTGAAGAGACCTGGCAGATCCTGGGTTTGAAGAAGAAGGCCTGCGCAGTTTAAAAGGCCTGATAAAATTGCTGCCGTATTTGGAGACTCTCACTATAGATGGCAGCAGTCCGGAAGAATGGTATCAAGTTTTATCTTCCCGAATATCCCCCATCGATGGTAATCACAGTGCCGGTTGTGTTGGCGCTTAAATCCGAAGCTAGAAAAGAGGTCATATCGGCGATATGGTCCGGTTGGCCTGGCGGAAAAGTATCGCTTAACAGCTCCTGCCAGCGGGATGCATCGTTGAACTGCAGCTCCGCTGCCCGGCGCATTTGCGTTTCCAGACGATCGGTATGAATCAGTCCCGGATTAATTGCAACCACTCTGATGCCATGGCGCAGACTTTCCGCACCCAGCCCCTTGGTCAATGCCATTAATGCAGCGTTACCTGCACCACCCGTGATGTACCCTGGTGAGGGCTTATTCCCGGCCGCCCCAATGATGTTGATGATCACGCCTTTTCCCCTGGTTTTCATGTTCTTATATGCTGCCCGGCAGGTATTGATATAGCCGAAGACTTTCAAATCCCATGCTTCCCGCCATAGCGGTTCCTCAACGTCCGTAATAAAACCATTGGGAATAGCTCCTGCGTTATTTACCAGAATATCCAGGTCCGGCTGGTCTTCAAGCAGTTGTCTGGTTTTATCTCCAATGCTTAGATCAACCGGATGGATTAAGACAGGCACGTCAAACTGTTGCAGGATGTTGTCCCGGGCCACAACAAGATCAGCTTCTGTTCTGGCGGCTAGTTGAAGATGGCAGCCCTCAGCGGCAAACCGGAATGCGCATGCCAGTCCAATACCTTTGGATGCGCCGGTAATCAGTACGCTCTTCCCCTGGAGTCCTAATTCCATATTTCCCTCATCTCTTATCCCGCCGCTCTGTTAGAACCGATCAATACGCCACCATCTAACGGAATAATTGTCCCTGTGACAAACGAACCTGCCTTTGAAGAGAGAAAGATGGCCAAGCCTGCTGCATCTTCTGGAGTTCCTATACGTCCCAGGGGTACGTGGCTTTCGAGCATTTTTCGATTCTCTTCATCTTCTGTCATAAAAGCCATCATCTTACTGGGGAAAGGTCCGGGAGCGATACAGTTAACTGTGATTTGATTCCCGGCGAATTGTGCCGCCCAGTTTTGTGTCATCTGGTGAATGGCCGCCTTGCTAGGCCCGTAAGAAAATGCAGGCCCACCCGTTCTGAATCCGTCGATAGACCCCACATTGATGATTCTGGATGGATCCGCTTGACTGGCAGCCTTTTTCAGAAGCGGCATCAGCTCCTTGGTTAAAAAGAAAGGGCCTTTGACGTTGATGTTCAAGATTTTATCCCAGCCACTCTCCGGAAATTCCTCAAACGGGGCACCCCAAGTGGCACCCGCATTATTCACTAGAATATCCAGGCCGTTCTCCAGCTCTTTGATGGCATCACCCAATCCCTTTGCACCTTCCTCACTGGACAGATCTGCAGGTATCGCAATGCACTCTCCTGATTTCGATAGTTCTTTGGCCACCTCTTCGCAGACAGCTGCTTTACGTGATGCAATATAGACTTTGGCGCCGGCCTCAACGAATCCTTTCGCAATCATCCGCCCGATACCACTGGAACCGCCGGTAACTAGCGCTGTTTTTCCTGAAATGTTAAAAAGATCTTTCATCTCTATCTCCGTATAGATTTGTTGAAAAATTCAAAAATACCTGTCAAATCATTTTGCCCCGATATCTCATAATAATATGCTGATTCAAATTGTTCATCATCTGTTATCGGTTTACCCGGTTAAAAAAATCCTGTCAATCAGCGAAGTTTGCCAAAAATAAAAAATCCGGGACTGTTTTTGGCTTGAATGAGAGACGATATTAAAACTGAATTACCCTGGTGACAGGTGCTGATAAACATCAGCCAGGAATTATTGGCCGGTATATTGATATGGGCAGCCTTGACAGTCAAGCTGCACCTTGTGAGAATGCGTGTGATCGGTATATGATATATCGCTATTAGTGGTTACTTAGAGCGCTTTTCGCGCCGATTACCTTATAAACATGCGATCTTAGGCGTAACATGACAAAAGTACTTGAAGATATCAGGGTTCTTGATTTTGGCCGGTTCATCGCTTGCCCGTATTGTGGGATGCTTCTGGGGGACATGGGGGCCGAAGTGATTCGGGTGGAACGTGCGGGCGGAGAAGAGGACCGCACCATTGGCCTCCTTGGAGAAAATGGCCAAAATCTCAGCTACGCCAGTTATGCGCGGAATAAGAAAGGTATTACTCTGAACCTGATGAATAAGGCGGAGTCCGCTAATATTCTTCGGGAACTGGTCAAAAAATCCGATGTGGTCATTCATAATTTCACGCCGAAAGCCGCTGAACTGATGGGACTGACCTATGAAAACCTGAAGGAAATGAAACCGGATATTATTCTGACAGCGATCTCCTGTTTCAGCAGTGAGGGTCCCTATCGCAATAAGCCTGGATTTGATTTTATCGCCCAGGCCATGTCCGGCTCTCTGGCCCTTGGAGGCTACCCCGACAAGCCGCCTACGAGGTCTTTCATGAACCCGATGGACTACAGTACAGCTCTGGCGGCATCCTATGCCACAGCCATGGCGATTCGACACCATGATAAGACCGGGGAGGGACAGATGGTTGATCTTTCTCTATTGCGAACAGCTATTTCGTTGACGACTCCGCAGATTGCTGAGGCCGAAGTGTGGGGTAAGCTGAGGCCCATGATCGGTAATCGAGCCGCATATCTTGGACCTACTGATCTGTTTCAATGCAAGGACGGGTATGTCTTCATCGCTACGATTATGAACACTCTCTGGCGTCGATTGGCAAGGGTTATTGGGCATGAAGACCTGATTGAAGATCCGGATCTGCAAAATGATATTGAGCGCTTTAATCATCGCGAAAAGATCGATCCCTTAATCGCCGCCTGGACTGCAGAAAGAACCGTGGAAACGGTGCTTGCAGAGATGGAAAAAGCTCATATCCCCTGTGGTCCGTGCCTGGGACTAGACGAGGTGGCCCATGATCCCCATGTGAAGGAGACGGGCATGGTGGAATATATCGATATGGAAGAGCCGGGTCTGGAAAATCTACCCATCAGCAATACTCCCTTTAAAATGTCGAAGACGCCACCAACGATTGAATCACGGGCTCCCAGGCCAGGAGAACACAACAACGAAATCTATTGCGGTTTGTTGGGATACAGTGAGCAACAACTTTCCGAATTCGAGGAACAAGGGCTGATATAGGTTATGTAGAGCAGCGGTTCTTACTTGGAAGTCGATTATTGGAACATCAGGAGAAATTGAATGGCGAGGAAATTTGTCAGCAAACGAAATTGTGAATTCTTATTGTATGAAGTGTTTGATATTGTGTCGCTGACAAAATCTTCATACTACCAGCAGCATAATAAGAAACTCTTTGACATGATGCTGGATGCTGCTTTGAAATTGGGAAAAGACCTCCTGCAGCCAAGCTTCGAGGAGATGGACAGACATCCACCCACTCTTGAAAACGGCAAAGTAAAGGTACACGCTTCTGTCAGAGAGATCATGCAAAAATTCGGGGAAGGTGGCTGGATTGCAGCCAAATTTGCCGAGGAATTCGATGGCGAGCAACTCCCTTATCTGATTTCAGACTGCTGCCAGTTTATTTTTGCTGCTGCCAACTATTCTGCCAGTGTCTTTTCAGGTCTGACGACAAAAGCCGCCCGGTTGATCACTTCATTTGGCAGTCAGGAACTGATTAAGACCTTTGTGCCAAAAATGCTGAATGGAGATTGGCAGGGAACCATGGCCCTGACAGAACCACAGGCTGGCAGCTCCCTGGCAGATATCATGACCACAGCTACACCCACCGATTCAGACTATTACCACATCCGGGGGCAGAAGATTTTTATTTCGGCAGGGGACCATGATGGTGTTGATAATGTCGTGCAACTGCTGCTGGCTAGAATCGAAGGCGCTCCCCCTGGAGTCAAGGGTATCTCCCTGTTTGTTGTTCCCAATCTGCGGCCGGATAATTCCGGAAAGCTGATTTCCAATGATGTCACAATCTCTCAAATCTATCATAAGATGGGTTATAAAGGTTCTCCGATTACCGAGTTGAGTATCGGGGAGAAAAATGATTGCCGGGGGTATCTGGTAGGAGAGCCGAATAAAGGTCTGGCTTATATGTTTCAAATGATGAATGGGTCCCGCTTAAGTGTCGGGGCCGCGGCTGCCGCTATCTCAACGGCAGCTTACTATTCCGCCTTGGATTATGCCCGTGAACGTCCCCAGGGCAGAAATTCCAAAACCAAAGACCCGACTTCTCCCCAAATTCCGATTATCGAGCATGCGGATATCAAGCGCATGTTGCTGTTTCAGCGTTCATTTGCTGAAGGAGCGCATTCCTTATTGATGCAGTGTTGCCGGTATGCAGATCTTGAAATTGTCATGATGGGAGAGGAAAAGGAGAAAGCGTCCCTGCTTCTGGATCTGCTGACCCCAGTGGCTAAGAGTTACCCCTCTGAGGGCAGCATACAGTCCACCAGCCTGGCCATACAATGCTTTGGCGGGTATGGTTATTGTGACGATTTCCCGGTGGAACAGCATTTCAGAGACACCCGCATCCATGCCATTCACGAGGGGACGACCGGGATCCAGGGCATGGATATCCTGGGGCGAAAAGTGAGAATGAAAGATGGAAAAGCGTTTTCACTCTACATTGAACAAGTAGAGGAAGATATGCAGGCAGCCACTGAGTTTGATAGCCTTAAACCCTATGTGGAGCAGCTGCAGTTTTCGATCGATGAACTTCAAAAAGTGACAGCTGAATTGGTTGAATTGGGCAGAAATGAGGAATCTGACGTTTTTCTGTCCGATGCCACACTTTATCTGGAGTATTTTTCATTGATTGCCATTGCCTGGCAATGGCTATTACAATCTACGGCGGCAACTAAAGCGTTGTCAAATAGTCCGTCAAAGGCCGAAACCAATTTTTACCAGGGGAAACTTTTTACAAGCCGCTATTTCTTTCACTATGAGCTGCCGAAAATTCAGGGTCTTGTGACCCGGTTGTTGGATAGTGACAGATTGACAATGGATATGAAATCAGACTATTTTTTTGATTAGATAAAGTGGTTTTTCCTAAAGAGATTCCTATAGATTGTTCGATACAATCTTTTTTAAATTTAATATTGTTTGGGATCGTTATAAAATAAATTTACATAATCTATTTGCAAAAGTCCTAAAAGCACTGGACATTTTGCAAATGGAATGTGAACTAATTTTTTAGCCGACCCGTAAGCAAGCAATATTCTAAAATAATTGAAGAGGACATTATGAAACTGAGAAACGTGGTTATCGTGGATGGGATTCGTTCCCCATTTTCCTGGGGTGGAAGAGGTATGTTTGAAGCAACCCGTGTGGATGAAGTAGGTGTTGAGGTATTGCGCCAACTCATGTCGAGAAATCCCAAGGTAAAGCCAACCATGGTTGAAGATGTCGGTATCGGGAATAACATGGGAGATGCCGACCTGACGATGCTGGGTGTAATCCCACGTATGGCCGGTTTACCTGCTGAAACCACCTGTTTTCATACGAACCGTCAGTGCGGGTCCTCAATGGATACCATGCAGCGTTTGGCGACCGGTATCATGGTGGGTATGCTGGATTGCGGTATTGCACTGGGTGTTGAACGGTTGGGAAGATCTCTGGCGAGACCAGAACCTATAGTTCCGCCGACACGAGCAACTGGATTGAATCCGAGAATGATGGATAAAAATGATTTGCAGCGGAATATGGCCCATAATCATGACGTGGATTTTTCTGTCCCCATTCCGGACCCGATCCTGGATTCACCGCCTCTGCAAAACATGCCGCAAACAGCTCAGAACGTAGCAGATATGTATGGTTTAACCCGGGAAGAGCTGGACGCGTTTACCGTCCGCAGTCATAAAAAACTGGCCAAAGCCTATGCAGACGGAATTTACAAGGATGAAGTGATCTCCATGCAGGTTGAAAAACCGGTTTTTACCGAAAGCAAGCTGTGGGACCCGGAACAGAAAGGCGAAATGGTCACTTTTGATCAGGACGAGTGCCTGAGGGCGGAATGCAGTATGGAAGGCCTGGGGAAACTTGGCCCGATTAAAGGACTGGTCAGTTATTGCGATAATGAAGTGGTCATCACTGCCGGAAACTCCTGCCCGACCAATAGTGGTGCTTCCGCTATTTTGTTGATGGCTGAAGAGAAAGCTATTGAACTGGGTCTGACTCCGATTGCCAGAATTGTTGGTTTGGGAGTTGGTGGTGTGAAGGGTCAATTGATGGGCCTGGGACCTGTTCCTGCCACACGCAGGGCAGCCAAACATGCCGGTATTGAAGTGGGTCAAATTGAGCGGATTGAATTCAACGAGGCGTTTGCTGCCCAGGTAATTCCGTCGATCAAGGAACTCGGCCTCTCTGAGGATATCACCAATGTGAATGGTGGCTCTCTCGGTATTGGTCATCCCCTCGGAGCGACTGGCGCTCGGCTGGTTCTGACTGTGGCGCGGGAAATTCAGCGTAGTGGCAAGAAATACGGCTTGGCAACTCAATGCATCGGGTCTGGTCAGGGAATCGCCACGATTGTTGAAGGGATGTAAAATGTAACGGCTCAAGTGGACAGATTGAAGGCATTTACTTCAGTCTGTCCAACATCCTCCTATGGTCGCAATGCAAGTGTTTTTTATGATTTAATCAGTCTATCGCAGATAAGGAAAAAAATTGAATGTCCGCTTGAAAGAGTCTTTGCAAGCCATTTTTAAGCCGCAATCCGTCGCCATTATTGGCGCCAGTAATAATCTATACCGCTGGGGATATTCCACCGTGTTTAATATGCTGCTGGCAGGATATCGGCACCGCCTTTACCCTATTAATCCGAAGGAAACAGAGATCCAGGGGGTGAAATGTTACGCCAGCTTGAATGATGTCCCGGAACCTGTTGACCTGGCCATTATTGTGGTAAACACCTCACTGATTTCTGATGTGATAGACGATTGTATAAAAAACGGGGTTAAAGGGGGCATTGTCATTACCGCGGGATTTGCAGAGATCAGTCAAGATGGAGCCGAATTGCAAAAGCAGTTGGCGGAAAAAAGTAAAGCTGCCGGGTTTCATTTTATCGGTCCAAACTGTTGGGGCATCTGGAGCACCGAAGGGAAGGTCAATACGGTTTTTGGACGGGGCATGCAGTTTAAAAGCGGGCCGGTGACTTTTCTGTCCCAGAGTGGCACCCTGGGGGAATATTTTTACAACGGTGCCGCCGAGAACGGGTTTGGGGCCAGCAAATTCATTAGCTGCGGGAATCAGGCCTGTATCGATTTCAACGACTTGTTGGAATACCTGGGAGAGGATCCCACTACTGAAGTCATTACGGCTTACGTGGAAGATGTTAAGGATGGGCGGCGTTTTCTGGAGATTGCCCGAGCGATCACTCCCCACAAGCCGATACTCCTGTTCAAAGCCGGGTCTTCCGAAGCTTCAGCACGTGCAGTGCGTTCCCATACAGCTTCGATGGCCGGAAATGATACTGTTTTCGATGCTGCCTGTAAACAGGCAGGTGTCCTGCGGTTTGATGATTATATGGAAATGTTCAGGGTGGCTTATGCTTTGTGCTATCAGCCACTGCCGAAATCCAATCGAATTGGGGTGATATCGCCGGGTGGTGGATTTTGTGTGACCACCGCCGAAGTGTGTGCCAATCTGGGGATGGAACTTCCCGAAATGAGCCTGGATGCCCAGGAAAAGCTGCTGGCTCAAATGAACGATTTTGCACCGCCACCACTGAATCCAATCGATTCCATAGCCCGTAAAAACATGCCTGCTTACCAGCAGATCGCTGAGATTGTTGCTGCTGAAGATTATATAGACGGTATCATCATGACACCGCATATCACCCCTTTTGAGCGGCGTCTGAGACCTGATAAAATGGTTCGGGCTATTAATCTGGCCGAATTGACGGCATTGATTCCCGAAAAATATAACATACCCCTGATCTGCGCAAATGAACATCCGTTGGAAGGCCCCATGTTTGAAATATACAAGCGGCATAATATCCCCTTCTATGACAATCCTATGGATTGCGCCAAGGTCATGCGGGGTTTGGTTCAGTACGGGACCTGGAAACGAGCTCACGAATAATCCGCAATGAAATTAAGGCCGATTGCCTGACTGTTGAACAGGGAGGAGTGGCATCTTGTCAAGCCGTGTGAATGTGGCGTGTTTAATCCGGTTCGTTCTCAGCCGCTTTTAGATCAATTGCGGATGAAGGGATAATTAAAGGATCTACCCCGGCTTGATTGGATAAATCCGTTTTGGAACGTTGACAGTTTCGGGAAATATTGAGAAGGGTCGTTTTCACTCTTTGACATCAAGAATTTTCAGAATCATCTCTACTACCACCTCGAGTATGGAATCAAATTCATACTCTTTCAAATTCCAAGCCCTCATCGGGATGAAAGCGTTAAGGAAATCAATGATATTTGCGATGATTTCCTCACGTTTGTCATCACTTTTAATTCCAGTATACATTCGGATTCGATCTGTCATTTGATCGACAAACGCTTTGTCTCTACTCAAAAGATCTTTTAATTGACCCTTTTTCAAAGATTCGGAAACGCGATAAGCTAAGAGAATCTCCTGCTTGTTCACGGTCCATGAATGCTTGAATAGATATGTGAGGTACTCTTTTAAGCTGTTGAACATTTTTTTGAATTCCACCGGATCTGCCGGAATCTCTTCAGTCTGGAGGAATGTTTTTTCGAGTAATATCTTTAAGATATCCTCCTTATTTTGCACATAATCATATAAACTTCCCTGGTTCACCCCGGATCGTCTGGCAATGTCACGAATCGTTGTCGCGTGATACCCCTTTTCCAGAAAAAGATTCAAAGCGGCTTTGGTAATCTGTGATCGGCGTTTGCTCACCAGTGTTTTGTTTTTAACCTGTTTGACCCGTTTTATTCCTAACCCCTCATCTGCAATACTATTTGAATCTGACGCCATTTTCTTTTCTCCTGATGACTATGGATCGGCTAAAAGATTACTTCAAATTCTATTTGCTAAATGTCCGGTTTTTGGGACTTCAGGGTCGGCTAATAGATTAATTCACATTCTGTTTGGAAAATGTCCAGCTTTTAGGACTTTTGCAAACAGATTATGTGAAGTTATTTATTAACGATCCCTATGCGAATAGATTATGTGAAGTTATTTATGAACGATCCCTAAGTTTAAAATAAAGTCGGCATCGTGATTATCCTGGAAAATGGTTCCAAGACTTTTGTTTTTAAAGCTCTGTACAGCTTAAGATTTTGACATGCCGTGTACAAAAGGAAATTTCATCATTTTTGGCAGACAATCACCAGCCAAATAATTATTTGACTAATATTTTGGCGCCAGCATCCAACTTTTTTGGAACTATGTCAAGGGCATGACTGAATGACTTTTTTTGAGCACGCTCTATGGATTCGTTTTCAGGCCAGGGAGTTGAATT
>PJEL010001959.1_pt1 | contig 19618 bp, 20 predicted proteins | sample 1853271 | NCBI WGS metagenome assembly PJEL01 (sample SAMN08108733, study PRJNA415343) | Invertebrate metagenome, whole genome shotgun sequencing project. | host: Globobulimina | place: Sweden: Gullmar Fjord | collected 2015-08
AGATTTAGCAAAAAATGCAAAAACTTTATTTGAACCAAGTGGATACCATGTTATGTTTATTGGGTTAGTAAATCCTTTAAAAATAGGAGAAACAGTTACTTTTACTTTTACTTTTAAAAATGGAGAAACACAAACTGTTACTGCACCTGTAAAAAGTGTAATGAATGGAATGAATCATAACAAAATGGATCATTCAAAAATGCACCACAATAACTAAATAGATGTCACAAGAACAAAATTCATCTAGTTTAAAAAGTACTATACTCTCAATAGCTGTAGTACTGTGTATAGTTGCAGGATATTTTTTAATAGACTTCAATACCTTGTACCAATCTTTTAAAGGTGAAGCAGACTTCATAACACAAGAAAAAACATGTGATTTACATAACTCTTCATGTAAGATAACGATCCAAGACGACACAACTTTTGAACTAGATATTTCACCAAAATCAATCCCACTTATGCAAGAGATAAAATTTACTATAAAAAGTAATAAATCAAATCTAGAAAATTTAAACCTCAATATTTATTCTACAAATATGTTTATGGGTGACTTAAATCTTCCTCTTAAAAATCTTGGAAATGGAAACTACGAAGCAGTAGGAACACTTCCTACTTGTCCTCCTGGAGATATGAAATGGAATGCAGAGATAAGAGTAGAACAACTAAATAAAACTATTGGGGCAAGATTCCAATTTACAACGGATAAATAGATGAATAAACTTTTTAAAATAATTGTAATTGTACTTGTTTCAGTAATGTTAATTGTGATTATCAAACCTTATGTAGATGACTATAAAGAGCATAAACAATATGATTTTACAGTAGAGACAATAGATGGCAAGATATCAAAAGATGACTTTAAAGGTAAAGTATTGGCGATATACTTTGGATACACTTACTGTCCAGATGTTTGCCCTACTTCATTGAGTTCACTTGCCCAAGCGTTAAAAGAACTTCCAGATGAAAAATCTAAAGATGTAGTAGGATTATTTATCAGTGTTGATCCAGATCGTGACACACTTAAAAACATCAAAGCATATGCACAATACTTTCATCCAAACTATATTGGTGGAACGTCAACCAAAGAAAATATAGATGAGATAACATCACGATATAAAGCATACTATAAAAAAGTAAAATTAGAAAATTCTGCGATGAATTATTCTGTAGCACATACTTCTGTGATTTATATTTTTGGTAAAGATGGAAAATTAAAAGAAGCAGTAACTCACTTTTCAAATCCTACAAAAATCAAAGAGAGTTTAGAGAAGATTTTACAATAAAGGAAAAGTTATTATGAAAAAGTATTTATATTACGGAACAACAGCAATAATCGCTATTTTAGTTGGACTAGCAGGTGGTATTATGGATATACTCCAGCCACAAAATGTAGTAGAAGTAGCAACACAATTAGGTTATCCACTTTACTTTTTTACTCTTCTAGGTATTTTTAAAATATTAGGAGGTATAGCATTAGTTTTACCACAAAAATTCATTAGACTAAAAGATGCAGCTTATGCAGGATTTGCTATTGATTTTATTTTTGCATCATATTCTCATTTTAGTGTAGGTGACCCTATAGTGAAAATATTAATACCTCTTGCACTTCTTGGGATTTTATATGTTTCATTTAGATTGAAAGAGGAGTTTGTGGTTTGATTTTATTAGTTTTTAATATCTACAATATAAGATTTACCACCAAACCCATGTTTATTACACTTAGCACGAACTACTACTTTTGATACATCTTTTGGGATATCTATACCACACTTACTTCTCGTAAATGGTTGTTCTTGTTCATGAGGATGTCCTAAGACTCTTGTAGCTAGATGATTACCATTTATATCCAGTACTTCCCAACCATCCGCATAATGATTCCAGCCTTCATCATTATGTCTTACAGTTACATCAAAACAGTAGCTTCCGTCAGCTCGTTTAGAAGTCTTTACTTTAGCAACTTGCGCATATTCTAAAGACTCCAAGTACTTAGTAAAATCTGTTTGTGCAAAACATGAAATTGAAATGATTAAAAATATTGAAATTAATTTACCCATAATTAGATACTCACTTTATAAAAAATTGTTTTATTATATCTCATAAGATATATATTTCTCAAGTTATAAATCCAATTTTTTGAGTACCTTTTTTAGCTTCGTTTTGTATATCTTTCATATTGGTTACTACTTGAACAACTTTTTGTAATAACTCTTTTGTTTTTTTATCTTCCGTTTCTAACTTTTCAAGTCGTGTTATGATGTCAAAATATGGAACTGATTGATTTTTTAGTTTAACAAACGTTCTCATTATTTGTTTAGTTACATCAACTGCTATACCACTTTTTAAGACTGTAGCCAACATGTAAACACCTTGCTCCGTAAATACAAAAGGAAGCTTTCTTTTTCCTCCCCAACTTGAAGTCGCATTTTGCGACTTCAAGTTATCAAACTCCTCTTTTGTAAGTTGAAACATAAAGTCAGAATCAAATCTCTCTATATTTCTTCTTACTTGTTCCATTAATCTTTTTGTTTCTACTTGATAAAGTTCTGACAAGTCATTATCTATCATTACTTGTATTCCACGAATAACAAATATTTTATCATCTACTATTATATTTTCTAAAAGTTTTGAATCTTTTTCCATTATGATACTCCTGTATTTTATACAAGTATCATATCGTTAAATTTTTGATTGATTTAAAAGTATTGCAGAATGCAATTATAAGGTTATCTCATTTTGCGATAAGCTTTTGAACTAGTCGCATTTTGCGACCAGTTCCTATTCAAGAGTAAATATTACTTTTTTTCCTTTCCGTTCTTTTTTCAACGAAAAAAAAGAACCAAAAATTCTGTTTCAAAGGCTAACGCAATTAATGGATATTTTTGATGTTCTTTCTTTATTATACATTAAGTGTAAAAGATTAATTAACCTTTATATGTTGTATTACAATATGGATGAGTGATTTGTCCATTTTCAAATGTACCTTTTCCACCATCTTCTTTTCGTTCAATATGGTCTATGGTTATAGAATTTTTATGGATAAAACCATTACATATTTTACATCTTAATCCATTTTGTAATGCTTCCTTAATAAATACTTCTGACTTTGATTCTGTAGTAAAATTACTAAATATTTCTTTTGCATCAGGTGTAGATTGAAGCGTCAAATAATCAAATTTATCACTTGCTACAATATTTTTTACACTATCTTTTACATTCATATCAATTTCTAAATTACTTATCAGTAAAAAATAAAATTCTACTACATGAGGAATAGCTTTAAATGCACTTCTATATTTTCTAGAAATTTGCTGAATTATATAGTCATAGCCTAAAAGAAATTCTTCGAATTTTTCTCTTATTTCTGTAAATTTATTAAATTTTTTTCGCCTATCAAGCTCTTTAATAAATGCTAAAGTAAAATAAAATGATGCAGGTTTATGTTTACCCTCAATAGAATAAAAATACACTACAGGATGTAACCCTAATGAAGAAGGATGTATACTATTTAATCTCCATGCGAATTTTCTAACATTTTTTAGATATTGTAAAGTTTCTAATCCTTCTTTGTCATCATTTAAGGCAGTTGAAAAATTTTGACCTATATTATTACTCATATTAACAAACTCTAAAATTAATGGTAAACTTTGAGCTGATGCAAGTTTACCACCAATAGGAATATCTAAAGTTTTTACAGGAGTAGTTAAAGTAGGATTATAAATAATATTATGTATTTCTTTTGATACTTTTTGAATATCTGCTTGAATTTCAGCAGCAAAATCAGACCAATATTTATGTCCTTCTCCAGCTCTTAATATTGCTCTTGCAGCAATACAATTACCTTTTTTTCTTGACTCTAAAATTTTTAACTCAGTTGGATCAATTTTTGAAGGTTGTTGATTAATTTTAAAGAATGATTTTTCCGCTTTATTAGCATCTCCATCTACCCATTGAACTTGTATTGAGTAAGCACCTAAATTTTTTGCTTTTTGAACTAATTCTCTATTTGGATTATCTTCCATTGGTGAATTAATTATTTCTTCATATTTTCCAATTTTTTTTTCAATTAGTTTTCTAGTCTTATTTGCAATCTCTTTAAATTCGTCATTTAAACTATCTCCAAAAAGCTTCTGAGATATTTCACCATCTCCATAATCATCTTTTATCCATGAAACTAATGCGCTTAATCTATGAGCACCATCAATTACAAAATATAGTCCAGTATTATTTCTCCATAAAATTATTGCAGGGATTAACTCACCATTTATAAAACTTTCTATAAAATCTACAATTTTTTTAGCATCCCACTCATTTGTTTCACGTTGAAAATCTGGTTTTCTAAGAAAAGGATAGAAAAAGCCACCTGAAAAATTTGATATAGAAATGGAGTTAAATAAATTAGTAGAATTTTGACTTCCTATAGCCTCAAAATCCTCTCTCGGTATAATAGCATCTAAATTTACTTTTGCCATGTATAATTCCTTTTAGAATATAGTTATTGAAATAGTATATCTAAAGATTGTCACAAAAAAAGTCACATTTTTTAAGTAAGAATTGAAAAGAAAATTAATTTTAAAAAGTGATTTACAATGATTAGATTTCAAAAGAAATCAAGGCAGAAAGAATTTCATTCGTAAGAGTATACTTCAGTATATGACTAGAATGAGATTCTTTCTAACGCAGAGTTATGAAGAAAGCTGATTGTTTAAATCAACTTTTTCATTTTTTAGTGTAAAAAGTGTCTCTTTCCTGAAAAGTAAAGACTCATACCGAACTCATTTGCAGCTTCGATAATCTCATCATCTCTAACTGAACCACCTGGTTCGATAACACATTTAACACCAGCTTCAGCAGCTGAGTCAATACTATCTCTGAATGGGAAGAATGCTTCAGAAGCTAATACACAACCTTTAGTATCTAGTCCCATATCTTCTGCTTTTCGTAAAGCAGCTTTTGCAGCATCAACTCTTGAAGTCATACCCATACCTACAGCAACCATTGCAGAGTTTTTAACATATACTACACAGTTAGATTTTGTTAATGAAGCTAACTTATAAGCTATTTCCATATCTTTCTTTTCTTGCTCAGTAGCTTCAATAGCTGTTTTTAATTCAGCATTGGCAACTTCATCATCTTCAACTTTATCAGCATCTTGATATACAAATCCACCATCAACAATTTTAAAGTTGTTAGCATCATTTGACATTTCTAACTTTTTTGTACCTTGTTTGAATAGTTTGATTCTTTTCTTTCTGTTTAATTCTTCTTCTGCTTCAGCTGTGAAGTCTGCTGCAAATACTACTTCTAAAAAGATCTCATTCATTTTAACAGCTAAGTCTAAATCAACTACACCGTTTACTGCTACAACTCCACCAAACGCAGATACAGGATCACATTTAAGTGCTTCAGTATAAGAATCTAATAATGTGTCTTTGATAGCAAATCCACAAGGATTACCATGTTTTACGATACATACAGCATTGTCATCACCAAAAGCAGATGCAATTTTTGCTGCACCCGAGATATCACCCATATTGTTAAATGATGCTTCACCTTTTAAAGTGATGAACTTATTTGATAAGTGATTATCAAACTCGTATAATGCACCTTTTTGATGTGGGTTTTCACCATATCTTGTATCAAAAACTTTTTCACCAACGATGAATTGTTTTTGTCCCATTCCACCATTAAATCTTTTGTTCATGTAGTTAGCAATCATAGAATCATAAGCAGCTGTGTGCTCATATGCTTTGATCATTAAGTCACGTCTGAATTCAAAAGTATTTGTATCGTTTTTAAGATTGTTAAGAACTAAATCATAATCAACTACATCAGTAACGATGATAACAGAGTCATGATTTTTAGCAGCAGATCGTACCATTGCAGGTCCACCGATGTCGATATTTTCAATAATTACTTCGTAATCATCAGTAGATTCAATAGCTGCTTTAAATGGATAAAGGTTCACACATACTAAATCAATACCTTCAACACCTAACTCTTTTGCTTCATCAAGATGAGATTGTTTATCACGTCTATGTAAGATACCACCATGAATAAAAGGATTTAAAGTTTTAACTCTACCTTCAAAACATTCTGGAAATTTAGTAACTTCATTTGCTTCGATTACTGCAATTCCTGCATCTTTTAATTTGTTGTATGTTCCACCAGTTGAGATGATCTCATATCCTAATGCTACTAACTCTTTTGCAAAATTTTCTACACCACTTTTATCACTAACGCTGATTAATGCTCTCATATTAAGCTTCCCTTTTTTATCACGATATTTATATAATTACGCGATTATACAAAAAAAAGCATTATGAGTTGCTTTTATAATTTTGACTTATGAAAATGGTTAAAAATGATGGAAAAAGATAATTTTTGAAGTTTTTAAATGGAAGTTTTTGAGACTCTAAATAATAGAGTCTCAATGAAGCAAAGGCTCAACTCTTTGCTTCATAATACATAATTAGTACAGTACTAATTATGCTTGAGTTTTTTACTCAGTTAAGTCTGCTAAGAATTGCTCTTGATTGAAATCTAAGTTTAAGTAATCACAAACAACTTTGATATCTCTTTCTGCATTTCCTAAACAAGAAGTTGCACCTGGAGATGGAGTCATATTAAAGATAATACCGTTACCTTCACTTAATGATGCTTCTCCAAGCATTAATTTTTGCTCATTTTTATCAAGAACTTGTGGTCTTACTCCACCAAATCCTTTAGCATATTCGATATCATCTTTACTTAAAGAAGGTACAATTTTTTGTGCATCTTTAACAAATAAACCTTTGTTGATACCTGGTACTTCAAATAAGAAGTTTTTGAATACATAGTTTCTGATTTCTGAATCTTTTAATAGATCCCAGAAAATTTTAACGATATTTCCATCGATATTCATTGTTTTGATACATTGACCAACAGATTTAAATCCTTTATATCTTTCAAGAACACCAAGTGCTAAAGCAGTAGGACCAAATCTTGTTCTACCATCTTCTAAGATATCTGGGTCACCATGAAGTGCCGCAAATGGAAGTTTGTCATTTTGTACCATGTAAACTTTACCATTTAAGAAGTTACCACTTGTGATGTAAAATGATCCAGCCATAGATAAAGATCCCATATGTTTACCATAACCCATTTTATGAGCTAAAAATAATGAATGAGCACCAGCATTAACAACTACGAAATCAGCTGTGTATACAGTACCATTAACTGTTGTTAATCTGTATTTATCACCATCTTTTTCAATATCTTCAACTTCTGAGTTATAGAAAATATCAGTTGTTTGTTCAGCATTAGCATTTTGACCAGCTTTAGCTAGCTCTTTTGTCATCGCACCAAAGTCAACTGTTGTATACTCACCTTTTGCACCCATAGCTACAATTGGTTCTGGTCTCTCAATAGTTTGTTCTTTATCTGCCCATACAAGTTTTGGCTCTAAGATTTTTAAATCTTCTTTTGTATATAACTCTAAGTAAGGGAAAAGTTCTTTAAACGATTCATATCTATCAGTAATGAATTTAACTTCTTTTTCACCAACACCTAAAGCCATCTTTTGATGAGAAAACATGATCTTTTCTTCAAGACCATATTGTAAACAGAACTTCTCAATCATTTTTGCAGTTCTTTTTGTGATTTTTGCTTTTTCTAAAGTATAGTTAGTTTCAATATCACCTACGTGAATTGTTTGAGAGTTACTTGAACCTTTTGAGTTTAAAGTAGCTAATGCTTCATATTTTTCTAACATACAAATCTTTTTAGCATTTGTATATTTTCCTAATTCATAAAATAGAGCAGCACCTGAAATACCACCACCTACAATTACGACTTCATAATGTTTATCATTCATTTTCAATTTCCTATAGTATAATCTACCGACTATACTAGCAAAAAAAAGTTTGCATTAAGCTAAAATAAATATAGGTAATGCATATTTTATTGATTTTAGTAACACTAACAAGAGAATCACTATAATTTATTATCAGCCACCAGTCTCATAAAATGCTCTATCTGAGTTATCTTCACTTCCCCATTTATTTTTTTCTGGTTTATTCTGTAATACTTTTTTTAAAATATTTGAAGCTTCTTTAATATCTTTAGATTTTATTGCATCTGCAATACTTAATGCATCTTCAAAATATAAACAAGGGATTAAAAATCCTTCCGCTGTTATTCTAAGACGATTACAGTCATTACAAAAGTCATCTAAATGTGGTTCAATGATTCCAAATTTATATCCATCATCTAAAAAATAACTTTGAGATGGAGAATTTCCTTCTCTTTCACCTTTTTTAAAGTTATATTTTTTTCTAATGATATCTTGAATATCTGCTGATGTTAATCCAGCTTTCACATTTGCATGAGAGTTTTCCATATACTCAATAAACCGTATCTCATACCCTTTTTCTTTACAAAATTCTAAAAGTTCAATAAGTTCATTGTCATTTACATCTTTCATTGGAACACAATTTATTTTAATTTTTAATCCAACTTCATCAGCTTTTGCTATACCTTTTAATACTTTTGGCAAAACATCTTTTTGAGCGATTTGATGAGCAACTTCAGGAATAAGACTATCTAAAGAGATATTTACACGTTTCAGTCCTGCATCTTTTAATCTTTGTGCAGCTTCTTCTAAAAGGAAAGCATTTGTAGTTAATGCTAAATCTAGAGTAGGAGCATAGTCAGCAATCATTTTAACAAATTGATCAAGACCATGTCTTAGTAAGGGTTCACCACCTGTTAATCTTACTTTTTCTATCCCCTCATCTATTCCAACTTTAATAAATTCAAACATATCTTCAAATGATAATAATTTTTCCTGAGGTACCCAAGAGAATGGTTTTTCTGGCATACAATACTGACACCTAAAATTACATCTTTCAGTAACTGAGACTCTTAAATAATTTACTTTTCTACCATGTCCATCTATTAGCATCTTATATTTCTTTCAATTTATTATATTTTTTAAAAGAATAGTATAAACTTGCTTTATTAATAATAAGGATTTTAATGGACATAATATCAGCAATACATGCTGTTCAATTTTTTGATTCTCTTAATGATGAGCAAAAAGACTACCTCACCAATATATCAAGTGTTCGTTCTTTTTCTAAAGACACAATTGTATACTTTGAAAGTGATGTTGATTATTCTCTTCAGTTTTTAATTTCTGGACTTGTGAAGATTTACAAAATAGATAAATTTAATAATGAGATATTTTTATACCATATATATAAAGGTAATATGATCTCCGAACTTACTTCTATGGATAGTGAATCAATTTACTGTTTTTCTAATGCTGCATTTGTCGAAGATGGTGTGATATTATCTATAAATTTCAAAAAATTCAAAAGCTACTTTATAGATACAGGATTACTTGCATCAGAATTTATTACTGAAATACTTGAAAAATCACGTCAATTACAATGTATCATTAATAGAGAATTAGTTTTTGATTCTACAGCTAAAGTAGCGCACATGTTATATCATGATCTAGAGATGTTTAACAATCTCAAAAAAACACAAATAGCTTTTATGTTACATATTCAACCAGAAACACTTTCCCGTGTTTTAAAAAGATTTACAAGAAATATGATAATTGCTGTTGAAAATAAAAAATACTTTATAATAGATGAAGAAAAACTTTCATCGACTTTTCGAGGGGTAGGACTATGAAACACACAAATAATAATAGAATCAGTACTAAAATAAGAATTCTAGGAGCAGGATTAGTATTTACTATATTGTCATTAATTATATTAACAATTTATCTTAATCAAAAAAATATCAAAGATTCATTAATAATAAACATTGCAGGAAAAGAGAGGATGTTAACTCAAAAAATTTCTAAGAATGTTTTTTATTTATATAACCAAAGAGAATTAGATTTTAATGAATTGGATAATGCTGTTGAGGAGTTCAAATATATATTAAACTCACTTAAAAATGGAGATGAGTTACGAGGGATATCTGCAGCCCCTACAGATGAAATAGCACAACAAATTTCTAAAATCATAGTTTTATGGAATAGTTTTAATATAAATGTACAAACATTTAAAGAGTTCATTATTTTAAAAAATGACAACAATGAAAAAAGATTAAAGGCACAAGTTAATTCTATATACACCTCAAATAACAATCTTCTAAAAGAGGTTGATTATCTTGTTAGTATGTATACACACCATACCGAGCAAAAAACACATACAATTAAAAACTTCCAATATTTTGGTGCACTCGTTTTATTTTTACTTATCATTTATTCTATACTCCAATTAAAAATAATTGAAGGTCATGCAAATGAATTTTTAAAATACTCAAAAAATGTTATTAATATGCAGGTTGAAAATAAACCTATAGAGTATATTGAAATTGATGCGGAAAAAGAGATTGTGGAGGTTTCTGATACATTAAATTGTTTTATTAACAAAATAAACTCTGCTATGGAGTACTCAGAAGAAGCTGTAGCAAAATCACAACTTGCATCTGAGAAGTTAGAAGAGATTACAGATGAGTTTGATAAATTACTTGATGAGATGGAAGACTCACAAGTGCTTTCATCGCAACTGAGTAAAAGTGAAGATATTGCTATACAGTCTTCAGAGGATCTTTTACAAACTACAAAAAAACTAGCAAATTTAAAACAACAACTGGATAACTTGAGAATTTCTTGTAAGTAAATTTAAATAAAACTTAATTTTCTTGACTAAGGTCAAGGATTAAATTATTAAAAAGTATTATAATCAATCTGTTAAAAATATTATCAAGGAGATTTTATGGCACTTTCAAGAAGAGATTTCTTAAAAAGTTCGGCGGCAGCTTCAGCAGCAGCAGCAGTTGGTATGAGTATTCCTGCATCTATGCAAGCAGCATCAGATGAAGCTCAAAGTAGTTGGAGATGGGATAAGGCAGCATGTAGATTTTGTGGTACAGGTTGTGGTATCATGATGGCGACAAAAGGCGGAAAAATTGTAGCTGTTAAGGGTGACCCTGCGGCACCTGTTAATAGAGGTCTTAACTGTATTAAAGGATATTTTAATGCGAAGATTATGTATGGTGCGGATAGACTTAAAACACCATTATTAAGAGTTGACTCAAATGGTAAATTTGATAAGCATGGTAAATTTGCTCCTGTTTCATGGGAAAGAGCTTTTGACGAGATGGAAGTTAACATCAGAAAAGCACTTAAATTTGGTGGACCTGAATCTGTTGGTGTATTTGCTTCTGGGCAATATACTGTTATGGAAGGTTATGCAGCTCAAAAAATGATGAAAGCTGGATTTAGATCAAATGCTATTGATCCAAATGCTAGACACTGTATGGCTTCAGCTGTTGTTGGTTTTTACCAAACATTCGGAATTGATGAGCCATCTGGTTGTTATGATGATATTGAATTAACAGACACTGTTGTAACATGGGGTTCAAACATGGCAGAAATGCACCCTATTTTATGGTCAAGAGTTACAGATAGAAAGCTTTCTGATCCTGAAAGAGTTAAAGTAATTAACTTATCTACATACAGACATAGAACTTCTGATTTAGCTGATATTGAAATTATCTTTACACCAAATACAGATTTAGCTTTATGGAATTATATCGCTAGAGAAATTGTTTATAATAACCCTGAATCAATTGATTGGGATTTTGTTAATAAGCATATGGTATTTGCTGCATCTCCTGTAAATATGGGATATGGTATGAGAACAGCTGGTGAGAAATCATTAACTCCTGTTAGACCTGATGGTAGTGCTGGTAAGTACTCTGCAAAAGAGATGGAAACAATTAATCAAGAGATGACACATATCGTTTCTGCTAATGAAGCACCTGCTTTAGAACCTTATGGTTACAAAGAAGGCGATAAAATGGTTAATAAACCAGCTGGATTAAAACACTGGGAAATTTCATTTGAAGAATACAAAAAGTTCCTTGATCCTTATACATTAGACTATGTAGCAAAAGTATCTAAAGGTAACCCTGATGAAGATATCAATGAATTCAAGAAAAAACTACAAACTTTAGCTGACCTTTACATTGAAAAAGGTAGAAAAGTTGTTTCTTTCTGGACTATGGGTATGAATCAACATACAAGAGGTACATGGGTAAATACATTATCTTACAATGTTCACTTCTTATTAAATAAACAAGCATTACCAGGTTCTGGTGCATTCTCACTTACTGGTCAACCATCAGCTTGTGGTACTGCTAGAGAAGTTGGAACATTTGCACATAGATTACCAGCAGATATGATGGTTAAATCTAAAAAACATAGAACAATTACAGAAAATGTATGGAATATCCCAGAAGGAACATTAAATCCTAAAGGTCACCAACATATTATGAAAATTCATAGAGATATTGAAGATGGAAATATGAAATTTGCATGGGTAAATGTTTGTAATCCTTACCAAGATTCTGGATCAGCTTCTCACTGGATTAAAGCTGCAAGAGAAATGGATAACTTTATCGTTACTTCTGATGGATACCCAGGTATCTCAGCTAAAGTTTCAGATTTAATTTTACCATCAGCAATGATGTATGAAAAATGGGGAGCTTACGGTAATGCCGAAAGAAGAACTCAACATTGGAGACAACAAGTTTTACCAGTAGGTGATGCAATGTCTGATACATGGCAATGGGTAGAGCTTTCTAAAAGATTTACAGTTGCAGATCTATGGGGTGAACAACCATTATTAAGTACAAAAGGTAAGAAAAAATTACCAGATGTAATTGATAAAGCATTAAAAATGGGTTATACAAAAGATACAACTATGTATGAAATTCTTTTTGCAAATGAAAAAGCTAAATCATATAAAATCGACATGAACGATCCTATCCAAGCTGGTTTTGATAATACAGAATGTGTTGGAGATAAAAGAAATGTTGTTGGTTCTGATGGTAAAGTATTTGAAGGTTATAAATTCTTCGTTCATAAATATTTATTTGAAGAGTATGCTTCATTTGGTAGAGGACATGGTCATGATCTTGCTCCATTTGATGTTTATCACAAAGTTAGAGGACTTAAATGGCCTGTTGTTGATGGTAAAGAAACTCAATGGAGATTTAATGCTAAATACGATCCGTATGCAGCAAAAGAAACTAAAGAATCTGGTAATTCACATGCATTCTACGGTACATTAGCTAAAGCACTTGCACAAGGTGACTTAATGGGGATTAAAGACAAAACAAAAAAATCGCTTAAAAATAAAGCTAAAATTTTTGCTCGTCCTTACATGGATCCACCAGAAATGCCAAATGAAGAATATCCAGTATGGTTAAGTACAGGTAGAGTTTTAGAGCACTGGCATAGTGGTACTATGACTATGAGAGTTCCTGAATTATATAGAGCTGTTCCTGAAGCACTTTGTTATATTCACCCTGAAGATGCTAAAAAATATGGTGTTAAACAAGGTGCATTGGCATGGGTTGAATCTAGACGTGGTAAAGTTAAAGCAAGAATTGAAACTAGAGGTAGAAATCGACCTTCTAGAGGACTTGTATTTGTTCCTTGGTTTGATGAAAAAGTATTTATTAATAAAGTTTGTGCAGATTATACTTGTCCACAATCAAAACAAACTGACTTTAAAAAATGTGCAATTAAAATATACGCAGTATAAATAAGGGGGTATGATGTCTTGATCATCATTAATCCTCAATTAGAAAAAGAAGAGAAATATTATGGTAAGTGATAGAAGAAAATTTATATTAGGAGCAGCTCGAACTACAGGTATTGTAGCTTTAGGTGGTCTTATGTGGAGTGCTTATGTAGATGAAGTAACTGCGAATAAATTGATTCTTAGACCACCAGGTGCGTTAAGAGAAGATGATTTTTTATCTACTTGTATCAAATGTGGAATGTGTGTAGAAGCATGTCCTTTTGATACACTTCAATTAGCAAAACCTGGTGATAATAAACCTTTAGGTACACCATACTTTATACCAAGAGATATTCCATGCTATATGTGTGTTGATATTCCTTGTGTTCCTGTATGTCCAACTGGAGCTTTAGATGAGAAGTCTGTTACTACTGATGATGTATTAGATATAAACATTGCAAATATGGGTGTGGCTGTTGTTGATACTAAAAATTGTATAGCTTATTGGGGTATACAATGTGATGCATGTTATAGAGCATGTCCACTTTTAGATAAAGCTATATACATAGAATATGATAAAAATGAACGTACTGGTAAACATGCTTTTATGAAACCAATAGTAGATAGTGATTTTTGTACAGGGTGTGGTCTTTGTGAGCGTGCTTGTGTAACAAAAAAAGCTGCTATTACTGTCGTTCCTAGTGAACTTGTTTTAGGAAGTGTTGGAGACCATTATATAAAAGGTTGGGATAAAGGTGATGAGAAACGATTACAAAGTGCTCACGCTCAAATCAATACAACTGAGATCAGTAAAGAGAGTGCAGTTGATTCTTTAAATGATATGGGAGGGTTATTGGATGATTAATTTATACAATAACTATAGATTCCTAATATTAAGAAGGTTGACACAAGTTTCAGTTATGTTACTTTATATTGGTGGTAATTATTGGGGATGGAATTTTATTCAAGGAAACTTGAGTTCATCATCTCTATTTGGAATTGTTCCATTAAGTGATCCTTATGCAGCATTACAAATGTTTGCAGCAGGTGCAGTAATTACAACAAATTTAGCTCTTGGAGCACTAATTATTACAGTATTTTATATGCTTGTAGGTGGTCGTGTATTTTGTTCTTGGGTTTGTCCTGTAAATGTTATTACAGATGCAGCCAATTACTTAAGAAGAAAACTTGAATTTAATAAAATTCAAAAAAAACAACCAGCAAGTAGAAATATAAGATACTGGGTACTTGGTCTTAGTTTAGTTTTATCATATATTTTAGGTATAACCGCATTTGAGTTTATATCTCCTATATCAATAACGCATAGAGCAATCATTTTTGGACTTGGTCTGGGATGGACTGCGATGCTAATGATATTTTTGTTTGATTTATTTATATTAAAAAATGGATGGTGTGGTCATATTTGTCCTCTTGGCGCTTTTTATGCAGGTGTCGGTAAAGTAGGACTTATAAGAGTAGACCATAATGAAGAAAAATGTACTGCGTGTATGAAATGTAAAGAAGTGTGTCCTGAAAGCCAAGTATTATTCATGGTAAGTAAAGAATCTTTACAAGTATTAGATGGCGAATGTACAAATTGTGGAAGATGTGTTGAAGTATGTGATGATGATGCTTTAAACTTTTCGATAAAAAAACTATTAAAGGAGAAATAAGATGACAAATATTAAGAAAATTTCTATTAGCCTTGCTGTATCTTTAGGATTAGCTACTACAGCTATTGCTGGTATGTATACAGTAAAAGATGGTGACACTGTAGGTAAGATTGTTAACAAATTAGGTTTTAAATCTATTAAAGAAGCTGGAATTACTGTTCCATCTGGAAACTTATCAATGATTTATGTTGGAGATAAGATCACATATACTGGTTCTTCATTCGTAACAGAAGAATCTTTAGGTCTTAGAAAAACAGATTTATATACAGAGTCTACTACTACAGGTGATAAAACAATGTATGGTACAGGATATGCAGGAAGTGGTTACAAAATCAAAAGAGCATTTCAAGATGCACCACCAATGATTCCTCATGATACAGAAGGTATGTTACCGATTACAATTAGTAATAACCAATGTACAAGTTGTCATGCTCCAGAAGTTGCATCTTCAATGGGTGCATTACCTTATCCGGTATCTCATATGACTGACTTTAGACCTGCAACTAAAATGCAAGGTGATAAAATCACTAAAAATGGTACAGCAATTGATAACACTTCAAGTGATACACTTGACCATGTAACAGTAAAATTAACTGGTGGAAAATTAACTGGTGCTAGATTTAATTGTACTCAGTGTCATGCTCCTCAATCAACAGGTAAACTTGTTGTTGAAAATACTTTTGAAGCAGTATATTCAGACAAAGATGGTTCTTCTAAATCAAGTTGGATGGGAACTAGATTAGTTGATGCTTTAGAAACAAATGGTAAAAACTCTACTATAACAGACGCTGATCAAAAGAATGCACATTCTGCAGCTGGTTACTTAGATAACAAACACTAAGTTATGGAACGAAGAGAGCTATTCAGCTCTCTAACTTCTTCCTTTACAAAGAAAAAAGAAGATAAGTTAGAGACAGTTATACGACCCCCTTATTTTAAATCAGAATCAAATTTTACACAAACTTGTCATACTTGTATTGAAAAAAGTTGTCAAAAAGCATGTGAAGTAGAAATCATTATTATAAAAGAGGATGGTACGCCTATCCTAAATTTTGCAGATAGTGGATGTACTTATTGTGATGATTGTGCTAGCGCCTGTCAATATGATGTACTAACAATAGAAAATAAAAAAAATATTAACGCAAAATTTAGTATAGGTTTATTAGAATGTATGAGTTGGAATCAAACAATGTGTTTTTCATGTAAAGACCCATGCCTAGATGACGCAATCAAGTTTTTAGGAATGTTTAGACCTGAAATAGATGACGAACTTTGTACAAGCTGTGGATTTTGTCTTAAAGTCTGTCCAACAGATGCTATAAGCTTAGAAATTATAAATACTAATTAGGAGAAAATATGTCTGCACAATTTACTGCAAATATTGAAGAAGATACAAATAAAGATGGATGGTTAATTAGATTAACAGATACCGTTGATGATAGAGTTGCATTATGTTATTCACTAGAAGAGTTTAAAACTAAAATTGAAGAATTAGGTGATGATTATGGTGGTGATGTAGAAGTTGTATGGAGTAAGAACCAAGATGTGACTGATATACATTTTAAAGAGATTCATAATGGAATGGCTGCATTTAAAGAAGAAGAAACTGAAGATAAGAGTGAAAATTTAGAAGTTTATGAAGAAACAAGTGGGTTTAATCCAAATGCTTAAAAGTTTTTTTGTTTTCTTTTATGTATGTAGTACAATATTATTAGCAACAAATATGCAACCATCTCATGTTTACAAAGCAGATGGTTCTGTTACAGATATCATTCACGCTGATGGAAAAATATTTGTTTCAACTAATGCAAGTGTAATTAACATATATAATTTAAAAACAAAAAAACAAATCAACACAATTACAATACCCCAAGTAAAAGACTTTATGGGTGACTTAACAAACGCTAAAATTTATAACCTTGATATATATAAAAATAAATTACTTTTTACAGCTCAAGCTTCAAAAGGGTTTAGAGAAGTATTTTTATATGAGAATAATACATTAAGAAAAATCATTTCAAGTGATCAAATGCTTTTAATAGGAAAATCAAAATTTATTACTGAAAATCAAATTGTATTTAGTACTCTTGGTAATGAGATGTATCTATACGATATTTTAGAAAAAAAGATAATTTGGAAAATAAATGTAAAAACAGAAGATGATTCTTTTAACTCAAAATTTTCAGACTTTGCAATCAATGAAAAAAGAGATTTAGTTGTTGTGGCAGATGAAAGTGGTGATTTAAAAATTGTTGATATCAAAAAATCTAAAGTTGTGCAGTATTTAAAAGCAAGAAACCTAGACAATGTTTTTAAAGTAGACTTTAAAAATAATAAAATCATCACTGCAGGTCAAGATGGTAAATGTGTATTTTATGATTTAGATAAAAACAAAGATTACTACTTAAAAGAGAAAAGATGGTTTTTAATATATGCCGCTGGATTAACACCTAGTGGAAATAAAGGTGCATTTTCTAGTGATGAAGAGAACAATGTAACAGTATTCAACACTATTACAAAAACAAAACTATTTAAACTAGAAAATAACTTAATGACTTTATCATCCATATTATTTATAAATGAAAATGAAATATTTGTAACTACAGATTCAAATAAATTTAACTATTATAATCTAAAGGAGAAATAATGGAATATAACGATGCAAACTTTTTATTTGAGACTGAAGTTCCAGCTGATGAACTAATAGTTTCAAGAACAGATTTAAATGGTATAATTACCTATGCAAATGAAACCTTTTTGGAAATCTCTGGCTATACAGAAAATGAATTAATTGGACAAAAGCATAGTATTGTACGACATCCTGATATGCCTAGTTCTATTTTTGAAGATTTGTGGAATACTATTAAAGAGAAAAAGAAATGGTCAGGTAATGTAAAAAACTTACGTAAAGACAAAGGTTTTTATTGGGTAAATGCAACTATTTCAGGAGTATATAAAGATGATATTTTAGTAGAATACAAATCTATTAGAATTCCATTATCATATGATAAGAAATTAAGAACTCAAAAAGAGTATGATTTACTCAAGCAACAAAATAACGAAAAAACTAGACACATAGTTTATAAATAAAGGATTAGAATGAATATTTCAAGCGTAGTAGTACAAACAGTGCCAAAATTTTTAGATAAAGTAGTAGAATCATTAAAAAATAGTGATGCTTGTGATTATCATATCCATGATGAAAAAGGTAGAATTATCATTACTCTTGAGGGAGAAGATGTATCTGAAGAGCTAAAAAAGATGAAAGTTATCGAAATGATTCCTCATGTTATAAGTGCGGAGATGCAAATGGCATATAGTGAAGATGAACTAGATGCAAATATGCAAAAATTGGAAAATTCTGATCTTGTTCCTAAAATGCTAAATGATGAAGATATGGATCCTAGAGATATCATATATCATGGAGATTTAAAAAAGAAAGATTTAGAAGGTTTTGCACGTACATTTAACGATGACTAAATATCTTTTAGTTCTTCTTCTCGTACAAAGTTGTTATAGTAAAGATATAAAACCTACATTTGAGTTTAAATCAAAAGGTTTTGTAAATGATTTTGTATTAGATGGTTCTAAAATGTATGTTGCTAATGATGAAGGTTCAGTTGAAATCTTTGACTTAGCAACACAAAAAATCACAGATGAAATCTTCATCGAACCTATATTCACCTCCCAACAAAAATGGCAAAATTCAAAAATACTAAGCGTTGATCGAAAAGATGGTAAAACACTTATTGTTAGTAATGACAAGGGACCATATAGAAATGTATGGATTCACGATGGTAGTACCCTTAAACACATTATAAAACCAGATAAAAAATTCACTATTAAAGAAGCAAGGTTTTTAGATAATAACTCATTACTATTAGGCACACTAGGTTATGAACTAACATTATTTAATATGGGTGATAGTTATAAGCAATATACTGTCCAACCAGAGCAGAGTTCATTTTCAGATTTAGTAATAAGTGAAGATAAAAAGACAATGGTGAGTGCTAGTGAAAGTGGACAAGTTATATTAAGTGATACAAAAACGGGTGCAGCTATCAAAGAATTTAAACCATTAAATCTTGATAAAATATTTCAACTTGCATATAAAAATAATGTAGTTATTACAGCGGGACAAGACAGAAAAATAGTGGTGTATAATCAAAATGAAAAACCATATTATTTAAAAAGTAAATTTTTAGTATATAGTGTAGCACTAAGCCCTAGTGGAAAAATAGGTATATATTCTAGTAATACAGACAACGATTTACAACTTTTTAACACTGTTAATGGAAAAAAATTAGATATCTTAAAAGGCCACTATGCAATTCCAACAACAATAAA
>PJEL010001960.1_pt1 | contig 19614 bp, 11 predicted proteins | sample 1853271 | NCBI WGS metagenome assembly PJEL01 (sample SAMN08108733, study PRJNA415343) | Invertebrate metagenome, whole genome shotgun sequencing project. | host: Globobulimina | place: Sweden: Gullmar Fjord | collected 2015-08
ATCTTGTCGCATTACCAATCGGAGAGCGTCGACGATGTCAGCGTCGCATCCCTTGAATTCTTCAGTAATTCGACCATCGGTGTCCGCATCGGATTCACCACCAAATCCCATCAGAAGATGCAACACTACTTTGCGAATGTTCGCGTAGGCTTCCGGATCATTCGACTTGATCCCCGCAAGAGCCTTCTCACCTTCGCTTTGAAGTTGATCACACAGCGCATCAAGTCGATCCGCCTTTGCGTGGAACATGGGTCGCATGTATGCTTCGGTCATCGTGGTCACGGCACGGAGGATTGACTTCTCACCACATCCTGCACATGCGCCATCACCGCTCGCAAGGGCTTCATAGTTGTCCCGCACCATCAGGTGGAATTGTAACGCAGCCGCCCGTGATTCAGTAATATTATCGGGGTTGTATTTACCCAAGTACTCCGCCGGAGTGTTCGGCAACAGATCGAGGAACGCTGTCGCTGACGCATGATCGCCTTCGACTTGCTCTGTTTCCTCGACCATGACAAGCGCTTCATGATCGCCACATTCGACAACACATTCGCCACACCCTTTGCATCGATCGTCGACGAAGATGGAGAAAACGCCCCCAGCTCCTTCCGCCTTGGATTCCTTGGCCTTGAATATCGCAGTTACCTTGGAGTATGCAACGGGGACAAGATTGAGGATGTCGCGGAATTGCTGCACGCCCTCGGCCGCCGTTGTCGAGTTATCCTTGAACCATGTGTCATTAGCAACCACTTCGTTCAACTCTTCAATTATCAAATCACCAAACTTTGGAGCATCCTTCGCTTTCGGACCAGCAACTGCAATCATCTTCTTCCGCGCACCAGACTCAATACCTGAAAGGTGGCTTTGAAGTTGGTCGCGAACGATTTCGTTCTTTACATAGTTCGACACCATCGTGTCCAACACCTGCGAAACATCCTGAGCGGTGTTAGGAAGCGCTGTATCAGGGCAGGCAGTAATACAGTCCATGCATTGCGTGCAATTCTCTTCGATCCACAATGGAGTCTGCCGACGCGCAACATATTTGCTGTTTTGCAAACCGGTTGATGCAGCGATCACACCCGTAGATGCACGAGCGGAGGATGGTTGATCGTAGCCCCATGTGCCTCGGTACTCAGAATCATAATCCGCACGGTTCGCCAACGGCGGCCGGACGTTCATCTTCACTTCACTGCTGACCTTGACCTCCTCCAAACTTCCAATCGTTAAAGGTACAAGTTGCTCGCCTCGCATGGACGAGCGGTCAGGCAAATCAAGTGAGCCATGTTGCACTTCGCGAATTTGCGAGAACCCTGCATTCATCACCGTCATATTCGAGGCAACAACCGCTTCGCCGAATCGGCCAAACTTCTTGTTGTACTGGTCTTCGACGATCGAGAGAAATGTCTCATCAGGAATATTGTTGTCCGTTAGGAAGGTTGAAACCTTGAAGAACCCACCGAGGAAACTATTGCCCTGCATGCGATACTGCAAATCAGGTCGGTCGGTTGACTCTCGAGCTACCTTAAAACCGTTGAGGACGTACAAGCGAATTTTCTTGTCCACAATTTCCTTACGGTACTCACTAGGAATTCGCTCCCACACTGCATCATCTGTCTCTTCGGATGACTCCCACACAAATGCGCCGCCTTCTTCAAGGCCCATGAGCGGGTTCGTATGAGTGAAGATTTTCGGATCGCAACAGAGCACCACATTGACGTGACGCAAATCGCAGTTTGTTCGCACGCGCTCCGGGGCCGCTACAAGGAAATAATTTGTTGGTGCACCCTTCTTTTCAGATCCATACTTTGGATTGGCTGAAATATGCAATGCTTCATAATGCGGATCATTTGCATGATCACGCTCCGCCACATACTGCCCCATTTCGCCGAGCATTTCAGACAGGTTTTTACCCGTCGTAATCATGCCCCAACCGCCGATAGAGTGGAATCGAATCGCAATTGCACCTTCTGGGAGAAGACTGGGCGTGTCATCAGACTCTACGTTGTAAGGGTGATTGATACCAACGTAGAAGAAGGAAACGCCGTCGTTCTCATTCTTGCCGTCCTGTCGAGATCTACGTCCAACTACAAATTCGTATGCTCCCAAAATGCCTTCGGGACGGAAGTCACGTGAGCCGAGGCCGTACACGCCATTGAATAAACGCGGGATCTCAGATTCGTCAATCGTTGGCATATCTTCGAAGGCATTGGATCGATTATTCTCTCTCGCCTTTGCAAATGCGGTTCGGATATCACGAGCAATCGGTGCTTCGCCAGACATCTGATCGTCCATGCGCTCGAGCACGACAATTCGCTTCTTGCCTCGCAAAGCTTCGACAATCGCGTTTTCGGGGAACGGTCGAATGACATTAATATGCACCACGCCAACTTTGTCATCCGGATTCTTCTCCCGCATATAGTCGACCGCAGCGTGACAATTTTCAGCGGCAGATCCGAGGCAAACAAAGGTCGTTTCGGCATCGTCATTCTTGTATTCACTCAGCAAACCATAATGGCGGCCGGTGAGTTCGCCAAACTCTTTGTATGCGTCTTCAAAGAACCCAAGAATGGGTTCAACAAAGTTGTGTCGACGTGCTGCAACACCACCCATGTAATGTTCCTGATTTTGCACAGAACCAAGCAATGCAGGATTCTTCAGATCATAACACTCTGGAACTCGTCGACGAGTAGGGCCAAACAGATCCTTCTGAGCCTCTGTCGGACAGTCGATAATGTCGTCAGATCGCCCAAGGAAATCGCGAATCAAGCCAGCTTCATGCTTCTTAAAAGTTCGTTCGAGGTGACTGGTCAGGAATCCGTCTTGCGAATTCATTCCCGGCGTGAGTGACAACTCACAAACCTTGCGGATGATCAATGCTTGATCCGCTGCCTGTTGCGCATCCATCGCAAACGTCATACTCCAACCTGTATCCAACGCTGCATAGATATCATCATGACCACAATGTACATTGAGAGCGTGCTTGGTTAGAGCACGGGCCGAAACTTCGAGCACCATCGTCGATAATTTTCCGGGTGCGTGATAATACTGTTCGAGGCCGTACACAATGCCTTGCCCTGATGTAAAGTTGACGGTACGCTTGCCCGTCACGCTCACTGCAATCGCTCCGCCCTGGGCCGCATGTTCGCCTTCTGTTTCGATGGCGATTTTGGCGTCCCCAAAGACGTTCAGTTCGCCTTTGGCGAACGAAAGTTGGAACATTTCACCCATCTCGGTGGACGGCGTGATCGGGTAAAACACCCCCGCCTCAGCAAGGCGCGCTTCGGTGTAATAGGCGACCAATTGGTTTCCGTTCGTAGTGACCGAAATGCCCGGGTATTTAGGAGCGGTGGTCCGCTCAGCATTATCCTGATTCATCGTCTTGGAATCTCCCATAGCCACGCTCTCGATTGCAGCACACATAATGTGGTCTCCAGAATCGCCCCGGCATCGCAATCGTTGCGGCGGCGGTAGAAGGAAGGCGGTTCACACCAGCCTTGCCAGAATTATTCGTAAATCGTTACCCGATGGTGGTTTCGGGCCGTTCTTTGGAACACACTGAACGGTCAGTTTGCCCTTTTTTCGCGGTCTCTCATCACATTAAATGCAAAAAGAGCCAGTCACTATAAACACCCCATCGGCCTACTCAAGGATAGGCATGCATATTCAGAAAATTGACGATGTCGAATCATTTGGAGGTGCTATCTAGCCAGTTCAAGCCCATTCATCGAGGATTTGACACCTCCCGATGGTCTGAACGACCTGCAGCGGACAGGCATAGCCCAAAAAGGGTTGGCCAGAATGTGCGTCGAACTGCATGCCGCCAGTTCTTACTCAGGTCGTGCTCGACCCCAATGTGGCGGTTGCTGCTGATCATCAATGCTCGGACTCTCTTCCAAAAGAGCGATCCGCTTCTCCAATAAACCACGGTCAGCGGCCGCCTGGCGCTGTATCAACACCATACGGTCGTACATCTCACGCACCGAATTATCCAGCGACTCCACATGCTGCTCGAGGAACATCATTCGCTCCTCAAGACCTGTCAGGCGGGATTTCAATGCCTCGATAGGCGAATCCTCGCCGCCCTCAAGTGAACTATCTTCCAGTGAATGCACAAGCGTTCTCCAGCCAATATGACCTATTTGCAAGCTGATCTCAGGCACGATCGTAGGCAATGACGGATAATCCTGCTTCACCCGTGAATTCTGGACAACCTTCGTGGGAGATGAGGATCCACTTAATTGCCAGGATTTGTCGGCCGATAAAGACCTCATGCCCATTTTCAGCGCGAGCAATTCCGAATCTGCGTTTCGTGATCCACTGGACGATCTTAATCCAGTGAATGAGCCCACATCCTCGGACGACGATGGTATTGCAGAAAAGCGACATGCCGGACGATTGCAATGCCCGTACCTCGATTGCTTCATGGGATCCAAGCGATTTGGCGAAGTGGTAGACCTGTCCGCCCAAGGTATTCGTCTGTTCCGCAAAGGCGGATTCAAATGGCGGGTCGGCCAATCCATCTCCATCACATTGCGATGGCATGAAGATCAGGTCGCAGTCACCGCTCGGATCTTGAGAGCACGCAAAGTTGGGTTTCGAAGACATGATGTTGGCTTGCAATTTGTCGACCCATCACTTGAAGTCCAAGCAGCGATCACCAGCCTCGCCCGGGGAGCGCGGTACACGTTGCAATTCATGGGCGATCGCGATGTCGCCTGATCACCACTTTGGCAGATGACGATCTTGATCATGATTGTGGCGAAGTCTGATTACTGCATTGCAATTGCTCTGAGTCACTGCACGTTTACCCCTTTTCAAGTGGGTCAGTGAAACGGCGATCAATCCAAATCTAAGAACACCTTAATCCACTATGCGCGGCTAAGCACTGGAAGCTTCATTTCGTAAATGGAGATATTCACGTGTGCGATTTGCGAGCGCTTGTTGCCTAGGCTAATTGCGGAGAGGTGAAGAGAAAGGGGCAAGTACCATGTGTAGTGACACAATCATCAATGGACGGATTAAGGAAGTTTACTATATGGGTGTGCCGGGAATGGATGCCCAATGGTTAGCCAAACACCAGGACTTACCATTTCATGAAATCGACGGGACCGTCGTTCTTTGCTTCCACGATCGTCCGGAGGTTTACATAACTTGGGACCAGTCATATTTGCAGGATGATATGTCCCTCTCGATCAAGAATGAACCGGAGATGTGGAAGTACGAGCGAATAGATCTTGGCGAAAATTCGTTTTGGCGACCGATTCTGGACAACAAAGTGTCTGATAGCTTTGAAGATGCTGAGCATCAAGTAATCGTTATTCAAGGGCCAGACCATGTAGTCTATTGCGCTGCCTATGAAATTGTCTTTGACCTCATTCACCACGGTGTTGCAGGGACCAAAGGGCGATTTTATAGTGAAGTCATCTATTGCTCCCGCTGCCATCCGTCTGATCTGGTGATTGAGGTGGAGGATGGTTATGACTGGACATAGTGGGGTTTCTGTGTAGCACGATCTGTAGAATCGTCTCGTCCGGATCGGTTCATTCAATAATGCTCGCTATGAAGCGCAGGCTGACTATATGGAGACAATCACGGGGAGCGTTACCGCCGATGTCGGACATGGCTTGGGCTACCCATTCTTTTTCTGGAGCCAAAATCAGGGTGCCATAGGAACCCATCGATTGGCGTTTCTTCTGGACGTTTTGGTATTTGTGTTTGCTGGCCATCTCTTGTTCTACTTTGCACGGGAAGTATGGAACCGATGGCCTCGAAATGAAATTCAACGACAAGAAGCGTCGTAGATTCCATCTGCATGTCGACAGCTAGGATCAGAGTGCCTCACCCAATAATTGCTGCTTAAGATTGTCACACTATGAAGGTATCAGAATTCAAAAAATGTGCAAAGCGATCTAGAGATCCTCGGCTTTCTAGCTTAGGTGTTTCTCGGTCACTGGTTTATAGGAAGCCAGTCAACCATCTCTTGTATGGGGTTACTCATGAGGGGTTAACGCATGAAGATGGCAGCTGCTATTTCAATGCATTCATCCTACCGCTGTACATACCACAAGAGCAACTGATGTTTAATTATGGACGAAGGTTGTCTGTCCAAGATAATTTGGAAGATGATTTTGATAGTCGATGCGCCAACTTGGAACAAGTGATCGTTCGTGAACTTCTCCCGTTTTGGGATAAAGTACCGGACCTTGCCAGTCTTGTCCCGATTCTAAAGAACTCGTCGATGGGTAGACCACTCAGCAAGGGTTTAGATTACCAAATTCTCGGTCCAACTCAAATTCTACTCGGAGATTATCAAGGTGGGGAGGAATCGCTGAATTGGACCGTGAACTATTACAAGAAGTACATAGAGACTGCGTCTTGGATTCCTGAGATCATAGAGCAATGCGAGACACTTCTTGAGAAATTAAGTAGGGGTCCCGAAGAAGCCATAGCACAATTAGGCGAATGGACTCGGTACACAAGAGACAATCTCAAGATTCTTGAGGATTGAATGGCATGCAGAAGCACTTGAGGTCGGAGGACTTCCTGTTGCGCGATTGAGGATTTGCATTGCGGATGGTCAATCTCTCTACGACGCGCACGGTAGATTAGCCAGATGGTTCGGCGCGCTTCGATCAGTTAATCTGCTCGATCGCCTAGTTTTTGTCATAATAGAAATCCAACAGCTCATTCAATGTAGGCGTGTAATTCAACAAACGAACCGTCGCAGGATCAGGGAGTCTTTCAGTATCGCGGTACGCATTGCTGACCCAAGGCTGCTGGATTAGTTCACCGTCGCCATCAATTGCAAGATGGACCGATGCAATTTCCCCAGATCTGAGTTCGTTGGCTGACAGCTGATTCTGTCTTTTCATGAGGACCCACCGTGCAGCCTCTTGCCCATCCAAAGTGATCACTGGATCAAACGAATCTCTTGGTAAGTCCACCCAGAGCGATGCGGGGCAAACAACTTTACACCACAGCGGCCGATCTCGAATCTCACATGCTGGATCTAGAATCTCACTGATTTCCTCACCCGGTGTAGGGCGAGGACTCAGGGCAAAAACTGTTCGTGGCAGAGCAAAACCTGGGTTGCCTACTTTTGTGTGAATCTCATGAGGGATCTGGTCATCTCGGACAGCTTCACATACCAGCACTTGCTTTTCCTTTAACCAAGTTACGTCACCAATGTGCCCACTGTGCCAGCGTGTGTAAAGAACTTCTCCCTTCAGGTTGATGATTTGGATACAGGATGGGCCAGAACGCGCGATACGAACGACAAGAAACTCCTGCCCAGGATGTTGTGAGCCTTGAAAGAAATCTGCGACTAAGAGCATATCACGCAACCGGAAGCTGTCATAGTTCGTGAGATCATTTTCCCCACCCGCCAATGCTGCAATGTAGCTGGGAGGATTGGGCTCTTCAACGAACACGGGTACACCTTCCGTCCTTCCCCCGAAGCCGACCGATTGAATTGAAACACAGTTTTCCTTCAGATCGTCTTCAGTGTTGATGTTCCTTGGGTTGACGATGATCGCTGCACGACCACCCCCCATCTCATCTGGACGATCCACAAGCTGAGCTGCAAAGACGTCTGGCCACTCTCGCAAGCGAGCGTCACTGACGGATTTGAGCACCATCCCGCGTTCCCCGTCCTTTGCTATGTGGGTCGGATAATTCAGCGAGATTTGCAATCCTACATAACTCCCGCCGATGATCAACATCCCGATGAGTATGCTGGCTGCCGTTGAAGCGACGATCCAATTGCGTCCGACCCATCGAAGGAACAAATCAGCCATTGACGGTTGTTTTGCCGAAACTGGTTCATTGGCTAACAGATGCTGAAGATCTTGGCCGAGCGAAGCAGCAGATTGATAACGCATTTTTGGATCACGATCGATTGCCTTGAGCATGACCGCTTCAAGGTCACCTTTGAGATTCCTGATTCGTTTTCTGGGCAACACAACCTCAGCATTACATACTGCATTGAGGCACGATGCTACCGATGATCCGATCTCTTCGTACGGTGATTCATGACAAACAAGTTCATAGAGAATGATGCCGAGCGAATAGAGATCACTCCGCATATCCACATTTGGTCCTCCAGCCTCTTGCGTAGTCCTATCCCCACTGCATTGCTCGGGACTCATGTACCGAACAGTTCCAATGAGCTGGCCTACATCGGTGAGCATGGTGGTTATCGCCAAATCAGTATCGGTCGTGCAAGCCACACCAAAATCAATAATCTTGGGCACACCATCTTTCCCTACGAGTATGTTATCCGGTTTCAAATCGCGATGGATGATCCCCATGAGATGACCATGAGCTACGCCTTCACACACCCGGACATACAGCTTGATGATCTCTTTCGTGGACAGCTCTTTCTCCAAAATGTACTTATCAATCGGCAGTGCTTCATCAACAAACTCCATCGCAAAATACGGCAGTGCTCGTGAGCTATGGCTGCGCACGCCTTCACCTTGATAGTGCACACCGGCATTGATGACCTTCGCAATATTCTCATGCTTTAGCTTTGCAAGACATTCCACTTCGTATTTGAAGCGACGTGCGCTTTGGCGCATTGACAAGCCCATCCGCATCACCTTCAGCGCCACGGCACGTGATGGAAAGTCCTGGCTAGCCTCGTATACCACCCCCATCCCACCTGAGCCAAGAACACGATCGATGGTAAACGAGCCGACTTGATCGCCCGGCGAAAAGAAGCTGTCATCAAAATCTCTCTCAAGGGCATCCGGCGAATCCTTTGCCAAATTGAACGAATGACCGAGAACGGGTCTCATTAGAAATTGATCCTCGGAAGTGGAGTGCGCCAACAGGTCCTTTACCTCGACAAGGGCCTCATGATCCTCGCCACACTCTTTCTCCTGAAAATGCTCGCGTTCTGATTCGTCTAGGTCGCGGGCAACCTCAAAAATGTTGAAGATCCGTTCCCAATGCTCGTTCGAAGTTTTTGAAGTTGGCGCTGTCATAATCGCTCCTGATTCGCTGTGGATGTTTGACTGCACTCATTAACGCCAACTAGGAGGCAAGTCCGTATACGAGTCTTAGAGAAAGTTTGCTATGTGTGCCCTGAGGTCCGAGCTGCAATCGCAACAAGTTAGACGGTGCGCGGTGCCATTTTCTTATGCAGCCATGCTCGGCCGGCCGCCCAGTCATTCTCGACCGTTTTCTTCGAGATTTGCAGCGCGTCCGCAATTTCTGCCATGGTGAGACCACCAAAGTAGCGCAACTCAATGACCTGCGATTTCCTCTCATCCACAGCAGCCAATTCGTCGAGTGCATCATCAAGAGCCATCAAATCAAGCTGATCCGCAGGCCCTTCCTTAGCCAAGACACTGTCCAATCCTGATTGGATTTGGACCACGTGCACATCCCCACCGCTCTTTTGTGCGTTCTTGTGTCGCGCATGGCTGACCAATATTTGCCGAATCGCTTTGCTTGCAAGTCTCAAGAGGTGAGCTTGATCGTTCGTGGTAGTCCCGCCTTCAGACAATCTGATCCATAGCTCATGAACTAGAGCAGTGGCCTGCAGGGTGTGACCTCGTGGCTGCCCGTGCATCATCGATTGAGCCATTCGCCTTAGCTCGGCATAGATTGCATCCCCATCTGAAGAGGATCCGGTTGCTAGATTGCTAAAAGGGTCTACCCCCACTTCATCATCTCCTTACTCTGGGGAACAGTATACGGCATGCAACAGGGCCATCAAGAAACTGCGATTCCTAATCCAAACTCAAAGATCTGAAAATCTCTTCAATTCAATTGCGGACTCTTGAATCCAATCGCGTTTGTGTGGGAGTACGAACAGTTTGTTCAACTACTTCCTTACATTCCTAAGAACATGGAGAAACACAATGAAAAACACCACTCTTCGAACAACTGCCGCTTTCGCGACCATGTGTACGGTGATGGTTGGTCTTGCAGGATTAGCAGGAACCGCGTCCGCGGATGAGCTAACGAATCAATGGACATTGGATGGGCACGCCGACGATCATGTTGGTGGTGCTCATGGTACATGGGTGGGCGATGACTGCTATTCGGATGGTTTACGCCCTTGCCTAGATCTCTCGGCTTGCTTCGTTGGCGACAACTTCATTACAACACCCTTGGCATTGCAAATCGGGGCAGATGAGTCAGTCACCATGTCGGTATGGGCAACAATGCCAAACGAGATACCTCTGGAACAGATGGAGATTTATGGGCTCGAGCGTAGTGTGCATCAAGAGATAAGACTCTATATCGCCACGAACGGGTACATGATCGCCAGCTTCCGTGACGATACCAGCAATCCCAACAAGGCCATTTTCGAGGGCCCTGATTTTGATGGGGAACCACATCATATTGCTGTTGTTCGAAACAAGGTCAATGAAACAATCGATCTCTACTATGATGGGATTCTGGAAGTTGAAGGCGATGATGATGGCGGTGACATCAATGTGAGTGGCACACGCACGCTGGACATTGGCGCTCTGAATCATTCGACGCATGGTCATATCAACCAGTTCACGGGCTCAATCGATGAGTTCCGTATCTACGATTACGCGCTCACTGCCGATGACATTTGGGCGCTGGCGAACCCGTGCCCACCCTATGAGCTTGAGCTATTCGATCCCCTTCCCGGAGTTGCTGGTGAACCAAGCTCCTTCCAGGTTGCCGATGCGACTTTTGGTATGAATGTCAAGTTGATGTATTCCCTCAAATCAGGTACGGACACTGCCAACGGTTGTCCTGGACTATCCCTACAACTCCAAAACGCGAAGACAGTCGATACTGTGGTCGCCAACTATTGGGGCGATGCATGGATCACCGTGCTGATACCCCGAAGCGTCAAGGGAACTGCTGTCCATTTCCAAGCCTACGAAAGAGGATCATGCAAGCTCAGTAATCCGATTGAGTACAGCTTCAAATAAGCAACGAACGATGAATCTGATGAGAGCAAGACGAACTCGAAATTGCCTGACGTTAGATGGAGAATTCATCACTCCCCGTGTTCATCTCTAGATGAACACGGGGTTTTTGATTTTGGATCACGCTCGACCACTCACTGCCCACCGTTTCTCAGCGGTGCAAGCACTGGGACCATTGGCTACGGTCGAGCTGGTTTGTTCACCTCGAATGAAGCACGAATTCCTGCTGCGAAGCTCCCCGGGGAGATTGCAATTTCTCAGCCTCCTCAAACCCCACCTCTAGGGAATATTGGACTTTCCTGTAGCTAGACCAAATGAGGTACAACGCGTTGTTGGATGCAGGAAATCAGTGAGGTTTCGAGCCTAGTTCGAAGGAATCGACCATACTGAATAAAGAGCCCCAGCGTTCTGTACGACGAGGAATGCAAGCGCACCTCGATCTTTTGTGTGGCTTACGTATCTCATAAGCAACACACACTGCCCCATTTCATTATGAGGAATAGGGTCGAAGGCAATGTCATGCCAGAATCGAAACAACAAAATCTGACCTTTGTGTTGATCGATGACGACCCGACGCAACTCCGACTTCTGCGACGATCAATTGAAGGAGGGTTTGCAGCATCTCGGTCACGGGTAAGTATTCGTGAGTTTGAAGACCCGAGCGATGCATTGGTTGATCTTCCCGCGGATGGCCGATCGGTCATTATTTGTGATTACATGTTGGGTAAGACGACGGGCGTTACCTGGATTCGTGACTTTGTCGCTTCGGATGTTGGGCCGGTGATCATCGTCTCAGCATCGGGGAATGAACAAGTGGCGGCGGAGGCTTTTCGTAAGGGCGCAGCGGACTATCTTATGAAGTCTCGCATCTTCGCTGACCCTCAGGCTTTTTGTGATTCAATTGAAGAGGCGCTACGGCAATTTGATGTTCGACAGCGAACCCGTACTCTCACCAAAAAACTGAAGTTGGCAAACAATGAGTTAGAGCGGAAGAATGACACGCTTGCTCGTATCACAGAGACGGCCCATCGGTTTGTCGATGATGTTGCACACGAATTCAGAACACCTCTGACCGTCATCAGAGAATTCGCATCGATCATGCGGGACGGTATTGGTGGTGAGGTGTGCCCTGACCACCGAGACTATATCAGCTTCATCATGGAAGCAACCGAAGAACTAACCCAGCTCGTTGAGGATTTTCTGGACAGTGGCCGCCTCCGCAATCAGACCCTTCGGGTAGAACGCCAACCTCACACTATTAATGACGTCTTCGATTCAATTGCTGAGATTGTTAAAACTCGGTCTTCAGCGAAGAATATCACAATTGAATATCAGAACTCTGTCTGCGATACCTGCGTGTATGCTGACCTTGAGAAATTGCAACGGTCGCTCATCAACTTAGTGGTTAATGCGATCAAATTCTCTGATACTGAAGATACAATTGTCATTAGAGCGGCGTCAGGCGGCAATGGAATGGTTAATCTGTCGGTGATCGACTCCGGCCCGGGATTGCATCCGGAAGAGTTGGAATGCCTCTTTCAACGATTTCATCAAGCGAGTAGTGCACACCAGGTCACCTCGAAGGGGTTTGGCCTTGGCTTAGATATTGTCCGAGAATTGACCGCAATCAATCTTGGTACGGTCTCCGTCGAAAGCACATATGGCGAGGGAAGTACATTTGCAGTCTCTCTGCCATCGTACGATTTCGACACGATCATTCAATGTTATTCTGAACGAGTGCTTGAGCGGAGCGCAACGGCGGCAGTCTCGATCCTACGGGCTACTTCCGACCACCAACGCGTTACTCCTGCAGATATGATTAATGTGATCGCACAGATTTCCCATCCCACGGATCTGCAGCTCATTGGAATGGACAGCACATCTGTGATCATTGCAGGTGAGAGCATCGAAACGAATCGATGGATCGAACGTGTGCTTGAATTTGCCGAGAAGAGAATCGCTCAAAACGCCTCTGCAGCTGGGGCAAGCATCACATTTGAACACCTTTGCACAGTTGATGGTGTGGAAGCCATCCAGCGGCTACGTGATCTCGTAACTGTTCGAAAAGGAAAACTCCGGTATGCCTGACTCCATTCTGATAATCGATGATGAACCTCGAATTACCTTTGCACTCATGACCAGACTTGAGCACGAAGGATACACAGTATTTCATGCAATCAACGGTCTGGCAGGGGTTGAAGCGTCAGCGTTGCACCGACCTGATGCGATCGTTCTCGATATCCGGATGCCGGACATTGATGGATTTGAAACCTGTCGCCGCATTCGTCGACTGCCGGACCTCGGATCGGTCCCTATTGTATTTTTATCTGCCAGCGCGAGTGAGGAGACGAGGCTACATGCCTTCGAGGCCGGCGGAAATGCATTCATTCCCAAGCCCTATGAAGCAGCTGAGGTGCTCAACACCGTGAAGAGAGAGCTGCACAATGCAAAATCTGAAGAAGACGTTGATCTCGAGAGCTCTGCGGCTTAGGTGGCTGTCATTTGGTGGAGAGAGTTGGAGCCGACGTAGAACACACTGCTAATGATAGGACAGACGCATATGACCATGCACAAGATTCTTATAGCTGACGATGAACCCAAACTGTTGCGTGCGATTGAGACAAGGCTGAAGCATGAGGGGTATCGTGTTATCACTTCTCAGGATGCCTACCAAGCATTGGCACTTGCACGGCATGAACTTCCCGAACTCCTTCTGCTTGATGTCAACATGCCGGCGGGTGACGGATTCAGTGTGCAAGACCGCATAGAGTCTATCAAAGAGCTCAAAGATGTGCCCGTGATTTACATGACGGGCGAGTCACCGGGAGCAATTGATCAGAAAGCGCAAGATCATGGGGCTTTTGGAATCGTTCACAAGCCGTTTGAGACCGCGGAACTGCTGAACATGATTCAAGATGCGCTGGGCCTATGGGCGGGCGAGCTGAATTCCTAGAATCCTTGGCTCAACCAATCGCCCACCTTTTTTCAGTACTTTCAAGTACGCTACATTAGATGATCGGATCATCTTCATCGCGGTCGAAGATGATGTCTAGGTCGATATCGCCGAGGAAGATGTCGTCGTCACCATCGCCTGCGATAGATCGATCAGCACCAGCTCCGGAATCAATTGCATCATTCCCGTCGTTCCCTTCCAAACGATCATCGCCAGCTGAGCCGAAGAGTTGATCATCGCCCGATTGGCCACGTAAGTGATCATTACCAGCTGCACCGTCGAGAACGTCATTGCCATCACCACCTTGGAGGAGGTTGGCATTTTCGTCGCCGATGATTTCATCATCGAATACTGACCCGATGACATTTTGGACATTGACGACCGTATCGCTTCCACCATAACCATCGGCTGCAGCAAATGCAGCGAGATCGATGTAGATGCCTGCAATATCAGTAGAGAAGTCGATCGTATCGCCAACGCCGTCTGTGGAATTACCGCCGTCGATCAAGTCGTTACCTGCATTGCCTGCAAGGGTGTCATCACCATCTTCACCGAAGATTTGATCATTTCCAATACCGCCGAACAGTCGATCGTTACCCGAACCGCCGAAGATGAGATCATTTCCTTCACCACCAAAGATGGTATTGGATCGTGAATCACCGACGATGACATCATCGAACTTGGAGCCGATAAGAGTTTCGATATCACGCAAACCATGCTCGGCTAACAGATTGCCGATCATGACTTTGGACATTGTGGCATCGATGGCTGCAACCGCAGTCGTATAGTCTGCGGTATCATTTCCTGAACCGCCGCTGAGGGTTGCATTACCGATTCCTGCGATGAGTGTATCATTACCGGATTCACCTTCTAAGGTATCATCGCCAGCACGGCCGTCGATCAGGTCATTCCCTGCGCCGCCTCGGATATGGTTGATTGAATCGCTGCCAAGGAGGGTGTCATTGAACTGTGAACCGAGGATATTTTCGATCACATCGTGAATCACAATAGTATGACCGTTGCTGTCAACGATTTGCAATTGCGATTGATTGAGTGCGAGGTCGACGGTGATTGCAATCTCAGCGTTGCTGAAGTCAAGCCAATCTGTGCCTGCGCTATCAAATATCTCATCGAGGGCCGCAGGAGTTATGACAAACGTGTCATCGCCTTCGCCGCCGAACACTTGATTGCTACCCAAGCCGCCCGCCAAGCGATCATTTCCTCCGAGGCCGCGAATGACATCATCGCCACCGTTACCGAACAACACATCATCAAGCACACTGCCGGCAATATCGTCTGCATGCGCGGAGCCTTGAACGATTTGGATATTGAGAATGGTATCCGTGAAACCTTCGCCGTCGACGGCAAGGCTGGAGGTCAGATCTACCATAACGCCCGCTTGGGCCATGGTGTAGTCAAGCGTGTCATCACCGGCTGCGATACCGCCATCAAGGAGATCATTCCCCGCATTGCCGATCAGCCGATCGGAACCACTTTCGCCGAAGATCTGATCATCACCCGCACCGCCGAACAATTGATCATCACCGCCGCCGCCGAAGAGCGAGTCATTGCCTTCGCCGCCGTAGATGATGTTATCTTTGCCATCGCCGCTTATGGAATCGTCAAACGCGGACCCGATGATGATTTCCAGATCTCGTAGTTGATGGACTGCGCCAATAGACTGCAGCGTAAGCGAATGCACACTTCCGTGGACGGCGCTGTTTGCAGCAGAGTAGTCGCCGGTGTCAATACCATCGCCGCCTTCGAGTCGAGCATTTCCGTTAGCCGCTGAGAGCGTGTCATTCCCCGCCCCACCAATGAGGTTATCATCGCCTTCTCGGCCGTCGATGACATCATTTCCAGCCGCACCGTCGAGTAGATTGCGAAGATTATTGCCAAAGATCACATCATCAAAATCTGAACCGATGACATCATGGAATTGGCCGAGAATCTGCACGCTTGATCCGCGTGCATCGAGGATTTGGTGTTCACCATTTGCCAATGCGAGATCAATGGTGATGCCGTTCGTCGCCGCGGCAAAATCGATGCGGCTAGTGCCTACATTGTCGTCGATGAGATCATGGGCATCAGTTGACAGCACATAGGTATCGTCACCTTCGTTCCCTTGTAAGGTATTGCTACCAAGCCCGCCGTCGAGACGATTGTCATTGTCATCACCGATGAGCACATCATCAAAATCTGACCCGCGAATGTTCCGAATTCGCGACAGTGTGTCCGTATTGCCATAGCCATCTTGCACGGTACCCAATGTGAGATCCGCAACGATGGCATTCGGGCTATACATATAGTTGACGATCGTATCGCTTTTCTTACCCCTGCTTTCAATCGCATCGTCACCCGCACCGCCGAACACATTGTCTAATCCCTTGCGAGCGCGAATGGAGTCGTTGCCTTCCCCTCCGTAGAGCTGATCGTTGTCGCCGTCACCTCGTATTGAGTCATCGCCGAGGCCGCCATGAATGATGTCATCGCCGTTCTTACCTCGAATGTCATCATTTCCATCGCCGCCGATCAGGATGTTGGCTTCGTTGTCGCCCTTAATCGAATCGTCAAAGCGGGAGCCGATGATTCGTTCGACTGATTCGAGTGCATGATTGGATCGACCGCCAGACAATTTGATCCGCTTTGGATTCGCTTTGATTGAAGCGGTTGCGAGCGTGTAATCAACAGAGTCCAGGCCGTCACCGCCAGTGAGGATGGCCTTGGAGAACCCCGCATTAAGTGAGTCATCACCAGATTGGCCGAAGATTTCGAGGCGAATATCTGATTCGACTGCATCTACGCGATCTTCGCCGTCACCAAGGTACGCAGTAATCCGAGCCCGTCGAGCGCGCTCATCAGATTGGACGATGATTTGGTCATCGCCGCCGAGCGTATGAATAACGACTTCTCGAATTTCGGTTAGGTGTAAAATAGAATCAACAAGGGTGCCGTACCCAACGCTCATAACATCGTCAATGGTGGTAAAGAGATCAAAGACATTCTGGCTCTGGTCTCCATGGATCTCGACAATGTCCTGTGACTTGCCGCCGTCTACCGTGTCGAAGCCATGGCCGATCCGCCAGACGATCAGGTCGGTGCCATTTCCGCCAAGGATGGTGTCATTGCCAGCTTCGCCTTCGATGATGTCGGAGCCATCAGCACCGTCAATGAAATCATCGCCTGCACCTGCAAAGATGCGGTCAATGCCATTGGACCCGATGATTTGGTCATTGAAGGCTGACGCAATGACGCCAGCAACATTTTTGAATGTGTCCGTTGTGCCGTAGCCATCCTCTGCGGTGCCTTGCTGCAGGTCAACGACAATTGCGCCCGGCGCTTGCGAATAGTCAAGGAGGCTGTCGCCGCCTGCGCCATTCAGGGAATCGTTGCCAAGATCGCCTGCTAATCGATCGTTACCAGTCCCAGCGTGCAATTCATCATCACCCTCGCCACCGCGGATAAGATCGTCGCCCGCATCACCCCTCAAGATGTCGTTACCAGCGCCACCATAGATGGTGTCGTTACCGAATTGGCCGGCGATAGTATCCTCGCCGTCATCGCCGAAGAGTTGATCATCCCCATCAAATCCAGCAATAACGTCATTCCCAAGCCCGCCACGAATAGTGTTCGCCAGCGCGTTGCCTGTCAACGTATCTGCAAACGCACTCCCGGTCATTTCCTCGATGCTACCAAAGATGGATAGTGTGTTACCCAACTCATCAATAACTCGAATTTGTCCCGTGTCGTCGCGCAAGTCAATTTCAACGGCTTGCAATGCATTGGTAAAATCAAAGTGATCATGCCCACCTGCATCAAACACGACATCGTCGCTGCCCGGTACGAGGAGGTAGAGGTCATCACCTAGTCCACCATCTGCGGTGTCATTCCCCATGCCGCCGTCGAGGATGTCGTTACCGACACCAGCGCGAAGATAGTCGTTACCCGCGTTAGCGATGATGGTGTTGTCAAGTTGATCTCCGGTCAGGCGATCGTCATTGCTTCCGCCAACAATGTGTTCAACGTTGAAGAGGCCTTGGTCAGCCGACTGATTTACATTCGTTGCCTTGCGAGTAACCAGCGTTACGACCACCGAAGTAGTGTACTGGTTGTAGTCGATCCAATCTTGGCCTGCAGAACCGTCGACAAGATGCGTTATCGATGCTGCATCTGAGAACACGAATTGATCATTCGCATTTCCGCCGGTGAGATTTTCAAAGCCAAAGAAGTTGAAGCCACCGATGTACCCGCGATCTTGCGCGGTGATGTTCCACACCGCATCACGGTTTTCGCCGATGAGAATGTCATCCCCTGCGCCGCCGATGATGCGTTCGATGCTGGCATAGAAGCGCAAGCCGGTTGCAGTACGTGATTCACGATTGACGGTAACCGGGTTGTTGATGGAATACTCTGCCCAATCGAGCGTATCAATACCACCTTGGCCATCGATATCACCATCGATTGCTGCAGCGTCGGCAAAGATGAACTCATCCGCAGACTGACCGCCAATCAGATTTTCAATGTTAGTCCAAGCAAAGGTATGCACACCCGCCGCGATGGTGCCAGCGTTTTGCGAATCGATGTTGAACAATCCGGACGTCGTATAATCCTTGAGTGTTACGTGATCAAACCCAAGATGTCCATCGATACTCGTGGATAAGCCTGTGGTGTCGAGGAACTCAAACGTATCATCTTTCTGAGTACCAACGAGGTTCTCAATACGCATGAAGTCAAACGTGCCAGGTGAAGCGTTAATCGTGCCGACATCCAGATCAGTGATCTTGAAGTGCCCTGACTGTGTGTGTCGCGCAAAGGTTGCGACATCGTCACCCGCAAAACCGTCAATGCTATTCGTTATGATCGCACTGTCAAAGAATTCAAACTGGTCGTTCGCTTGGGTGCCGACGAGATTCTCAATGCGAGCAAAAGCGAATGTGCTATTCGCCGCCGAGATATGGCCTGCGTCAATTTCTTCAACATCAAAGACCGCAGCAGTCGAGTAATCTTCAAGGGTCAAGACATCATCGCCGCCTTGGCCATCAACACTAGTGGACACGACATGACCATCGAGGAATTCGAAGCGGTCAGCCGTTTGGCCGCCAATGAGGTTTTCGATTGAGATAAAGGGCAGGTCGCCAGATTGGGTCGCGATGACTCCCTGATCGTTGATCTCGATGCGGAAGACGAGCGAGGAAAGATACGCAGACAGATTGAGCTGATCATCGCCAAGCTTGCCATCAATGAAACCACTGAGTACCACGCCATCGAGCAGTGTGAAGAGATCAACGGTAGTTCCGCCAAACAATTGCTCAAACGATGTGAAGACGAAGGTGTCATCAATATTGCCTTCATCCGTGGCATCGATCGTCCAATTGGCGATCGCATTCTCACCGGTGAGCATATCCTGGGCAGATCCACCGATGACTCGGCTAATGCCGTTATACAGCGCGATACCGGTTGCCGTTTGCGCTTCACGGTCGATCATGACTTGAGTTGTAAATGCGGACCAGTCAAGGGTGTTGACTCCGTCGCCTGCATTCAGCTCGCCCGTGACTTCTCCATCGGAACCTATGACAAAGAGGTCATTCTGTGATCCACCGACCAATGTTTCGAATGACACGAAGTGTAGGAGCGATTCAACATCGCCCTCGTTGCGATCCGTAATGTCCCATGTTTGATTGGCGTCGCGGTCGATGAGAGTATCAGACCCATTGCCGCCCAACACCGTATCGATATTGG
>PJEL010001961.1_pt1 | contig 19611 bp, 7 predicted proteins | sample 1853271 | NCBI WGS metagenome assembly PJEL01 (sample SAMN08108733, study PRJNA415343) | Invertebrate metagenome, whole genome shotgun sequencing project. | host: Globobulimina | place: Sweden: Gullmar Fjord | collected 2015-08
TGTTGTGTATTTATGTTGGCAATGCAACAACGTTTGTCTAAGCGTTTTTATATGCTGTTAAGTTTACCCGCGACTGCAATGGGCTTTGCCCTTTCTGTTCAAATCTCAGCATTAAGTTGGATACTAACCACCAAGTATGGATTGAATATTCATGAGGTTGGTTTAGTTTGGGCAGCAGGGCCAATTGCAGGGATTCTCGGTCAGGTTATTATCGGCATTATTAGCGACAAAGTCTGGTTTTGGAATGGCAGACGTCGGCCGTTTATTTTAATGGGGGGTGTCCTTGCTGGTTTAATGCTACTGGCTTTGCCTAATATTGATATTGTGTCAGCAAAGCTCGGGTTATCAGGGTTACTGGGGGTAGCGATTGCCGTTGCATTGACTTTAGATTTATCAATCAATATTAGCTTTAACCCGACTCGTTCAATTATTGCTGACGTAACGCCTGAAGGCGAAGAGCGCACTAAAGGTTACACGTGGATGCAGACAGTATCTGGTTCATTTGGTGTCCTAGCATATGCTATTGGTGCGGTTTGGGGTAATTACGCGTTAATTTATACTGGTGTTGTCTTAGTGTTCTTTTTATCGTTAATTCCGCCCTTTTTTGTCACTGAGCCTGAGTCTTTGTCGTTAACTCGTGAGCAAAGTCATCAGCAATTAAATGTTAAAGACATCATGATGAATATCAAACCATTATGGGGTTTTCTTTTATATGATGTTTATGCGCTTTTTTTGCAGCTTTCAGGCATTAAAACTGATCATTACTATGCGGAAATTATTGCTGCGATTATCACCTTAGTGCTAGTCGTGCAGACCATGACGGCTAAAGAAGAACATCAAGGTGTGACTAATCAGGCTGGGTTCAAAAAAGTGCTCGCTGCACACTCGTTTAGCTGGATTGGTGTGCAAACCATGTTTGTTTTTATCTTCGCTTTTTTACAAGACAAAATGCCCGGACTTAGTGACGACAATTTAGGCAAGATAATCGCCACAAGCTTTCTCGTACTGAGTGCCGTTGCTGCTTTCTTACCGGCATTAGTTTTAGAGCCGCTCGCTAAAAGGATTGGCCGGATCAAAACGCACACCTATTGTATTGCATCTATGGCACTAGGTTACGGCTTGGTGGCGGTATATGGTGCAGATCAAACCAATTTATACTTATTGATGGCATTGCTTGGTATTGGTTGGTCATCAATCATAAGTTTGCCTTTTGCGATTATGTCAGAAAAAGTCGACCAATCACGTATGGGGCTATACATGGGTTTGTTTAATTTATCCGTGGTCTTGCCGCAGCTATTGGTGAGCCTGGGAGTCGGCTTGTTTGTTAGTAAAATATCCGATAAAACCCTAGTCTTTCAGATCTGCGCGGTTACCCTTGCGATCTCAGCCTTGGTATGGACTCAGGTGAGAGAAAACCCTAAAGCCTAAGCTAAGGGGCCGAAACTTATAACATTGATTACTCTCGTAAAAATTTGAAACGTTAATTAAGAAGCAGAGGTGATGTTACGTTACCTCTGCTTTGTAACACTTACAGCTGCTTGTTTACTATAGCTTTACTTTGGCTTTGTTTTGTTTAACTGCACTGGCTTGGATCAGTTAACGTTAAATATTGAAATGCTCAGTGGAGCAAGTGTCAATAACATCTCGTCGTTTACAAACGGTGCTTTTGACGTTGAATGATAAACGTCACTAAGGCGTGTGCCTTTAAGTAAATCAGTGGCCAAAGCTTCAGTGGCTAAATTGAGGGTCATTTCTGTGTTGGCGGTATTGATAGCAACAAGCATCTTTTGACCAGAATTGAAGGTTCTGCTGACCATGAAAATCCCCGCTTTGTCAGAAGAGTAAATCGTTTTCTGGTTGCCGAATCGTAATGTTGGGTATTGATAGTAAATGTCAGCATATGCTTGAAACGCTTGATATAATGGATGACGTTCATCGAAATTATCGTCAGCAGTAGTCTTTGATGAGCCAATTAAGATATCGTCGTTATAGGTCGCTACTTTTGATGGCATCATATCTTGTCTTGAATCGTGATTGCCACCGTCACCCACGAATCCTTGTTCAGTGCCATAATAAATGACAGGAATGCCGCGCAGAAAATACATCATTGCATGAGCAAGTTTTAAACGAGCAAGCTTTTCATCATCTGAATAGTTAAATTTGCTGTTTTCTAGCATCCATGCAAAACGCCCCATGTCATGATTACCGACAAAATTGAGTAATTGATTTGCATCACTGTCTTGGTCATCATATTTATTGTCGTTGCTAAATAGTTTGGCCAGCTCATCGGTGCCTTGTTGGTCAACGATTACGTTTTTTACCGTACCTTGAAAGCCAAAATCGAGTACTGACTGCATATTGCCCGTGGTGGTATAGTGGCTCAGTACATCAGGATCGCCCGAGTAAACCTCGCCAAACATGAAAAATTTTGGCAAGCCCTCCTTATTAGCGTGTGCCAGTAATGCTAGTGCGAATTGTTGCCAAAATTCAATGTTCACATGTTTAACCGTATCAATGCGAAAACCGTCAGGCTTGAATTCGCTGATAATATTTTTGAAAATATCGATCATGCCACTGACCACTTCAGGGTCGTCGGTATTAATATCATCTAATCCAAAAAAATCGCCATAAACTGAATTTTCGCCTTCAAAAGTGGAATCACCTTGATTGTGATAATACTTAGGATCGTTTAACCATTGCGGTGATTTGATATCTTCCATGCCTGTGGGTAAAAACGGTGTATAACTGTCACCATTTGCTTTCTGGGCTAACGATTTATATTCACATAATGCTTCGCCATCAGAAATTTCAATGTTGGTTTTATCGTGACATTCTTCATACTTAATTACATCAGCGGTGTGGTTAGTAATAATGTCGAAAAAAACTTTAATATTTTCTTGGTGAGCAGCATTAATAAAAGCCTTTAAATCATCATTTGATCCTAGGTGGGGGTCGATCTCGGTAAAATCTAATACCCAATAGCCATGATAGCCAGAAATATCACCTTGAACCGCTTGGTTACGTAAAATAGGTGTTAACCATATTGCAGAAATGCCCATGTTTTTTAGGTAAGGAAGTTTCGCGGTTAGCCCTTGAATATCGCCACCATGATAAGCGCCTTTATGTTTAGGATTAAATCCACCTTGAGAGATTGCAATCGTATCAGAGCCATGATCATTACTTGGATCGCCATTATAAAACCTATCAGGCATGACAAAATAAAAAACATCATCTTGAATATCCCGAGTTAGATAATGAGGTAAGTCATCCGCTGTTTTCTTGGTTCTCGGAGGCAATTTGTTTAATATTGGCTTTGATACAACTGCCTGTGAGCTTAATTCAGTTTTCGGTGCTTCACTTCCTTGACCACAAGCTAGCAAAGCGCTAGCAATAACTGCGGCGAAACTCATTTTCATGAACATAGTGTTCTTTATTGTCATTATTTTTGTCATTTTTTAATTGGTGTTTTTTATTAACTATACGTTAGGTCTGAACGTTTGCATGGCCTCAGCAAGTGCTTTTACTGATTCAGTTTCAGTAAAATACTCGACCGATACTGGCAGTTTTTGACGCCAATTAGGATGCTCATCAATAGTACCGGGAATGTTAACTTGTTCTTTTATTTCAAGTGCATCTTCCATTGGAATAAGTTGAATTCTGCTATCAGCGAGCGCTAAATATTTCTGCACGGCTAAAGTGAGTTCTCTATTCATTTGTGGAGGATTTTGCTCAGGCGCTTTTGTCATATCAATAACATTCATGTCATCTAATGCAGCGATGAGGTTTTGACGATCGCTAATACGCCCTTCGCGATCTTGGACACCCATTTCTTCACTAGGGTATAAGTTTAGTTTCTGACGCCACTCTAAATCTCGGCCTGTCCACCAACTAGCAAGAGTGGGTAAATCGTGCGTAGAAACAGTAACCATCGACAACTCAGGATAAGCGTCAGGTCGCATGAATAAACCAGATTCCCAGGTTTCAAAGTACAGTACTTTATATGAGAGTAGACCCGCAGCATGCATTATTCCACTAAAACCTGCTGGCACAGTGCCAAGATCTTCGCCGATCACAATACAGTGTTCGCGGCGTGATTCTAGCGCAATAATACGAAGAATATCCTGCAGTGGGAAGGTAATAAATACCCCTTCATTCGCTTTCATACCGGGAGCAACCCAGTACTGACGCATTAGACCTAAGATATGATCAATGCGCAGTGCTCCAGCATATTGCATATTACTGCGTAGTGCTTTAACTAGCGGTTGATAACCTTGTTCTTGCAATGCCACAGGGTTAATAGGCGTTAAGCCCCAGTCTTGGCCAAGGGTGTTTAATAAATCAGGTGGGGCGCCAACTGAGGCTCCTGCGACATAGACATCTTTGTCTGACCAAACATCAACTCCTGAGCCATCGCAACCAACGGCCAAATCTAAATACAGGCCTACTGGCATACCACTTTCTTTAGCCACTTGATCTGCAGCGATGAGCTGACGATGAGCTACCCATTGCAAAAAGGCAAAGTAATCAACTCTATGTGCATGAGAAACGGCAAATGCTGCTACTTCTTCACTGTGTGGGTTTTGGTATGCATCAGGCCATTTTTGCCAACCATAAGCGTTAACATCTTGTTCTCTAAAATGTTCATATAGGGCATCAAATGTCGCTTGTTTTAACAAGTCATCGCCATGAGTGACTTTAAATTGGTTAAATTCTTCGATGAACTTGTCATCAGCATTGTTAATAAAATCTTTAAACAATATTTCTAGGACGGGGTATTTGAGCTTGGCAACTGCAACATAGTCGACTAACTCACTCTTCTTCGCCTTCTGTAAACTTGTTTGAAATGCTTTGCTGTTGACCCGTTTTTGCGCCAATTTACAAGTGCTGAAATTGGGCACGGCCGTGACATCTATATATTGCGTGTTTAAAAAACAACGGCTCATTGGAGAGTATGGACTGCAGTGAGCCGGGTTGTTCTGATATAAAGGATGCAATGGGTTTAAGCCAATAGCGCTAGCCCCTTGTTTTGCCGTTGCCCTGACTAAGTGTTGTAAATCACTAAAATCTCCTAACCCCCAATTTTGCTGACTTTTTAGAGAATAGAGTTGCGCAGCAAATCCCCACATTTTGAAGTTGGCAGCGTCTTTTGGGCTATAACAAGTCTTTGGAGCAAAAATCAACGGACATGTTGTGCTAATTCCACCATGGTTGACTGTGATCGTGTGGTAACCATCTTCGAGCGCAGGAAGAATTAAATAGAATTTATTAAATTGAGCATCGTCAAATTTTGCATATTCAACATGTTCTAATGCTGAAATAGCAATTTCTCCAGTCAGCTCATCCCCTTGTTCCGTATTTATCAGCCAAGAGATTTGATCTGCAACATCAGATTTAATACTCAACATTAAACGATGCTCATGCTCTTCACTTTTCGCTATATGACAAGTGGGTAATATCTTACGCCATTCGCTTTCTTTGAGAGCAAAGATATTGGCTGATAAAGCAGAGTCGCTGTCAATATCATAGCCCATTGCGGTAAGCAGCGCTTTGAGCGCCTCGTCTTTGGCAACGACTTGATTACCGAACGCGTCAGTATAGCCTTTGTGAAAGCCGACAAGTTCTGCTAGTTGTTCAATTAAACTCATGATGTTTTATTCTCTTCAGAGTGTTCAGTCGGGGGTTGGGTAAAGCTTAGTAATACCAATGAGTGTGCAGACAAGGTTAGCGAACTGTCTGATATCACTCTAGCTGATGTGGATTGGTGCTCTGCAGTATCAAATAGCACTTGCCATTGACCACTTAATTCTGGCAAATGAAAGCCTTTCTCTTCTTGATGGGCATTAAAAATAACTAAAATGGCGTCATCGTTATGTTCTTTTTTATCAATTCTAGCGTTCTTTTTTTCGTCATGTGTGTCGGCGAGTAGCATGCCAAAACATTTACGATCAGACTTATGCCAGTCGCTATCGGCCATGGTTTGGCCTTGTTTATTTAACCACGAAATATCCTTTAAACCTGTCTTTTCAGAGACATTCAAGCCATGTTGATAGTGGGTACGATTTAACAAAGGATGATCTTTACGTAGTTGGATCAAGGCTTTAACAAAATTAAATAAGGTTTTATCCGCTTGTTGCCAGTTTAACCAAGATATTTCGTTGTCTTGGCAATAAGCGTTGTTATTACCTTGTTGGCTGTTGCCAATTTCATCACCGGCAAGCAGCATTGGCGTGCCTTGGGCAATAAATAGCGTTGCCAGCATATTTCTTTTTTGCTGCAACCTCAGTTGGTTAATGGCAACGTCATCAGTTTCGCCTTCGGTGCCAAAATTACAGCTATAATTTGTGCCATGTCCGTCAGTATTGTTTTCACCATTGGCTTGATTATGGCGGTGTTCAAAAGTGACGAGATCATGCAAGGTGTAACCATCATGCGAGGAGATGAAATTAACACTTGAAGCAGGGCGACGACTTTTTTGTTCGAAAATATCTGCTGAACCGTGTAAACGACGGGCAAATTCTGGTGCCATACCGGTATCGCCGCGCCAAAAGCGTCTGACAGTGTCTCGAAATCTATCATTCCACTCTAACCATGCATTTGGAAAGCGGCCAAGTTGATAGCCATCAGTGCCAATATCCCAAGGCTCAGCAATGAGTTTTACTTTAGATAACACTGGATCTTGCCTTAAAGCACTGAAAAAATGATTTTGTTTAGAAAAATGTGGACAATTTCGCCCAAGAATCGGGGCGAGGTCAAAACGGAAGCCATCAACTCCCATTATTTCTACCCAATATCTCAGGCTATCTGTAACCAGCTGTAACACTCTAGGGTGACTGATATTTAGTGTATTACCGCAGCCTGAATAATTGGTGTAATAACGCTTGTCTTCGTTGGATAAACAGTAGTAGCTTGCGTTGTCGATACCTCGGTAACTTAATGTAGGGCCAAGCTCGTTGCCTTCTGCGGTGTGGTTGTAGACGACATCTAAGATGACTTCGATATTGGCTTGATGTAAGCGTTCGACAAAGGCTTTGAACTCTGCCAATTCACCGCTGGCACTATATCTAGCTTGCGGAACGAAAAAGTTGATGCTGTTATAGCCCCAATAGTTACTTAGTCCTTTTTCATGAACAAATTCTTCATCGATAAAAGTATGGACAGGTAAAAGCTCAACACAATTGACGCCTAGATCGTTTAAATACTTTATTGATGCATCGTCGGCAAGTGCTGCAAATGTGCCTCTTATCTTTTCATCTATTTCCTGATTGAGTTGCGTAAACCCTTTGACATGCATTTCATAGACTGTGATATTTCGACGTCTGATCAGTGGGTGGCTATCTGATTTGCTCAGCGGATCGACAACCACGGCTTTAGGAAGGAATTGAGCATTGTCGCGGATATCTAAGGTCAGATCCTTTTGCCGACTTTCTAAGTCATAACTGTAGTGAGTGTCAGAGTGAATAAACTCACCATGCAATTGCTTAGCGTAAGGGTCCATTAATAGTTTATAAGGATTAAAACGATGCCCTTGATGTGGTAAGAATGGGCCATAAACTCGATATCCATATAGTGTCCCTACGGGTAAGTCTTCAACGTGCCCATGCCAAATGTCGTCGGTAAATTCAGGCAGCTCTATACGTTGAATTTCAAACTCTCCACTAGCATCGAATAAACATACCTCTACTTTTTCTGCATGGGCAGAAAATAGTGCGAAATTAACGCCGCGCTTGGTATTTGTTGCCCCGAGTGGAAAAGAACGTCCAGAGCTTACTTTGTAATGAGTGTGCAGCATAATATTTACTCGTGTGGTTGATCGAGTACAAAAATTACTGTGCTTAATGGTGGTACAGTAATAGAAATTTCATTTGGCTGGTTTTGCCATGGCGTGGCATTACTGTGCACACCACCAACATTTCCGTGGTTAGAACCACCGTAAAGGCTTGAGTCTGTATTGACTATTTCTTTATAAAAACCTGCCACCGGTGCGCCGAGCGTAAAATGATGATGTACCTGTGGGGTAAAATTACAAACAACAATGGCTGGCGGCTGACCGTGTTCACCATACCGAATAAAACTATAAATCGACTGTGTTGCATTTTCGTGATCAAGCCATTCAAAGCCGTCATGCTCGCAATCTTTTTGATATAGGGCAGGGGTTCGTTGATAGACATGGTTTAAATCTTTAACTAGATGTTTAACGCCACCATGCCACGCATCTTCGCAATGATGCCAATCTAATTGCGCATCAAAATCCCATTCTCTGCCTTGGGCAAATTCACAGCCCATAAAGAGCAACTTTTTACCGGGATGTGCCCACATAAAGCCATAATAAGCCCTTAAATTGGCAAATTTCTGCCAAGTATCACCAGGCATACGTCCTAAAATAGAGCTTTTGCCGTGAACCACTTCATCATGGCTTAATGGCAAGATGAAGTTCTCGTCAAAGGCGTAGACTAATCCAAAGCTTAATTCATTGTGATGATATTGACGGTGAACAGGTTCTCGCTTGATGTATTCTAGCGAGTCGTTCATCCAACCCATGTTCCATTTATAGCCGAAACCTAAACCTCCCATGGTGGTTGGTTTTGATACCCCAGGCCATGATGTTGACTCTTCAGCAACAGAGAAACTGCCCGGATATTCACGATAAAGTTCTTCATTAAAACGCTTTAAGAAATCAACCGCTTCTAAATTCTCTCGACCACCTTCTTTATTCGGGATCCACTCACCTGCTTCACGGCTGTAATCTAGGTAGAGCATAGAGGCGACTGCGTCGACACGAATGCCGTCAACATGAAATCGGTCAAGCCAATGGAATGCACTAGCTCTTAGAAAGTTAGCGACTTCAACACGTCCGTAGTTATAAATTAAGGTGTTCCAATCGGGATGATAACCTTGGCGAGGGTCGGCATGATCGTATAGATGTGTGCCATCAAACTGTGCTAAACCATGGCTGTCGACAGGGAAATGTCCGGGTACCCAGTCAATCAAAACACCAATATCAGCTTGATGACAATAGTCAATTAAATACTTAAAATCTTCCGCATCGCCAAAGCGAGCGGTCGGTGCAAACAACCCTACCGGTTGATAACCCCATGAACCGTCATACGGAAATTCACTAACGGGCATCAGCTGGACATGACTAAACCCCATCTCTTTGGCGTAGGGAGCTAATCTGTGTGCTATTTCACGATAATTTAGAAATTCATTATTTTCAGTGCGCTGCCACGAACCTAAATGTACTTCATATATGCTAATGGCTGCATCTCGTGCATTTCTTTTCGCTCGCTTGGCCAGCCACTGCTGATCTTGCCATTTGAAGTCTTTTTTAGGCGCAACAATGGAAGCGGTTTCCGGACGATATTGAGCTTGTTGACCGTATGGATCTGCTTTTAAAGGTAATAACTGACCCTGTGCGTTTTCAAGTTCGTATTTATATAAAGTGCCTTCTTCAAGGTTAGGAATAAATAGGTTCCAATAGCCGGAGCAATTCAAATTGTGCATTGCATGGCTGCGTCCATCCCACTGGTTGAACTCACCAACAACAGATATTCTCCTTGCGTTGGGGGCCCATACAGCAAACGACACGCCTTCAACGCCTTGATGAGTCATGCTATGTGCACCCATGATGTTATAGGGGTGTAAATGGCTACCTTCGCAAAGCAAATGCAGATCTAATTCACCTAAGGTGGGTTGAAATTCTTTCGGCTCGTCCGTAGTTGTTGTTTTATCGTTTTCTATGATGGCTAATCGGTAATCAAACATTTTCTTACGACGAAGCTTTTTGAAAAATAATCCGCCATCATCAACGCAGTCTAATGTGGCGATCCGTTTATTGGTTTTGCTGTCGAATAGCTCAACGCTGTCGGCTTGAGGTTCGAAAACCGTAATAGTTAAGTAATCTGATGCATTATCTTTATGCAACCCCAACACTTTTAAAGGGGCAGGATGGCTACCTGCGATAATGTTTGCTATATCTTGAGTCGTTAAATTCATTACAGTTCCCAAACGTTTAACCCCTAGCAAAGTCTAGAGGTGATTGATCGTTACTTAGCAGTACATGGTTTAAGGTGCCAAATGTTGTCGACATAATCTTGAATCGAGCGATCTGAGTTAAATTTACCCATACAAGCAGTATTCATTATTGCCATTTTAGCCCAACGTTTTTGGTCTCTATAGGCGACGTCTAGCGCATGATGAGCATCACAATACGATTGAAAGTCGGCCAATAATAAATAAGGGTCACCTCCGTCTAACAAGCTGTGCTTTATTGCTGATAACTCGTAAGGTTGGCCGGGCGAGAAAAAGTCACTGTCTAACCAATCGAGTATTTTTGCCAGAGTCTTGTTGGTTTGGTAAAACGTAAACGGGTTATAACCGTTAGCTTTTATTCCTTTTACTTGATCGACGGTATTACCAAAAATGAAGATATTGTCATCCCCTACTTCTTCAGCAATTTCTATATTTGCCCCGTCCAACGTACCAATGGTTACAGCGCCGTTTAGGGCGAGTTTCATATTACCTGTGCCTGATGCTTCTTTACCCGCGGTTGAAATTTGCTCCGAAACATCGGCAGCAGGAATAATTTTCTCTGCAAGACTGATGCGGTAATTAGGTAAGAATACCACTTTGAGTTTACCTTGAATGCTTGCGTCGTTGTTGATTTTTTCCGCAGCTTTATTAATCGCGAAAATGATTTCTTTTGCTAAGTGGTAGCCAGGGGCTGCTTTAGCGCCAAAAATGAAGACACGCGGTTGCATGACAAGGTCTGGATTTTCAAGTAATTGGTTGTACAAGTATAAAATATGTAAGAAGTTTAAGTGTTGACGTTTGTACTCATGTAAACGTTTTATTTGGACATCGAAGATAGCATCAGGGCTTACTTCAACGCCGGTTGACTGTTTAATTTCTTCCGCCAAAATAACTTTGTTTTCGCGTTTTATGGCCATAAATTCGTGTTGGAATTTGTCGTCATCAGCGAGCTTAGTCAGCCCTTGTAAACTGTCTAAATTTTTAGCCCAGTCACCTTTAATGTGTTTGCTGATCAGCTCGGATAGCTTAGGGTTACAAGCTTTTAACCAACGACGAGGGGTAATACCATTAGTGACATTAGTCAGCTTGTCAGGCCATAGTTGGTCAAATTCAGGGAACAAGTCTTGTTTGACTAACTTTGAGTGGATTTCAGCGACACCGTTAACTTTGTTGGATGCGACAACACACAAGTGTGCCATGCGTACCATACGCTCATGGCCTTCTTCGATAATAGAAAGCTTTCTGCGCATCTGATAATCATGTGGCCATTGCGGATTAACTTCTTTATTTAGAAACTCCTCATTGATGTGATAAACAATCTCTAAATGACGCGGTAATACACGCTCAAATAATTTGACTGACCACTTTTCTAAAGCTTCTGGTAACAAGGTGTGATTGGTGTAGGAGAATACTTGTCGACATAGCTGCCATGATTCATCCCATGACATTTTTTGCTCATCGAGAAGAATTCGCATCAATTCAACAATCGCAATCGTTGGATGAGTATCGTTTAGTTGAATCGCGGTGTTTTTGGCGAAGGCTTGCCAATCAACACCATGACTACGGGTGTGTCGAGCGATAATATCTTTTAATGAACAAGCACAGAAAAAGTATTGTTGAACAAAGCGTAATTCTTTACCTGCATCATGTTCATCTTTGGGATAAAGTACTTTAGATACGGTTTCCGCACGCACGTTGCGCTTAACTGCACGTAAATAGTCACCATCGTTGAATGCTTCCCAGTCAAAAGGTGCAATACCACGACTTTCCCATAAACGAAGTACATTAACTGTTTCAGAGTTGTATCCGACAATGGGAACATCCCAAGGGACACCTTTAAAATAGTGCTTGGGTTTCCAAGTAGATTTTACACTGCCATCGGCTAGAGTTTTGTGGGAAACATGACCATAAAGGGGGATGTCCTGAGCCGCTTCTGGACGACAGACTTCCCAAGGGTTGCCGAATTCACGCCACATATCAGGTTCTTCAACTTGTCGGCATGATTTAAAACTTTGTTTAAATAAACCATGTTGGTAATTGATACCATAACCAGTTGCGGGGTAATCAAGTGTCGCTAATGAATCTAAGTAACAGGCTGCCAGACGACCTAAACCGCCATTTCCTAATGCAAGGTCAGCCCCTTGCTCACATAAGTCATTGAGTTCATGACCCAGATCTCTAAGCGCGTCTTCTGCTGCTTCAAAGACTCCTAAATTATGTAAGTTGTTCGATAACATACGTCCCATTAGGTACTCAAGAGACAAGTAGTTCACGTTACGCGTATTGGGTGCGGATTGACGAGTTTTAGTTACCTGTAGTTTTTCAACGACAAGTTCATTGATGGCTAAACAAGTTGCTTTCCAATATGCGTCTTTATTTTGGGTATCACGAGGGTCGTCCAAAGTATAATTTAGATGATGTTGAATGCGTTTAGTCAACTCTACTTTTGATATTTTCTTTATTGCCATGCTGGGCTCTTCTTGGTCGATGTCATGAGTTACTAGTAAATATATATGCCTGAATACGTACTACAACGTATTTTTTTTAATACATAGATGAATTCACGATAGCTTATTGTTATTGGTTAATAAGAATTATGCGGTACTGGTTTAATTGAGCAATCATTTACATACGTATGCAGGGGAACAAATGGCTGAATTTGTCCTGCATACGTATGCAGTTTGTTGCTCATTAAAGAGTGCCTACTTATGCTGACGGTATAACTAATTATAAAACAGTTTTACCTGAGCAGAGGCTTATTTTGTTTCTACTTTTGGGTAAACGTATTGTGAGAAAATCATGCAAGAACAACCTTGGTGGCGTGGCGCAGTCATTTATCAAATTTACCCTCGTAGCTTTATGGATGCTAATAACGACGGCATCGGAGACCTGCAAGGGATCATCAAAAAACTGCCTTATATCGATAGTTTAGGTGTTGACGCCATTTGGATCTCTCCTTTTTTCAAATCACCTATGAAAGATTTTGGTTACGATATTAGTGACTACCGCGACATAGATCCTATGTTTGGTCAAATGGATGATTTTGATGAATTAATGGCTAACGCAAAATCATTGAATATTAAAGTGATTATTGATCAAGTCTTGAGCCATACTTCAGATCAACACGCGTGGTTCTTAGAAAGTCGCGAATCACGAGATAATAGCAAGGCTGACTGGTACGTCTGGGCGGATGCTAATGAAGACGGCACCCCTCCCAACAACTGGTTGTCTATATTTGGTGGCGGCGCGTGGCAATGGGAGCCAAGACGTCAACAGTATTATTTACATAACTTTTTGACATCTCAGCCTGATTTAAACTTTCACCATGATGAAGTGCGTAAACACGTGCTAGATAATGTCGAGTTTTGGCTGAAAAAAGGCGTCGATGGTTTCCGATTAGATGCGATAAATTTTTGTTATCACGATAAAGCATTACGAGATAATCCAGCTAAACCGCCACAAGAACGCAAGGGTAGGGGCTTTAGTGAAGATAACCCTTATGCATTCCAATATCATTACTTCAATAATACCCAACCAGAAAATGTTGGCTTTATGGAAGAGATCCGTGTGCTAATGGATAAGTATCCAGGCGTGGTCACACTAGGGGAAATATCGTCAGAAGACTCTTTACTGACTATGTCTCAGTACACTAAAGGCAACAAGCGTTTGCATATGGCTTATAGCTTTGAATTACTGACACAAGATAGTTCTCCAAGTTATATCCGACAGACGGTTGAAGAACTAGAAGCTAATTTGTCTGATGGTTGGCCATGCTGGGCAATAGGTAATCATGATGTTGCACGTGTCGCTTCTCGTTGGGGTAACACCGATGATGGGCAAGTGAATAGTCAACAAGCGAAAATGTTTAATGCTATGTTAGCTTCGTTGCGTGGGAGTGTATGTTCCTATCAAGGTGAAGAACTGGGTTTAACTGAAGCCGATATTGCTTTCGAGCAACTACAAGACCCCTATGGTGTTGCTTTTTGGCCTAAATTTAAAGGTAGAGACGGTTGTCGTACACCTATGCCGTGGCAAAGTGATGTTATGCATGCAGGCTTTTCTGATGCCAAAATGACATGGTTGCCGGTCAGTGATGTTCACCAAACTAATAATGCTGCTGTTCAACAATTACAGGCAGCTTCAGTATTGAGCCATTATCAACAATTTATGGCCTGGAGAAAGACTCAGCCGAGTTTACAGTTTGGGGATATTGAATTTATTGACGCACCTGATGATGTCCTAGCCTTTATGAGGCATTACCAAGGTCAATCGATATTAGCTTGTTTTAATTTCTCTGAACTAGAACAGAAAATAGATATGTCGAAAAATATTGGTATTGCGCAATTAGCAGGCCACGGTTTTGAACAAGCTGTTGTAGAGCCAGAGCAAATAATACTTAAAGGTTACTGCGCTGCTTATTTTTCGATAAAAATCAGCTAATACCCGTTTGATTTATCCTACTCAATACATTGTTTTGTGCCAAACTTCGGCATAAAACAATCGCTTTAATGATAATCACTCGACGTTAAGTTTGTAAATAGCTTGTTAAATTTCAGTTGAACTCAAATACATCTCTAGAATGAACTTAGTTTGTCGATAAAATAATCAAAAAAATATAAATTTTTTTTCAATGAAGTTTGAGTACGTCTTATTACGAAGTATTTCGCATATAAAAAATGTGGTTATTAGCCTATAGATAGCGAGCCATCTAGCTTTTTTGTACTTCGAATAATTTTATTCAGCCGTAGAGTGTTTCGTAGAATAGAGGTATACGTAAGATCATTTATCTACTGAATAATAAAATTCAACTGTAATGCTCTTGTAATGCGAGTTTAGCTGTTTTATAAATAATTGACCTTAGTGTTTTGAAGCTCATTAAACTAAGCATAAAAAATAAAATAAATATTTATAAAAATATAAGTATAAATTTAGGGAAGGAAAATCATGTCTAATAAATTCCGTGCCGGTACGCTTGCTATTGCAGTAAGTGCTGCTTTAGGTACAGCTCCAGTATATGCTGCTGACGATAACTCAGCAGAAGAAGTAGAAAAAATCGTAGTTGTAGGTTCTCGCTCTGCTCCTCGTTCAATTGCAGATTCAGCGGTTCCTGTAGATATTGTTGGTGGTAATGAATTAGGTAAAAGTGCATCAAGCGATATGCTTGACCAGTTAGTTGGTGCTATTCCATCATTTAACGTGCGTGCGCAACCTATTTCAGATGCCGCGACATTAATTCGTCCAGTAAACCTTCGTGGCTTATCTTCTGATAGTACTTTGGTACTATTGAACGGTAAACGTCGTCACAGAGCGTCAGTCATTGCTTTCCAGGGTGGTGGTGTCAATGATGGTGCACAAGGTCCTGATATTTCAGTGATCCCAAGTGTTGCCCTTAAGCAAGTAGAAGTATTACGTGACGGTGCTGCAGCTCAGTATGGTTCAGATGCTATTGCTGGTGTAATGAACTTCGTCTTGAAAAATGATGCTGATGGCGGCTCTATGTCTGTCAAACGCGGCGAATTCTATGAAGGAGATGGCGCTACTACAACTATCGACGGTAATATTGGTTTCCCATTAACTAAAGATGGTTTTGCTAATTTAAGTTTTCAATATAAAGATGCTGATGCAACAAGTCGAAGTGTTCAGCGTCCAGATGCACAAGGATTGATTGACGCGGGTAATACTTTTGTTGATAGCCCTGCTCAAATTTGGGGTAACCCTGAAATTGAAGACGATGTTACATTTTTTGGTAACTTTGGTCTTGATTTAGGTGATGACAAAGAAGCGTATATGTTTGGTAACTACTCTGAACGAGACGTAACCGGCGGTTTTTATTACCGTAACCCACATAATCGCGGCAACGTATTCTCTGTCGATGGTGGCGAAACTCTACTTGTTGGTGATGTAGGACAAGCAAACGGTGGCGAACGCACTTGTGCGGTAGTAAATATACCAAAGGATCCAGAAGGCAATGACCTCAATGTTTTAGATACGCAAGCGTATCAAGACATGGTTGCCGATCCTAACTGTTTCTCTATGAACCAAATCATGCCTGGCGGTTATACTCCAGCCTTTGGTGGTAACATCACTGATACATCACTTACTATGGGTGTAAAGGGTGATATTAAAACAGGTATCTTGAAAGACTGGTTCTTCGATCTAAGTGGTTCTGTAGGTCGCAACGAATCTGAATTTAAGCTTTCTAATACATTAAACCCATCACTTGGTTTAGATACTCCAACTTCTTTCGAAACGGGTAAGTACATTCAGTTAGAAAAAACTTTCAACTTCGATCTTGTTCGCGCATTTGAAGTTGACGGACTAGCTGAGCCATTAAACGTGGCTGGTGGTGCTGAATTCCGTGAAGAAAGTTTTGAAATTATTGCTGGTGAAGAAGCGTCTTGGAAAGCGGGTGATTACGCTGACCAAGGATTCAACATTGGTTCACATGGTTTTAAAGGCTTTGGTCCTGAAGCGCAAGGTCGTAATGATCGTCGCAACTGGGCTGGTTACATAGATTTAGAAGCATACCTTACTGAAGACTTCATGATGGGTGCTGCTTTACGTTACGAAGATTTCAGTACATTTGGTGACACGACTAACTACAAGCTAACTTTCCAATACTCAATGACTGAAGAATTCGCTTTACGTGGTTCAACCAGTACAGGTTTCCGTGCACCTACTGTTGGTCAAGCCAACGTAGTAAACACGGCAACTTCAATCGTTGAAGGTGACTTGATTCAAAGCTTTACTGCTCCGCCGACAGATCCTTTAGCATCTTTCTATGGTGGTAAAGAACTTGAGCCGGAAGAGTCAAGAAGTTATGCATTTGGTGCAGTATTCCAAGAAGGTGACTTGTTCGTTACTGTTGATTACTACAACATTGAAGTGACTGACCGTATTGCACAATCTAGCCAAATCGAAGTACGTGAAGAAGATCATGATGAATTACGTGCTCTTGGTGTTGTTAACCCTGAGTTGATTTCAGCGGTAACTTACTTTGCTAATGACTTTGATACAACAACACAAGGTATTGATGTAGTTGCAAACTACTCGATGAATTTATTCGATGGAGATACTAACCTTAGCTTGGCTTACAACTGGAACGAAACTGAAGTTGATAAGTTTAATCCAGCTACGACTAGTGAGGGTAAAGTTCGTCGTTTAGAAGAAGGTATGCCAGATCACCGTGGTACCTTCACGGTAGCGCAAAGCTGGGATAGTGTTAGCATGTTTGTGCGTGCAAACTATTTCGGTGAGTACTATGCAACACATGCAGACGATACTTCAGATTGGGGTTCAGAAACTGCGGATGCAGCAGTAACGTTTGACCTTGAAGTGAGCTACTTCATCAATGACAGCTTTACTATGTCAATTGGTGCAAACAACTTGTTTGACCAAGAAGCAGAAAAGCTTAAAGACGGTACTTACGGTGCTTTAGGTGCTAAGTACTACGAAAGTGGTCCATTCGACTACAACGGTGGCTTCTACTACGGTAAAATCCAATATAACTTTTAATAGCTAACCTCTATTAAATAAATTTGAGCCCAGCAATAGCTGGGCTTTTTTATGGGGGCGATTTTTTAATACTCAACCGAAAAACTAGACAGTATTTAATCTCAACTCGGGTTATACCAATCACAGTAAATAGCTGACCTATTTTACTGGTTGAAAACGTACTCCTACGTTGTAAGTTTCGCAAAAGGAACAACCATTTGCGTCAACTTACGCCTTGAATTAAGCTCTTTTTCCTGCGTAAAATTTAGATCACATACTTAATTTAATTGGTATCGTTCAATGTTGTGAAATCCAATAGAGCATCATAATTTCAATAAATTAGGTTTTATATTAACTACCTGTTTGCGCACATGATTCACTTAAATTGACTAGTTCGCCGTGTTTCAATCGGTAAACTTTTTCAGCCATATTGATGGTTTCTTGTCTATGGGCGATCATAATTCGAGTCATTGGCAAGTGTTGTATTTGTTCGCTAATTTTAGCTTCGTTGTCTTTATCTAAATGACTTGTCGCTTCATCCATAAATAACACGCAGGGTGATTGATAGAGCGCACGAGCGAGCAGTAAACGTTGAACCTGTCCACCAGAGAGGTTTGAGCCCATATCACCGACTAGAGAGTTGTAGCCCATGGTCATTTTGTTGATATCATCATGCAAGGCCGCCAAGCGCGCGCATTGTTCTATTTTTAGATAATTGGGTTGCGGATCAAAAAAGCTAATATTGTCGGCAATAGAGCCAGCTAATAAGGTATCGTCTTGCATTACTGCTGCGATATGTTTGCGGTAGTTTTTTAGCCCAACTTGATTAATGTCTTTGCCATCAAGTAGTACTCGGCCTGAACTAGGCTGTAACAAACCGAGCATAATTTTCATTAGTGTGGTTTTACCTGCGCCAGAAGGGCCCGTAATTGCGATTGACTCACCTGGCATTAATGACAAGTTAACATTTGCTAAAATAGGGACTTGGTCATCGTTATAACTAAAACTGATGTTTTCTAAAGTTAATTGGCCTGCAGGTTGACCGTTTTCGTTATGCTTGAAGGTTGCTTGACCGTCACGATTGGCTTCTTGCTCGGTTAAAGCAATATCTGCAATGCGATCAAGGTGTAAGCGCATCATTTTAAATTGAATAATTTGCTCAATTAAATTAGCAAAGCGACTGGTCAATTGGCCTTTATAAGCAATAAACGCTAACACCATCCCCACGGATAAACTATTGGCCATGACCATCAAGGCGGCAAAATAAATAACTAATACATTTTCTAAACCAAATAACAGTTTGTTGAATGAATCAAAGCTGATATTTAGGCGCCCTAAACGGATTTCACTGTTAATTACTTCTGCATAACGGTTTTGCCATATACCTTGGCGTTGTGATTCATTGCCGAACAGCTTAATAGTTTGTATACCGCGAATATTTTCTAAAAAGTTAGATTGTTCTTTGGCGGAACTTTGGATCATTTCTTCTGTGGCTTGATGAAGAGGACGATAAAGTGCTAACCGCACTATGGTATATAAAGCGATTGCACCTAGTACGACTGCCGTCAGCTTTTTTGAGTATAAGAACATCATGATAAGGACAGTGATAGCCATTGCACCATCCACTAAGGTTTCAACAAAACCTGTGGTAATACGTTCGCGTATTTGTGCCAATGAACCAAAGCGAGAAACAATGTCACCGACATGGCGTGACTCAAAATAATTCATCGGTAAGCGAAGTAAATGCCTGAGTAGGTTTACACCCATTTGCATATTTAACAAACTTGAAAGCCTTAACACCAGCCAACTTCGCACAGCGTTTGTGATTGTCGAAATAATAGCAATTAACGCAAAACCGATGGCTAATACTGTGAGCAGAGGTTTATCAAAGCTGATCAGCACTTCATCGACCACCCACTGCATATAGTAGGGGGTCATTAAAGCAAAGAGTTGTAATACCAACGACAAACCAACTAATTTCACCAGCCCTGATTTTAAGCCAGACATAGAGCTCCACAACTGGGTGAATTTCATTCTGGCTTGTTCTTGTTTGACTTCAAATTTGTTGGTTGGCGTTAACTCTAAACA
>PJEL010001962.1_pt1 | contig 19611 bp, 24 predicted proteins | sample 1853271 | NCBI WGS metagenome assembly PJEL01 (sample SAMN08108733, study PRJNA415343) | Invertebrate metagenome, whole genome shotgun sequencing project. | host: Globobulimina | place: Sweden: Gullmar Fjord | collected 2015-08
CTTATAAATTTTGTTAATTTTAAGAATAAAACTTGATAGGATTGATGTAGCCGAACTTTATTTTGTTATTATATCATAAGAAAATATCATAAAACTATCATTTGTAAATAAATTTTATATTTTATTATAAATTTTACTTATAGTATATATTCATACTCAATATCGAAACGACTATCTTGTCTTAGATTGTTTTTGTTAAGAAGAGGTAATCCACCATTATTTTCATAAAATTCATTTAATAATGTTTTTTCTAATTCTATATAGTTTTCTGTTTCTATATATCTAAACAAAAGATTATTCTTTTGAAAGAAATCTCTCATTATTTTCGTATGAGCACTATTATTTAAATATTCTGTTAACCTTTTACAAATATTCTTACTTGAGCCAATATATACTATATGAGAACTAGAATATTTATATTCGTTTTTTTCAATTGTTCTTAGCTCATAAATTGCTTTAACATTTTGCAGTTTTTTAATATTCATTTTTGTTAAAAATATTTTTGATGAAAAATAATCATTAAATCTAATGTAAGGTCTAGGATTTTTTCTTTCAGATTTTTTTCTTATAAAATACTTTTTTCTAATCTGTGAAATTTGAACAATAGAAATATTTAAATTAAAAATATTTTTCAATTCATATTTTAAAACTTTATCAGAAGCATAGGGAAAATGATTAAGTATTATTTTAATTTTTATATAAAAAATAAAATTTTTCTTTGGAGTTAAATATGATAAGCAAAGACTTTTATTTTCATTATTTCGATAATAAGTATTATTTAAAATATTACTTATTATTGGTTTTGATAAATATGTATTATATTTCTTTTTATGCAAAGATAAAATATCTTCATGAGATATATATATTAAAGTTTTAATATCATTAGTAAGAAAAAAATCTTTTTGTAAACTCTCAATAGTTTTTATTACTTCATAGGTTTTCTCATTTTTAATACTAATATTCAACAAAGTATTAACTGTATATTTACCTTCTAAAGAAAGAAATTTAACCATATTCTCTTTATGAAGAAAAATAACTTTTCCAGATTTTGATATATAAAAAGTTTCATTATAAAAAGAAGAAGATAAATAACTATCTAAATACTTAACTTCTATTTTATCTGTATCAAAATTCATAAGACTAGTTATTGTTGTTTTTACAAAAGATAGGTAAGTTTTGTTTTTATATTTATATAATTTATAATTTAAAATATTTAGTAGATTGCTTTTTTTGTTCATGGCGCATTGTATAAAAAGAATGTAAAGATACTATTTAATTTTATTGAATAATAAAGTTTTAGAGTTAATTTTTAGTATATTTAAAAGCAATAATAATTAGATAACTTTTTAAAAAAGTTATCTAATTTAAAATAGTATTAAAATGCTTCTACAATAGAACCATTATATTTTTCTTTAATGAATTTTCTAATTTCATCTGAATTAATAGCTTCATTTAAAGCTTTTATATAATCTTTATTTTCATTACCTTTTTTAACAACTACTATATTTGCATATGGAGAATCTTTTGATTCAATTACTAATGCATCTCTTAATGGATTTAAGTCAGCAGCTAATGCATAGTTAGTATTAATAATAGCAGCATCAACTTCATCTAATACTCTTGGTAATTGAGGAGCATCTAATTCTTTAATTTTTAAGTTTTTAGGATTAGTTTTAATATCAACAACAGTTTTTAAAGCAACATCATTAAATGTTAATAAACCTTGTTTAACTAAAATATCTAAAGCTCTACTTTCATTTGTAGGATCATTAGGAACTGCAATGGAAGCACCATCTTGTAATTCATCTAAAGATTTTATTTTTTTAGAATATAAACCCATTGGCTCTAAATGAACATTTACAGTTTTAACTAATTGAGTATTTTTATTAGCATTAAACTCATTTAAATAAGGAGCATGTTGAAAGAAGTTTGCATCAAGTTCATCTTCATCAACAGCAATATTTGGAGTTACATAATCAGTAAATTCAACAATCTCTAAATCATAACCTTTAGCTTTTAAAAGTGGTTTAACAGCTTCTAAAATCTCAACGTGAGGAACAGGAGTAGCTCCAATTTTAATTGTAGTTTTTTTCTCAACTGCAGCTTTTACTTCAGTTTTTGTTTCTTTTTCATTACAACCAGTAATTGCAAATGCTAATACTGATGCTAATGATATTTTTAAAATATTTTTTAACATGTTTTTTATCCTTTATTTTTTTGTAATTTTGTATAAATAATCGCCTAAACTTTGGCAAACTTGCACAAGTGCAATTAAGATTAGAACTGTGTAAATCATTGTATCTGTTTGAAACCTATAATAACCATATTTAATAGCTACATCACCTAATCCACCACCACCAACAGCTCCTGCCATTGCAGAAAAACCAATTACAGTAATAAGTGTTAAAGTAATAGCTGAAATGATAGCAGGAAGTGCTTCTACTAACATCACTTTGAATATAATTTGAAAATCACTTGCTCCAAAAGATTTAGCAGCTTCAACAACACCAACTTCTACTTCTTTTAAAGCACTTTCAATTAGTCTTGCAATAAAAGGAGCAGCTCCAATTGTTAAAGGAATAATAGCAGCTGTTGTACCAATACTTTTTCCAATTAAAAACTTTGTAAGAGGAAAAAGAATAATCATTAATATAATAAAAGGAAATGATCTTAGAGTATTAATAGCAACATCTAAAACAGCATATACTTTTAAATTTTCTCTTAAACCACCTTTAGAAGTTAAGATTAAAATAATTGCAAAAACAAATCCTATAATAACTGCAAAAAAAGTAGATACAGCAGACATATAAACAGTTTCTCCAAATGCAGGTAATAAAATATCAAGCATTATAATACCTCCCAAACAATATCTTTATCTTTCATATATTCTAAGACCTTTTCTTTCTCATCATCTTTGATATTAATTACAATATTTCCAACAATATGAGTATTAATTTCTTCTAGTTTTCCCCAAACAATATTAAAATCCATATTAAGGTTTCGAGCCATTGATGTAATAAGAGATTGGAATGCATTATCTTTTGGGAAATATAGTTTTATATTTACACCGTTTTTAGGTACAACTTCAATTTCTCCTAAAAATTCTTTCATTTTTGCATCTGGTTTTAAAAATAATTCTTCAGTATGATCAAACCCAATAATATTTCCATGCTCTAATAAAAGTGATTTTTGAGCAATTTGTTTAACTACTTCCATTTCATGTGTTACTAAAACAATAGTGATATTTAGTTTTTCATTAATCTCTTTTAATAAATTTAAAATAGATACGGTTGTATTTGGATCAAGTGCAGATGTTGCTTCATCAGAAAGTAAAATTTCAGGATCAAGTGTTAAAGCTCTTGCTATTGCAACTCTTTGTTTTTGTCCACCACTTAATTCACTTGGATAAGATTCTAATTTATTCTCTAATCCAACTAAAGAAAGAAGATCTTTTACTTTTTTTGAAATCTCACTTTTAGAATATCCCCAAAGTTGCATTGGCAATGCTACATTTTCATATACAGTTTTTCTTTGTATTAATGAAAAATGTTGAAATATCATTCCAATATTCTTTCTAAATTCTCTTAATTCTTCTTTTTTTAAAGATTTAATTTCTTTATTATTAACTTGTAATGAACCATCTTTATAATTCTCAAGTCCATTAATACATCTAAGAAGTGTAGATTTCCCAGCACCACTGTGTCCTACAATAGCGAAAATTTCACCTTTTTTAATATCAATTGAAATATCATTTAAGACTTTTATATCACCGTAAAATTTGTTTAAATTTTTTATATTTATCATAAAATACCCTTATATAAGCCTGCAATATTATAGAAAAGTAGATAAGAGTAATGTTAAGCAAGAAAGTGACATATTAATTTTATGTTAGTTATTTAAAAAAAAGTAGCTAAAAAAAAGGAAGCTATTAATAGCTTCCTTTTTTTATTCGTTCATTCCAGCAAAGAATGCTTCGTTATCTTTTGTTTTTTGCATTTTTGAATATAAAAATTTAAGAGCTTCAACTTCATCCATTGAAGCAATTGCGTTTCTAAGTATCCAAGTTTTTTGTAAAATTTCAGGAGTAAGAAGTAGTTCTTCTTTTCTTGTACCTGATTTAATAATATCAAGAGCAGGATATACTCTTTTATTAGCTGCATTTCTAGATAATACAACTTCTGAGTTTCCAGTACCTTTGAACTCTTCAAAAATAACTTCGTCCATTTTAGAACCAGTTTCAATTAAAGCAGTTGAAATAATACTTAAAGAACCACCCTCTTCAATATTTCTAGCAGCTCCAAAAAATCTTTTTGGTTTGTGTAATGCATTTGCATCAACACCACCAGAAAGTACTTTTCCAGAACTTGGTGTTACTGTATTATACGCACGAGCAAGTCTAGTAATAGAATCTAGTAAGATAACTACATCTTTACCCATTTCTACCATTCTTTTTGCTTTTTCAATTACAATTTCTGCAACTCTAACATGATTATGAGCAGGTAAATCAAAAGTAGAAGAATAAACTTCTCCTTTTACAGATCTTTGCATATCTGTAACTTCTTCTGGTCTTTCATCAATTAATAAAACCATTAAAGTAACTTCTGGATGATTTTTACTAATTCCGTGAGCTAAATCTTTTAAAAGTTCAGTTTTACCAGTTTTTGGAGGAGCAACAATTAATCCTCTTTGACCTTTACCCATTGGAGCAAATAAATCTAACATTCGACCTGTCATTCTTTTTGAATCATATTCAAACTTAAATCTATCAGTTGCATATAGTGGAGTTAAGTTATCAAATAGTGGTCTATTTTTAGATTCTTTAATTGGTAGATAATTTATAGCTTCAATTTTTAATAGTGCATTATACTTTTCACTATCTTTATTTGGAGGTCTAACTTGTCCTGAAACAATATCACCTGTTCTTAAAGCAAACTTTCTAATTTGAGTTGCACTTACATAAGAATCATTTGATGTATCTGAAAAGTTACCATCAATTGCTCTTAAAAATCCAAACCCACCTTCTTTAATTTCTAAAATTCCAGTGAATAAAATAAATCCACCAGCATCAATTTGATGTTTTAGAATATTAAACATTAAGTCTTGTCTTTTAAGTTCTTGAGGGTTTTCTACATCTAATTCTTTTGCAATATTTAAAAGTTCTTCAAGTGAAAATTCTCTTAATTGTTCAATCTTATACCCTTCTACAGGTATGTGAGTTCTAGCTTTTCTTACAGTTTTAGTTTTGCTCTGAGTTTTTGACTCTTCCATGAGTTTAGTTACCTTTGATTTTACATAATAAGTATGTAGTTTTAGTAGTTTTTAGTAGTTTGTATAATAGTTTGATGTAATTGTAGTGTTAATTTATAAATTTGTCAATAATTTATAAATTATGCTAAAAAAAAAGGTACCAATAAATTGATACCTTTTTTATAGTAAAGAAACTAAGTCTTATAAATTACCTTCGTTTTTACCTAAATATTCTGCAACACCTTCAGTTGAAGCTTTCATACCTTCATCACCTTTAGTCCAACCAGCAGGACAAACTTCACCATGCTCATTAGTAAATAACATAGTATCTACCATTCTAATCATTTCATCAATATTTCTACCTAATGGTAAATCATTGATTACAGCATGTCTAACAGTTCCATCTTTGTCAATTAAGAAAGAACCTCTTAATGCAACAGATTCTCCAAATAAAACATCGTAATCTCTAGAGATTTGTTTAGATAAATCAGCAACTAATGGATATTTAACTCTTCCGATTCCACCATTGTTAACATCAGTTTCTCTCCATGCGAAGTGTGAGAATTGTGAATCAACAGAAACACCAATAACAGAAACACCTCTTGAAGAAAATTCTTCAATTCTTTTAGAGAAAGCAATAATTTCTGATGGACATACAAAAGTAAAGTCTAATGGATAGAAAAATAATACTGCACCATTTTCTCCGATATTTTCGTATAAGTTAAAATCTTCAACAATTTGACCATCTGCAAGTACAGCTGTTGCTGTAAAATCTGGAGCTTTTTTAGTTACTAACATATAAAATCCTTGTAATTTAATTAATTTTGAACACAATTATATAACAATTTAAATAAATTACAATTATTATTAGCTTAAATTTTAAAATTTGTAAATAATTATTCTTAGATAATAATTATCCTTTAGACTCTATTATTATATTAATATAAATTAATAAATTAGTTTTTAAATTTTATTTAACTTTAATTTGTTTCAAATTTATCAATTTTCCTATTCTCAATTGATAATATTTCTCTTTTAAAGATAGTTTTATATTTACTGTGATAAAGTTTTTTAAATTATTTAAGGAGTTATATATGGCAGTTAAAATTACTGATATTTGTATTAGTTGTGACGCATGTTTAGACGAGTGTCCTACAGAATCAATTGTGGACAATGATGAGAACCCAACAGGTGAAGATATTTATTATGTAAATGCTGAAACTTGTACTGAGTGTATTGGTGATAATGATGCACCAGCATGTGCTGATGCATGTCCTACTGAGGGATGTATTCAATGGGATGTAAGAGATGGAGCTGCTAACCCAGTTAGAGAAGATAAAGTAACAGGTGAGCCCTGTGTTGAAGACTAATTTCTAAAATTAGTCTATAAATAACTTATCAAACAAACTTACAAAAGGCAAGTAATTTATAATTACTTGCCTTTTTTTTATTTTTTAGATACAATCCACGACTTATAATATAAAAATCGAGGAATATACCCTATGGAACAAACATTATCAATCATTAAACCTGATGCAGTAGCAAAAAACGTTGTTGGAAAAATCTTATCAAGATTTGAAGACGCTGGACTAAGAATTGCTGCAACTAGAAAAATGCAATTAAGCAAAGCTGATGCTGAAGCATTTTACGCAGTACACGCTGAGAGACCATTCTTTGGTGACTTAGTTGAATTCATGATTTCTGGACCAGTTGTTGTAACTGTTTTAGAAGGTGAAGATGCTATGACAAAAAACAGAGACTTAATGGGTGCTACTAACCCTAAAGAAGCTGAAGCTGGTACAATCAGAGCTGACTTTGCTGAATCAATTGATGCAAATGCAGTACATGGTTCAGATTCAGTAGAAAATGCAACTAACGAAATTAATTTCTTCTTTGCACAAAAAGAAATTTGTTAATCATTCATTAATAAACTAGATTTATAATGAAAATTGAATTTAAAAAAGTACCTCAAAACCCTAAAGAGGTGTCATATGAACACGCTTCAGTTAAAATTGAAGGTACTTTTTGTAAAATATCGCAATCGTTAGTTAAAATTGATGCAGTGTTACAAGGTAATACTGATATTGATTGTTCTAGATGTGGTGTTAGTAGTACAATATTAGTTGATGAAAAATTAGATTTTTTATTGAGTGATGGTGTATACAGTAATACTGAATCTAAAGATTTAGTAATAGAAATGGAAAATAGTCTAGTAGATTTTGATGAAATTATTCAAAGTGAACTAGACTCAATCAAAAGTGATTATTACATCTGTGACAATTGTCTAAAAGATGGTGATGACTTTGAAAAAGAATTTTAAGGAAAGATAAAATGGCAGTACCAAAGAGAAGAGTCTCTCACTCAAGAGCGGCTAAAAGAAGAACACATTACAAAATTACATTAAAAAGACCAGTTAAAGATACTGATGGAACTTGGAAAATGCCTCACATGGTTAACCCAACTACTGGTGAATACAAAAACTAATGCATAAAATAGCAATAGATGCAATGGGTGGGGACTTCGGTCCTGAACCTATCATTGATGGGCTTATTGCAGCTTTAAAAAACTACAATAACTTTACTGCTATAGCAGTTGGTAATAAAGAAGAACTATTATCTTTAATACCTCAAAACTTTTTATCAAGAATTGAAATACTAGATACAGATGATGTAATTAGTATGAGCGATTCTGCTACTGATGCACTTAAAAGAAAAAATTCTACTATTTATAAAGCAATTGAACTTGTTCGAGATGGAAATGCTGATGCTGTTGTATCTGCAGGTCATTCTGGTGCTTCAATGTCTTTAGCAACTCTTAGAATTGGAAGAATAAAAGGTGTAACAAGACCTGCTATTGCAACATTAATGCCTACTAGTGAAAATCAAAATACTTTAGTATTAGACGTTGGAGCAAATGTAGATAGTGATGCAAAAAACCTTTTTGAATTTGCTGTTATGGGACAAGTTTATGCATCTGATGTATTAAATCTTGATGATCCTATTATTGGTTTATTATCAAATGGTGAAGAAGAAAGTAAAGGTAATGAAGTTACAAAAGAAGCTTATGGTTTAATATCAAAAATTCCTAATTTCGCTGGAAATGTTGAAGGTTCTGATATCTTCAAAGGAACGGTTGATGTTGTTGTTTGTGATGGTTTTGTAGGAAATATTCTACTTAAAACAGCTGAAGGTGTTGCTGACACTATTGGTAAAATCATCAAAAAGAATTTAAAAAGATCTCTAATTTCAATTGCTGGTGCAGTTCTTATGAGAAAAGTATTTAAAAACTTAAAAGTTAGAGTTGATTATGCAGAATATGGTGGAGCTCCACTATTAGGTGTTAAAGCACCTGTTATTATTGCACATGGAAAATCTAACCCTAAAGCTATTCAAAATGCTATTTCACAAGCAATTAATGCAGCAAACTCAAATGTAAATGAGAATATTGAAAAGAGTCTAGCTCAATACAGTAAATAAGATAAGTAATATATTTATTTATTGTATTTTATTTAAGGATATGTAAATGACATATGCAGCTTTTAAATCTATTGGAGCTTACGTTCCTCCAAAGATTATGACAAACGCAGATTTTGAAAAAATTATTGATACAAGTGATGAATGGATAACAAAAAGAACTGGAATCAAAGAAAGAAGAATTTCTGAACCTGATGAAGCTTCTTCTGATTTAGGTGCAAAAGCAGCAAAAGTTGCTATTGAACGTGCAGGAATTACTAAAGAAGATATTGATTTAGTTATTTGTGCAACAGTTACTCCTGATTATTTATGTATGCCTTCAACTGCTTGTCTAATAGCATCTAAATTAGGATTACCTCCTGTTATGGCCTTTGATGTAAGTGCTGCTTGTACTGGATTTGTTTACGCAACATCAGTAGCAAAAGCATTTGTTGAATCAGGTATGAAAAAAAATGTATTAATAGTTGGTGCTGAAACATACAGCTCAATTTTAGATTATACAGACAGAGGAACATGTTTTATTTTTGGAGATGGGGCAGGAGCTGCAATTATTTCTGCAACAGAAAATAAGGCAGAAGCAATTATTGATGTTAATTGTTCAAGCGATGGAAACTATGAAGATTTAATTAAAACAGCTGGAGGAGGAAGTAAACATCCTTGTTCTCAAGAAGTTTTAGATAATAAATTAGCTTGCATTAAAATGAAGGGAAATGAAACTTTCAAACTTGCTGTTAGAACTTTAACATCTGATGTAAAAGTTATGATGGAAAAACATAATCTTGTAAATGAAGATATAAATCACTTTATTCCTCATCAAGCAAACTATAGAATTATAAAAGCTGTAGGTGATGCTTTAGGATTTAATGAAGATCAAACTGTTGTTACTGTAGATAAATATGGTAATACTTCAGCTGCTTCAATTCCTATGGCAATGAACTATGCTTATGAGTCAGGGAAAATAAAAGCAGGTGATACTGTTCTTTTTGATGCCTTTGGCGGTGGATTAACTTGGGGATCTGCATTATTCCCATTTTCTCCAAATAAATAGTAAGTAAAAAGGCTTAAGCCTTTTGCTTACTAATACTACTTTTAAAATAAACAATCAAATTCTAAACATTTAATTTAATTATAAATTTAGCTCCATCTCTATAGTTTTCTACTTTAATATTTCCAGACATATTATTTTCAATAATCATTTTAGTCATATAAAGACCTATTCCAGTACCTTGAGATTGATGTTTTGTAGTAAAATACGGGTCAAAAATTTTACCTATAATTTTTTCATCTATTCCACCTGCATTATCAAAAAGTGAAATTTGTAAATAGTTATCATAATCTTTTATTTCAATATTTATTATAGGATTCTTTATTTTTCTTAAAATTAAAACATCTTTTGCATTTGTAATAATATTTAGTAGAGCTTGTGAAAACTCATTTTTATAGCTAATAAGCCTTAAATCTTTAGAACTAAACTTTGTATTAACTTTTATATTTGCATGCTTTAAAGCAGAATTAACGATAAATAAAGCACTATCAATACTCTCTTTAATAAGAAACTCTTCTTTTTGTTTTTCTGGTTTATAATAGTTTCTAAAATCTTCTATTGTTCTAGACATAAAATCAATTATTGAATTTCCATCTTTAATTTTACATATTAATTTATCACTTGTTAATTTGCCTTTTTCATTATAAGCATCAAGATACATAAGTATTGCACTTAATTGCATCAAAGGTTGTCTCCATTGATGTGCAATATTACCTATCATTTCTCCAAGCATTGCTAATTTAGATTGTTGAAGGAGAAGTTGTTCATTTTTTTCTCTTTCTTCTAGAGCATCTTTTTGCACTTCTAATCTATGTTCAATCTCTTTTTCAACCATTTTTTCAAGATCTTTATTTATTTGTCTTAAATCACTTTCATTCTCTTCAATTCTTCTAATTAAGTAACTAAAAAAATAATTTACAACAATAGCAGCCACTACAAATAAAATAATACTTGTATACATTGATTCACTAATTGAAGATTTATATGCATTTTTATCTTTTGTAATATCTAAGAAAAATAAAGAATTAGCAACACTATTACCATTAAAATCTTCTAGCGTTAATTCTTTTTTTAAATACGTATTAGATAAAAAATTCACTACTGGGTCAAGATGAGATTCTTCACATTTTATAGCCATTTCATTGAAGAAATCACTTTTTTCATGCTTTTCCAAAAAGATATCATTACTTTTATTACCATCAGCAGTAAAAAGAATTCCATTACTTTCATCAAAATCTTTAATGCTTTGTAAAAGAATTCTAGAATCTAAAGTATATTCTACATATGAATTAATTTTGTTATCATTAAATAAAGGAACAATCACTTTATAAAAAATCATATCCTCATTTAATGTTATATCAATAAAGCTTCTACCTTTTTTTATCTCTTCTGAATAAACTGTAGTAATTTTTTCTTTTTTAAAATTAACTATCTTTACGTCTTCTAAAAACTTTTCTTTGTTTACTAGCTGGTTTATAGTATTTGGGTTATTTTGAATATATATAGTTTGTACATCATAAAAATCAATAAGATGTTTTTTAAAGAATTCGTAATAGTTATCAAAGTTTTTCTTATAATTTTTTGATATTTGAATTAGATAGTTTTTATTTGAAATACGATTTTGAAAGTATAAAGTAAGAAGTAAAATTGAGATTAATAAAAGTATAAAGACAATACTCTTTTGTTTTATACAGAGTTTTGTTTTAAACATTGTTAATTTCCAATTTATATCCTATTTTAGATATATTTTTTATAAGATCTTTGGAGGTCTTTTTTCGTAAGTCTTTAATCAAGGATTTTAAAGCATCCATACTAATAGTGTCATCCCAAACATGGTATTCAATACTTTCATAAGTAAGAACCTTATTTTTATTCTCAATTAAAAGATTTAACAGTAATCTTTCTTTTTTATTTAATGATATTTCTTCATTACTTTTAATAATTATTTGTTTAGTATAATTAAACTTTATCTCATCATTAAGATCTAATATTTTATCATTTTTACTTTGCAATAATTTAACACAAGCATTTAAAGCATCCAACAAGGCATCTTTATCAAAAGGTTTTACTAAATATTTTGTAATATATAATTCAACAGCATTCATTAAATATTCTTTTTCTGTATGTGCTGTCATTATAATTACTGGAATATTTATATCTTTTTTTCGAATCTCTTTTAGGGCACTTAATCCATCTTTATGAGGCATATTAATATCTAACAAAAGAATTGAAGGCTTATATGTTTCATATAACTCTATAACTTCTATTCCATCATTGGCAGTTACTACTTTATTCACATATAACTCTAAAACTTCTGTAACTGTTTGTAAAATTGCATTTTCATCTTCTGCGTATAATACTGTTAAATCTTCTAATTTCATTTTTACTCTTTTACTAACAAAAGCCAAAGGCTTTCGTTAATTTACTTTTTTTGCTTCTATATCGGCTGTAATTTTTACTTTTTCACCTAAAAGTAATCCACCTGAATCTAATAATTTATTTGCTTTTAGCCCAAAATCTGCTCTAACAATTTTAGCTTCTAGAGAAAATCCTAATTTTGTATTACCCCATGGATCTTTTACAATTCCATTATTTTCATAATCAAATTCAACTTTTTTTGTAATACCTTTAATTGTTAAATTTGCAATCATCATATCATCTTTTATTTCAACTAATTCAAAAGACATTTTTGGATATTTTTTTGCATTAAAATAATCTGATTCTTTTAAGTGAGTATCTCTTTCTTCATCTTGCGTATTTATTGAATTTACATCAACTTTACTTTTTAAAACTTTTAACTGTTTTGTTTTTTCATCATATTCAATATCTGCTTCAAACTTGTCAAAAGTCCCATAAACATTCGTAATTGATAAGTGTTTAATTTTAAATCCAACTTTAGAATGACCTGCATCTAAGGCATAAGTTCCTGCAAATAATGTAGAACCTGCGATTAATAATCCTGCTAATACTTTTTTCATTGTTAACCTTTTTTATTTGATATGATGAAAGTATAAAAATAAATTGAGGGAAAAAAGGGGGAAAGAGCTTTAGTGTTATAAATACTGCACTAAAGCCATATAGAATATTGTTCCAGAAAAGATTGATATTAAATAATTTTTAAGAGTTAAATGAAGGACTGCTGTAAATACAATTCCACCTATTTCTTTTAATCCATAAGGAGCAAGTGAAAAATCAATATCTTTTACTGAGTAAACAATTAAAATTGTCATAATAACAGCAGGAAAAAACTTTTCTACAAATATTATATATGGTGGTAAATCATTTTTTCTAAAAAATAAAAATGGAAAAACTCTTGTGAAATAATTTACAAATGTCATAATAGCAATAGCTATATATATTTCATAATTACTCATTTTCAACTTTCCTTTTAAAGGTAAACATTAAAATCAAAGCAAAAATTATTGAAGCAATTAACATTTTATCACTTGGTATAAAACAAAGTGAAATAATTGAAGCAATTGCTCCTATTATAAAAGGAGTAGCATTTTGTAAGTTTTTATATTGTTCAATACAAAGAACAACAAATAGTGCAGTTAAAGAAAATTCTAATCCAGCTGTATTAAACTTTATATTACTTCCAATAATTGCACCAAAAGTTGCACCTATAAACCAATAAGATTGATTAAAAGCTGTTAAGAAAAAGTAATACCACCTTTTCTTTAGTTGTTCATCATCTTTTATTGTTGTCAAAAGTGCATACGTTTCATCTGTCAGACCAAAAATCAAATATGGTTTTAGTTTACCAGTTTTTTTAAATCTTTTAAGTAGAGATAATCCATAAAAAGATTGTCTAATATTTATAAATAATGTTGCAATTGCAATATCTACCATTCCAGCTTTTACATTAAAAAAATTAATTGCTACAAATTGCAAAGCACCAGCATATATAAATAATGACATAATTGGTGCAAAATACCATGGATATTCAAAAGAAACTAAAAGTAATCCAAATGCAAAACCTAAAACAGCATAACCCATCATCACAGGAATAGAAACTTGAAATGCCTTCTTTATTTCTTTACTATATTTCACTATTGATTAAATTTTTTATTATTTGGATTATTTTTAAATACATTAATAGAATTTAATTTTGTATCTTTATTAAATTTATTAACAGTTGCAACTGAATTTAAATAAAGAATTGACTCATCTACAATAATTTGAAAAACTGAATGTAAAGGGATTTTTGCAGTTGAACCAAAGTTTTCACTTCCATATCCAGCTTCAAATGAAATAAAACTATCATCTACAAAAATTGTAGTAAAAGTATAATTACTTAATATAAATAGCGAATACTCAGATAATTGATCTTTAATACCATCTGGAAGTTCTGGCATAAATTTTATTGGTTTAATATTAGCAGTTATTGAAAATTCTTGGTTTTGAGCTAATAAATAATCTAAAGTTTCTTTTACTTGTCTTGTTACTAAGTTTTTATAATTATCATTTTCTATAATATCTGTTATCATTTTTACACCTATTATTAAATTTTAAAAAGTATTATAACTTATCAAACAAATAATTTTGCTTATTTTGATTTAAAATAATTATTTAATTGATTAAAAAATCTTTTTTTACTTCAAAATCAATCATCGCATTCATTAATGCTAATTTTTCTGCTTTTAATAACATTTCCACCGTGATGTCTTTTTCAACGAGAAATCTATCTTCAAGTAATCTATCACGAGTAGTTCCTTTTAATAATGGTAATTTTGGAGTTATCCAAATACCTTCATAAAATATTGCTATATTTGCAATTGTAGTATCTGTTATTAATTCATTTTTTACAATAATAATCTCATCTTCTGAGTCTTTTTGTGAAAATAATTCATCTAGTTTTTCTCTATTTAAATACTTTTTAGAGTAATCAATATCTTCACAATAAAGTAATTTAAAAGAACTTATTTCTCTTTTTTTATAAACAAAATAATTAACTTCTAAAATACCACTTTCATCATATATTATTTTACAACGTAAACATTCTTTACTAGGAGGGTATATATATTCTTGTAGATTTAAATTCATTGCTATTGTATTAGCAACTCTTTTATTATGATAATCTAAATTAAAGACATCATAATCTTCACATTTTACTGTTTCAAAAAAAATATTATTAGTCAAATTCTCTTCTTTTCTATGGATTAATTTTAAAACTAATCATAGCTAAATTTTATTTGAAGAATTATTTGATAAATAATAAATTTTTTGTGAGAAATAGAGATTAAACTCTGTATCCTCTTTATTTAATAAATACTTTTGCAACATCTTTTGCATATTGTAATTCTGTGGTAATCCCAACACAAGAACAATTAATTTCAGACAATACATATTTATCACTACCATCTTTTTTATAATCTAAAATATAATCCATTGTCCATAATAAAGGATAGTTTTGTCCTTTTAAAAATGGTTTTAAATCTTTTAGACCTTTATTTGTTAGATTTATTACTTCTTTCCATTTTTCTTCTTTTGGTGATTCATATTTATATTTTGCACCTGAAAATAATGTAGCTGAAAATTCACCTTCTTGAGGTTTTTTATGTACAACTGAAATGGGTTTATCATTTACAAGTAAAACTCTAATTTCACCTTCAACTATTCTTTCTAAATATCTACAACCAACAAATCCTGTTTTACCTTGAAAGTATTCAGCGTATTCATTATCATCTTCAAAGTTTTTTTCAAATTTTGAAATAAATTCATGAATATCATCATAATAGTATTTCTCATTATTAACAGCTTCTGTTGATACAATTGAACCATCATCTTGAAGTCTTACTAAGTAAACACCCTCTCCTGTTGACCCATAGTTAGTTTTTAAAACTCTAATACCATGTCTTTTTAGATCATCTGGAAATTTTGATGCAAAATCAGAAAATTTATGATAAAAATATGATTCATCATCTCCTAATCTTGTACCTTTTAGTTTTGCTAATATATCTTTAAAATCTAAATTAATCATTACATCAGGATGAGTATGAATCTCAACACCATTATCACCCAAAGCTTTTAAAAATTGAAAGTACTCATCTACTTGTTTTAAATTACCAGGATTAATTCTTGAGATTACAGCATGTGCATTCTTTTTTAAATACTCTAAAAGCTGATACTTTTTATTTGGTCTAAAAAAAACAATTTCTGTTTTAAATTTAGTCTCTTTTTCAATTTCATTTAAAATTGCTTTTGTATCTGGTCTAAAACCATCAAAACCTTTGTCACTACCTTTTGCGTATTCAATGATAAAAATAGTATTTTTTGTTTTCATTTTATTTCCTATATTAATTTCATATAGAATAATAAAATATCTTGATTACATAATGATTACAAATATTATTTATTGTTTAATTGATATCCAATTCCTGAGATATTTAAAATAAATGTTTTAAAAGTTTTTTTTCTTAAATCTCTAATCAAGGATTTAAAAGCTCCATTTGACACTTCATTATTCCAAATATGAAGTTCTATTTCTTCATATGTGATAATTCTATTTGGGTTTTTAATAAACAAATTTATAAGTAAACTTTCTTTTTTATTCAAAATATAAGATTCATCTTCTTTGATAATACTTTGAGTTTGGAAATTAAAAAAAATACCTTTTGCTAGTTTTACATTACTATAAATTCTTTTTTCAATAATTTCCATAGCTTTACTTAAAGATGAAGTAAGAAGTGTAGAAGTAAAAGGTTTGATAATATATTTTGTTAAATACAATTCCATTAAATCAAGTATATATTTATTTTGTTGATTTTTTGTAAGAATAATAAACGCAGTTTTAATATCATCTTTTCTAATTTCTTGTAAGAATTCTACAAAAGACTTATCTTTAAAATCACTATTAACTATAATTAAACAAGGAGAGTATTTTTTATATTGATTCATAGATTCTTCTACATTAGATGCATAAATAACTTTATTTACAGTTTTTTCTAAAACACTATTAACTTTATTTATATCTTCATTATTTTCATTTATATATAAAACTAATAAATCATCTAATTGCATATTCTTAACCTTGTAAATTTTATAAAAGTTCTAGTAAATTATCTGTACTCTCAACCTTTGCATAAGCAAATTGTAATGCTGACATAAAAGAGGCATGTACCATTTCAGAAGGTACATTAATACCATTAAATTCTAAGTCAAGTGTTGCACAAGCATCATGAGCAACAAAACAATTGTAATCATAATCACTAGCTGCTCTAGTAACTGCATCAATACACATATGAGACATAGCACCAACTACTAGAATATTTTCTATTTTTAATTTATCTAAAATTTCTTTTAAGTTTGTATTTTTAAAAGAATTAACTTCATTTTTTAATACTTCAAATTCACCCTCTTTAGGAAGAAGTGTTTCATGTATTTTAGCACCTTGTGAATTAGCAATGAAAAAAGGAGCATCCTGTGATAAAAACTCATGTCTAACGTGAATTATATTCATATTTTTTTCTCTAAAGTTTTCTAATAATCTTAAAGCATTAGAAGCAGCTTTTTCTGTATTGTTTAATTTCCATTTAGCTTCTTTGAAACTTGGGAAATAGTCATTTTGAAAGTCAATTAAAATTAATGCTGTATTTTTCATATTTTTCCTTTATTTTTATAAGAAAAGTATACAAATATAAAGAAGGAAAAAAGAAGGAAAGAAAAATTTTAAAAAGGTAAGTATATTTTGTCGATAAGTTCTTGATATTCTAAGTTAACATCAGAATCACAAGTAATTCCTCCACCACTTTTATAAGATTGATTTTGATTTTCATCTTCTTCAATAAATCTAATCATAACAGCTGAATCTAAAGACTCACCATCATATACTCCAAATATTCCAGTATAAAAGTCTCTATCATATTCTTCTGTTTTATTTAGAAGTTCTATAGTTTTCTTTTTAGGAGTTCCTGTAATTGAACCTGCAGGAAGCATTGAAGTGATAATTGTTCCAAGTTTAGTATTCCAATTTTCATCTAAATGTGCTGATATTTTTGAACTAACTTGAAGTAATTTTTTATCACCTGCATTTATTTTTTCAATAAATCTAAACTTATCAACTCTAACTTTTGATGATATTATTCCTAAATCATTTCTAAGTAAATCAACAACCATAGTATGTTCAGCCATTTCTTTTATATCACCTAAAATCTTAGCTTGTGCATTTGGAATTTTAGAATCAATAGTTCCTTTCATAGGATAAGTATAAATTTTATTCTTTTTAATCTCTACAAATCGTTCAGGAGAAAAACATACAAAGTTATCTTTATCATTTTTATATCTTAGTTTAAATTTTGCATTTACTTTTTCATATATTTCATCTAAAGATAAACCCGTTTTGATTTTTGTTTTTGAAGTGAGATTTAAAAGATAAGTATTACCATTTTTAATTTCTTCTTGTAAGAAATCAAATTTCTTTTTATATTCACTAAAAGTTATAGGGAATTTTTCTACTTTAGTTTTATATTTAATTTTTGAAGATGTTTTTGAATTAATTTCGAAATTAATATCATCTGGTAATTCAGATAATTTACAAATATTAAATTTTGAGAAGTCATAAGATATTATGAAAAAAAATGGCTCATTTTCTGAGCCAAATTTATTTAATTCTTTTTCTATATTTTTTTTATTCAAGTATTTTTTATTGATTAACTAATTTTTTAAGTACAGCCATTCTTACAGCTACACCATTTGTTACTTGTTCTAGTACTTTATTTCTTGGATCTTTTAACATCTCATCTGAAATATCTACATTTCTATTTACTGGACCTGGGTGTAATAATAAAATACTTCTATCACCCATCACTTCTTTTGTAATACAGAAATCTTTTGCATATTCATTTATAGATTCAAAATATACTTGATTATGTCTTTCTAATTGAGTTCTTAAACTCATAATTACATCAACATCATCAATCACATCATCTAAACTTGTAAAAGTTTTAAAATCACTACCTTCGTATCTAAAACACTCAGGAGATACAAAACTTACATCAAGTCCAAAAGTAGGAAGTAATCTTTTGTTTGAACCTGCTACTCTTGAAGTTCTAACATCACCAACAATAGCAATCTTTTTACCATCTGTAACTCCATCAAAATGTTCATATATTGTAAACATATCTAATAATGCTTGTGTAGGATGAGCATGTTTTCCATCACCTGCATTTATAATAGGGCAATCAACAAAACCAGTTAATGATTCTGGTAATCCACACTCTGAATGTCTAATAATTACAGCATCTGGTCTCATTGCATTTATATTTGCAACTGTATCAAAAATTGTTTCACCTTTTGAAGTTGAAGATGTTCCAACATCTAAAGATACTACTTCTGCACCTAATCTTTTAGCTGCAATTTCAAAAGAACTTCTAGTTCTTGTTGAATTTTCGAAAAATAATGTAACTATTATTTTTCCTTTTAAAATATCATTTGGCTCAAATTTTAAACATTCTCTTGCATCATCAAACAAGTTAATAATTTCCTCTTTTGAAAAGTCAGAAGTTCTAATCAAGTGTTGCATTTGTTCCCTTTAATTTTAATTTTGATTGTATCGAAAAGCTCTTTAAAATTAAAAATTTTTAGTATAATGCAAAACTTTATTTTAAGAAAGAAGATTAATGAAATTACATATAATTTTTATATTCATTTTTGCATTTATTTTTATAGGTTGTTCTATAAAACCTTTATCACCAGTTGAGTTTAAAAAAGAAACAAAAAAAATATCATTTACAAATGATATTAAACCTATATTAGACAATAGATGTGTGTCTTGTCACTCATGTTATAACTCACCATGCCAATTAAAACTATCGTCATTTGAAGGTTTGCAACGAGGTTCTTCAA
>PJEL010001963.1_pt1 | contig 19591 bp, 17 predicted proteins | sample 1853271 | NCBI WGS metagenome assembly PJEL01 (sample SAMN08108733, study PRJNA415343) | Invertebrate metagenome, whole genome shotgun sequencing project. | host: Globobulimina | place: Sweden: Gullmar Fjord | collected 2015-08
TACCAAGAGAAAGAGTTAGTCAGTGATGCGCTGTCAATCCATGGTATTGATCATGTCAGTACTCAAAATCTCTTTACCCAGTCTTACATTACCAAAACCAATCTTATTATTATCTGTATGAAATATACAAAACGATTATAAAATCATCGTATCAATCATCAGCCCACCACTTTTGAAAACCACACTCCAAGTAGGATGCAATATACAATACGACAGGCAACCATCGATGACGCACCAGCCATAGCTCAATACAACATAAATCTAGCCAAAGAAACGGAGAATATATCACTTGATCCGGAGACAATTCTCAAGGGTTGCAAAGCAATTCTGCAACAAGATGGAGATGCGTCGTTTTCAGGCAATCCTAAAGGGTTCTACCTCGTAGCAGCTGATGACACGTCTATAATTGGTCAATTAATGATCACGTATGAGTGGTCTGACTGGAGGAATGCAGTAATTTATTGGATCCAGTCAGTATATGTTGTTCCTGAGCATCGAGGTAAAGGTGTGTTCAAGGCATTATATACGCATGTCAGACAGATATGTAAAGATAGCAAGGCTATAGGACTTCGATTGTATGCTGATACTGGGAATACTGATGCTCAAAAGACATACTCAAAGTTGGGCATGACCACTCACTACATGGTCTTTGAAGATCTGTTTGATTGATTGATTGATTGTTTCACCAGAGTTGTAGTAAAACTATTCTTTTAAAAAATTATATGTATCACTTCACTACAGTACTTGATGATATCTCTTGTGTGGCAACAAAACAGAGAGGGATGCTTGATCGTTGAACAAAGAATCCTGAAAACCCTAGCATATAGAATTTCTTTCTGGTGACGCGGTGCACTGGTTGATCTATTTTATTACATATAAAAAACGTTATAATACCATGTCGAGAGTACCTTGTCGATCTTCTTCTTCTCGGCCCGTGGTTGCAACTGCTGCCTTGTTGTTCAACAAGGGCCTTGGAAAGGCTTGTGTATATACAAATACAAGACAACTCTCCTCAAGTTTGTACAGCTCTAGGTGTCATCTTGATCGGTGGATGAATCAATCTTTGGGAGGTGGTGTGGTTAAAACTTCCTGTGTACATAACACCCGTCTGCATCGTTCCAAGACCAGGATATACACGTCGGCGTCACAATGTGCACAAGATCATCTTGTAGATCGTACCTTGGGAATAATGAGAGATATGGGAAGTAAAGTACTCGATGGTATTGTTTCCAATATTCTACTAGTCTGGTGGATGCTGCCATATTGCCTGAGGGCATGGTTCAAGGTGATGTGTTGCACAAAAAGTCAGGCCTGGCCTCCGCAATACAATCGGAGACATGTTCTGTTGCCACTCTCTACATTTTTAACAGGTAAACCAAAAAGCAAAAGGCATATGGCACGATCTCTTGGTATTGATGAATTGGGAAGGAGCCACAAGCTGGCACGCAGATACTTCCATTCCTGGATGATTGAGGAATTGATAGGCATGGGAATACAGAACCGGGCACTCTACCTGGAAGCATTGATGCATCCTAGTGCACTGAAACCAGAGCAGAGGCACTTGTCGTATGAGCGCTTGGAGTACCTTGGTGATGCTGCCCTGGAGCTTGCAGTTAGAGAAATGCTCATGGATAGAATTCCAACAGCTGATGAGGGAATTTTGACATTTCAAACGCAAGCCCTCGTCCGTGGAGATACTATATCCATGATATCAGCATGGATAGGTCTGGATAAATTTATCGTAACCAATGCATACAGTATGCGTTCGAGTCTGTTGAAGTCTCCATCCATCTTGTGTGATGCTTTTGAAGCTCTCTTGGGGGCCATATACATAGAGAAGGGTTTAAATGCAGTAAAATGCTTCTTAGAACGAGTATATACTGAATGTCCATTGATTGATTGGGATCAGTTTACTTTGGAGCGTAATTTTGTGACAGAGTTGCAAAGAAAAGCAAACGAGGGGGGGTACAGTATCCCCCAGTACATCACCGTGTATACTCCTGATGCACCCTATACTGTCCAAGTATTTTTAAATGGATGCTTGGGGGGGGATGGGAGTAGCCACGATCTTCGGATTGCCAAGCAAATCGCTGCCAAGAGTACCCTGGACATCATGGCATGCAACAGTCAATGATGGCTTGTTCGAACTAATGTCGAGTTGATAGAAAAAGAATGCTAGGTATGAAAACATGCAATTTTCATTTTAACACGTAATAATGCTGTAGTATGAGGGTTTATGTAAGAAAACCCAATGGTATGCATCAAGGAATCTTGGATCTTTCTAGAATCGATGCGAGGGTCAACCAAATACCCCCCGCAACTGCTCCACCCCAACAGACCCTTCTTTCTATCTAGTACATTTACAAAAAATAGTACAATCGAGGCTCAGATGAGGCTTGTTCCGCTACCAACCCTCCTCCAACAACTCCTCAGGCCAACCAATCTCTACAACAACTCTACAACAACATCTTTCTAGCCCCTGAAACACATTCTAAAATGTGAGATGTTACTGATTCATAGGCCCGCGTGATGCCTCGAGCTCTTGGACCTCATCCATTGTCAGTCCACATGCCAAAAGATCTTGAAATGTCACATCTCTGCCCAGGACTGTCTCTTCCTCACCTGATCTGACAACCATATCCCTATTTTCGTTATATAAAGATCCAGTATGGGGATGCTGCTGTGTAGGGGTATCTACTCTGGACAATGCCAGTCCAGAGAGAGCCATCTTGTCATTTTCCACTGAAGCACTTGAAACGCTTTCCATGAACCCTGCTGGTTTCTTTCTGCCTTGTCAAATTGAATTATAGAATTAAAATTAGATTATATTGTATCGATTGCTCCACGTGTATTGGAAAATCGGCTACGTTGTGTGACGTAGCAAAGTCAGTGTTCCACGTGTCAAATTAATTGAATGGTTTCGGTTCAGTGATTGACACCGAGTTATCTTTCTTCTAAGATATTAAATAGTTCACCTGAAATAAAATAATCAAAAATGTAGATTGATAGTCGTCGGACATGCGTGGGTGGTATATGCATCAGACGGTCGTCGGACGGCGAGATGGACTGCACATGCAGGTAATGATACATGCTGTTTGTCTGCATTGAGAAGACTCTCCTACCCAAGTATGGTCTTTCAATCATATATCTATTGTGTTTACATGTGTTTTAATATCGTCATGACGCATCCTGTGGTAGGAGACGAACGAATTGCCTCGGAGAAAGTCAACGGTCTACTCCTTCGGTCAAGGCAGATGTTGGATGGGAGGGTCATACACGCCTAGGCATCAGGCCTAATTAATACGGATCATGAAATTTCATGAAAGTATGCCACGTGAAGGATACATATATTGATCACACCATGCGAATTATTTTAATTACATATTTTCGTTTCATCTTACAGAAAGCCGGATAGTAAAGACAGCATCTTTCGGAACGAACAGTCCGACTATTCTAGGTTTGTACCGTACCCTGAACTTTTCTAATCCGCCATTGCGATGTTTCCAGAGTATACACGATTCATACCTTCATGGAAAAGTCATAAAGATGTAAACTTTAGGGCGGAGACTCTACAATACTTGATTGAAAACGCGGATTTCGAATACCAAACATGGGAAAGTGATGCTGTTGAACATCTTCGAGTGTTTACTCTCGACTCGGAGACTTCCCGAGTCAGCACTGGCATGATCGAAAGAATGCTTCAGTCAATGAATGAAACCAAAATTCCATCCGTTATCAATGCGGTTGCTGCCCTTACAAAGGGGAGTGGTATCTGTGATGAAGACCACTTTAACAAATCATACACTGATTTGGAGAAAGAGATTGATGCATACTTTGCTTCTGCATTCAGAGCATATCAGGATCAAAGAGTTATTTTATCCTCTGACGTGATACAGAGGCCCATTTCTTTCGTACAGATTCAGGACTACGGTGGACTGGAGAATTATCTGAAGAAGCATGGGAGAGAACCTCGTGCGTACCCTATTCATTGGAGGGGGCAAAAACGAGATACTGTGTTTCACACAGCTGTTCGAATGAAAGATTGGAAGTCCTTGAAAATTATTCTAAAATATAAGAGCTGCGATACTCTGAAGAGAAAGTGCACAGACGAAGGCTTCAACCCTCTGGCACTATTTGTGCTGAAATATGAAGAGAAGGAGAGAGACATATTCACTCTGATGCTTAATTCTGGTTTTGATTTACTGCATTCATCCAGTGAGAATTTCAATTCGCCACTAGGTATATTGATCCGACTGTCGGAAAGACAGTTGAAGTATTTGCCATTGTTGGAGGAGGCACTTGGGTTCCTGAAATCACAGGGAGCTTTGGAAAAAGCAATGTTTGAGACTTTGGAGCAGGAGGAAGAGGAAGAAGAGGAAGAGGAAGAAGAGGAAGAGGAAGAGCGAGAACGCTTCATAGGGAGCGGCCGCTCGAGAATTTCCGTGATGGACATAAATGAAGCTGGTGATGACTCGTTACCTGTGGGGGAAGTGGATTTTGGAGATGACGAGAGTGATTCTGAAGATGATCCAGATTTTGATCTACTGGATGTCGAACACGATGAGGAGCACGTATCCTCCGATCACTCTATCGCAGATGAAGGTCAAGGTATTTTTTGGGATGAAAGTGATTCTTCTGACGGCAACATCTCAGATTTACTCCACCACTTGAACTTTAGGCGTCCAGCGAGGTCGGTTCCCTACCATCCTCGTCGTCCTCGTCGTCTTCGTCGTAGGCATCGCAGGTCCAAGCAAACATTGTTTCAAGGGGCATTGGTTAACAAGAATGCAAATGCAGTAATAATGACTCTGAATTACTTGCCTTTAAATGAGACTGCAAAGGAGAAATCGATGCATTGGCTGCTGCAAGATTTGGATCCCTATTGTTTCCCAATAGATATCCTGAGAATAATATTCAATTGCTTGCTACTGCATGGTGCGAACATTAACGGTAAATCTCGAAGAGGAGCAACCCCTCTGATGACAGCCGTAAATATTCAAAATGTAAATGTGGTCAAGATATTGCTTGATCACGGTGCAGATACTCAACTAGTGGACAGATACGGAAATTCTGTGATGACACTTGCACGGGATGCTGATAACACAGAGATAATCAGCATGCTTGAGTCCAGAAGGGTTTTCGCTCGACTGGAATCATCCAGATCGTCGAACCGAAATGCAAGGATAATCCATGATGGTGCGTCTGCCCCAACATGTGTCATTTGTCTGGACAGACCTGCCCAGGTCATATTGGCTCCATGTGGCCACAGAGTATTGTGCAGAAGAGATTGCAAGAGACTTTTCGAGCAACCAGAAGAGCAAAGAAGGTGTCCAATGGATAATGAGAAAATCGAAAGTTTCATCGTCAATGTCTATGATGCATAAATCTATACAAAGGTAGCAAACTGCAAAGGAATCAGCGTCCTTTCCTCTCACAAGAATCTTGTCCATGCAGTTTTGACAAGACCGTTCATGGACCAGTCAAATCTATCCATACACATACCTTGAACATATTATATCACTTCAAAAGACGATAGAAGGCCCATACCTGTATAAATAGCCCCGTTGTAGTAACAATATCCGATGCATACCAGGGCAGCAGCATCCTCTACATGCAGCCCAAGCTTGGCCTCCGGAGGCCATCGACTCTATATTTCCCATGGCTAGAGATCACTATGTAACTGCATGTTCTATACCCTTTCATCATATCAATATACGTATATTTTACGTTGGTTGTGTATCTGATCTCCTCTAGAATCCTTTGCAACGCAATTCAGTTGCGACGTACAGAAAACGCACTCGTCATGCCAGCGACAACTGTACCACAGGATGACGGTGTTTCAACACTCTCTATCAATGAAACAAATGGATATGATTCTCCGAAGAGAACTATGCCTCTCAAGATTGATATCGGGAGTCCAATGAACGAGAAGGAATTTGAGATCAAAACGAAATTACTTGGAGCCTCGCCAAGGAAAGGGGCATCTCCTGCCCCATATCAAGCCATGCCTGTGACGTTTGAAGATATTCTTCAGCAGAGAGAAGAAGGGGACTCTACGATTACCAAGCACCTGACTCCGGCTCTCCCTGTGCTTGAGCCAGAAGAGGGAGAAGATAATGAAGCACGCGTGCTCAAGGTGATTCAGGACTATAAAGAAAAGCTTGAGAGTAGGACAAATACACATATGGGTTATCCATACAATCTGGATTTTGACTATGGTCCCTTGGAGTGTCTCCAAAAGTTCATGATTAACAACCTCGGTGATCCATTTATTGAGTCAAATTATGGCGTGCACTCTCGCGAATTCGAGATTGGAGTCTTGAATTGGTTTGCTAAATTGTGGGAGATTGAGATATCTGATTTCTGGGGATACGTTACGAATTGTGGAACAGAAGGAAATCTCCATGGTATCTTGGTTGGAAGAGAAACACTTCCAGATGGAATACTGTATTCAAGTGTGGAGACACACTACTCTGTATTCAAAGCTGCTCGAATGTATCGTATGGATGCCATTAAAGTCGATACACTAGCATCTGGTGAGATTGATTATGAACATTTCAGGAAAATGCTCCTTCAGAATCAGGACCGTCCAGCAATTGTGAATGTTAACATTGGGACAACAGTGAGAGGTGCAGTGGATGATTTGGATAAAATACTTGAGATTCTGGAAGAATGTGGATTCTCTGAGGATAATTTCTACATTCATTGTGATGGAGCCTTGTTTGGCATGATGATTCCATTTGTAAAGAAGGCACCAAAGGTGTCCTTCAAAAAGCCAATTGGCAGTGTGTCAGTTTCTGGACACAAATTTGTCGGTGCTCCAGTTCCATGTGGTGTAGTGATGACTAGGCTGAATCTTATCAAATCTGTTTCCAGTGATGTGGAGTATCTCAATAGTAGGGACGCAACAATTATGGGATCAAGAAATGGACATGCCCCAATTTATTTGTGGTATACATTGACTCGCAAGGGATATAGAGGAATCCAAAAGGATGTGGAAAAGTGTTTGTACAATGCTCATGTATTGAGGAGAATGCTGCATGAAGCTGGTATCCAGACAATGCTCAATGAATTATCATCTACAGTTGTTTTTGAAAGACCAGAAGAGGAGGAATTTATTAGAAAATGGCAGCTTGCTTGCGAAAGCGATATTGCGCATGTCGTTGTTATGCCAAATATTTCTGTTGAAAAACTAGAGACATTTGTCAGCGAGTTGATTGCAAGCAGAGCCAAGATGGCTGCACAGAAAGCCATGCAGGTGGCCAAGGTTGCGCTGTCTTCATAATGAAAATTACATAATACCTTCCAAGAAAAATGCAATATACATTAGCTGTAATCTATCATGAAATTATCTTGCACAGCATCATTATACTCTCGTTCTTTCATTTCTTCTGGTGTCAGGGCAAACTGGTGTACTTTGATTGGCTTGCCACTCAAGTAGTGCCCTGGAGGCAGCTCCTCCCATGCTACCCGACCAATCCCATCCGAAGATTTCACATCTAGCATATTACTATTGCTAATAGTCACTCCCCCGTCATCATCTATTTCAAAATATACTCGTTCCTTCCCACTACTATCTCGAGCTGCAAATACATGCTTCCTATCAGCATCAAAAAGTGCAAATGCATATTGACCCTGTAATTCAGACAAAACTATCAGCGGATCCTCTCCATTACGCTCATCACAAAACATAGTATATAGTAATTCCGCCGCCTTCTCTCCCGGAGTCTTCTTGGCCATGATGACAGCAGTCGGTGAGTCTTTTGCAGACCTTTTCTTCTCCCTCTGTTGCATTGAGGAGAATGAATCCCATGCGTAATACCGCTCGATAAGTTCCTCCAGATTACTCAAATATCCTTGAAAAACACAAAACATCGGATCATCACTCGAGCCATCATAAAAGACGCTCGGCTGAACCCTGTGGATGCCTCCAACTACTTCAAAAAGGCCAAAGTGCACCACAGCGGCAGAACCATTGCCCAAGTGCCAGGTATGCGGGCTCTTATTCCACGCATTCGCCCCAAGAGCATTGTTTGTATCTATCATCGCCTTGTCCTTCCCATGCTTGTATCCAACGTCCCCGTCAGACCAGTCCCCGTCGGGTTCTTGTGTGGCCACAGTGGTATGAGCGGATTTCACCAGAGCGTCTATTCGTTGCTGAAGTCCACCACTCCCTTGTTTATTACTGCCATGAAAACTCCTACCTAAGCTTACACCAATACTTCCAAATAATGCAGCTATGCCTGCATTCGACTTTGGACAAAAGAGACAGTATCTCCCAGCCGAGAGGTGTGAATCAAGCCATGACGATTTGGAATGCCCTTTCTGACTGCTATCAGGCATCCCTATCTCCAGATGTGTAAAATAACGATGTAAGACTACAAAATAAGATTCAAAAATGAATACCCTAAAGAAGAGCAACGTCTACCATTCATGTCACCAAGAGACAGAGGTCGTGCCCTCGATTCACTCGGAGACCTTCCGAATGATTGTTATCTCCTATCAAAGAGATCTATTGATGGGAAATACCAATCTTGAATTCGGGGACGATTGGATCATATTTTATGAGACCACATTGTCACTCTGAACATTGATCATTATCAATTGCTTTCAGATCATATAGAAGAAAAATGGCACTTAGAAAGGTTGCATCAGATCTCGTCACCGGTCTTGGTGTTCGAGTGGCAGTTCCACAAACAGCTTCATCTGGTAGTAGTACTTTGATGGCCCTCTCATCTTCTCTCATGAAGAGAGGATTTGCTACTGGTACGCATTAATTGGTTGATATTTATGTTATGAAAACATCTATTAGTGGAGATGTGTGAATTAATGCCTGGTGTATCCGTCATTGCTGAGGATAAACCGCCTGATACATGTCCACATGTGAACACTTGAATAAACCCTGACGTTTTGATGGATACGTATGCAGTAATGGATGGCTTCAAGTACGCCAAGAGTCACGAATATGTGAATATGGATGGGGATGTTGCCACTGTTGGAATCAGTGACTTTGCCCAGAGTGAATTGGGAGACGTTGTCTATGTGGAACTCCCAGAGGTGGGCAGTGAGTTGGCAAAGGGAGAAACCTTTGGAGTCGTGGAGTCTGTCAAGGCAGCATCAGATGTGTATGCTCCAGTATCAGGAGAAGTTATTGAAGTGAATGAGACTCTCGCTGATGATCCATCCAAGGTGAACTCCGAGCCATTTGAAGGTGGATGGATGATGAAGGTCAAGGTGACTGGAGGAGGTGATGATCTTCTTGATGCCAAGGCATATGAAGCTCACTGTGAATCTGGAGGACACTAATCCCCGTTGATCATGGATTTATACTTTCTCTTGTTATCAAATGTAATCCCCTTTCTTGCTGAGATTTGACTTTTGTATTGAGTGCTTCTTGGTCATCACCCCAAAGAGGAAGCCTCGAATGATTCAATGCATTCGCCCTTGGGAATTTCCCCAATGACAGTGTCTGGAGAGAATTGACAAGACCCGTTCATGTAAGATACGAGTGACAACCCTTTTCTACGACTGTAAAATTGATGACTGATACTTTGTGGTGGAGCAGTTGAATACCTGGGTCAGGAATCCCAGACAATGTGTGCTGGAAAAGATAAGAGAGGTTGTGGTTTTGTGCTTCCTCGATTTCCTGGATATAATATTCTCGATTGGGCACGGGTACGAGGAAAATATGTTTGTTTGGGGTGTGAAACTAGGTATATTGACTACATATTTTGATTTGTAGGATGATGCCACTACATCGCCTCCATATAGGAGACAGACCTTGGTTGTAGAGAGGGGCAGACAAATGGTTGTCCAGCCTCTGATACACCACAAAAAAATACCTGATATTAGTGTGAAATCCTTCAAGTCTGATGGCCTTGCTCGGTATGGAGAAGTAGGACGTCGAGATGGGGAAGTTGCTGCAGAATGCTTTGTTCCTACTTGGATGCACAAGGATGGCATTGTGCTTAGATTTAAGGGTCTACAAATGGGCGTAAAGGCCGATCAAGATACAAATCAACATAAATTTTGTATTCTATATCACCTTTCAGACTCTACATTTGAGGTTTTGTATGATGATAGTGAATGCAAAGGAAAGATATACTTGAAACGTTATTGCAACACCTCGTCTCTCCAGGAATGGCAAATACCAAATCCCCTGGACCTTGACGTAGGAAAATGCATCAACATACTGGGACATACATTCAAGATATTAGATATGACACCATCAACAAAGGAATATCTGGAGGCCCAGGGACGTATTGTGACTGCACCATGTCTTGATGAGGCAAATGAAATACAAATTCCTGAGAAATGTACTCTTCCTTCCAGGGAGGGGGAGAGACTCACCTCCTATCTATCCCGAGGCGAGAATGTCAGCAAAACTATCATGAATGGTCTGCCTCTTGAATGGAAAGGAGTAATTTTGAAATTCTGGGCGATTGATGGGGAGTCAAAACATTACTTGATAAAATACCATGTTGAAGATTGCTCAGTGGAGCTTTTTGAATTTCTAGACGACTCATTGAGCACAACTCACAAGATACTATCAAGAACCAATTTCATAGATCCAGTTGGGTCACTTTTGAAGGCTACGCCGGCGGGGAGTCCTTTGTTCAAACCCTTGGATTTCCTTGTGGGGGATCATGTGAAAATTTGCGGCAGGAAAATGTGTGTATATAAAGTAGATCAGGTCTCGCAGGAGTGGATGGCAAGCAATATGAATGGAATTGATGTGTCAAGGATGCAAGAAATTCCTATCGTATCCACAACCGACAAGAAAAAGGCAAAGCAGAGAGAAAGAAACCTGAGCCATGATGATGAATCAGAGATTGTGAGTCCTGCCCCTAGTGGGTTGGAGACCATGCAGTTCCTCGCAAAATTAGTCAATCCAAAATCTGATGATACAAGTATCGATGAATTTAACAGTGAGAGGAGATTCATCATTCAAGTTTACTGTTCAGATGTCACCATATGCATCAGGGAGTTGAGCTCAAAAGGCTCTTCTGGAATTGGGGGCAAATTCCTGGAGAGACAGAGAGTGTACACAGATCTGGCCAAGAAAAGGGGCTTATTGCAGCCATCTGAATTTTATATTGGGTCTGAGGTCAAAATATATGGACGGACGTTTGAGATTTTGGATGCAGATAGGTCAACACTGGAATATATTGCATTCCATCCTGAATACTTTCCACGAGCAGATGCAACTGCCATCCTGGATGAGGTTAATGATGCCCTCAAGCAGATCCCCGCTTCTGTCCCTAGGGATGCGGCATTTAGCATGCTAAAGTCTTCAATTCCAAACATCGCAAATGCAGCAATCGTTTCTGCATGCATCGTGCTGGGGCAGTCACAATAGTTTCATCAAACCAAATTGAATTCATGCTCTTAGCAAGTAAAAATAATATGAAGTAATCAAATAAAAATCAACAAAATTCAGGTGAATATGCCAGCATATTCATATCTAATATATCATTTGTTTGCTGGTCTGCAGCTGTTTCAATATATCCTGCAAATGTGACCTCTTTTCCACCTCTTCTGCACTCTTTGTCCTCATCATCATAATCTCCTGTTCCAGGCTCTCTTTCTTTGCTTCCAAGCCCTGGATCCGCTGCTTCAACTTATCCAAGGCTGTCTTCTGTTTCAATTTACTTTTTGCAGCACTAAGACGATTTGCAAGGATTCTTCGAGCCTTCTTTGGATCAATATTTGGATCCATTCTAGGGTCTATTTTAGGCTGTCGCCCACCCTTCCCTTTCCTCATATGCGGGGCTGTGAGGAACTGAGAATGAGGCACATCATACTTTTGGGATGAGAGACTACTAAGGTCGTTAGTAGAAAACGATTTCGGTAGCAAAGAAGCAGCAGAAGCTTTCACCTGGCCCTCATCATCTTCTATCAAACTATTCTCCATGCTAAAGTTGGGCATTGAAGCCACCTTGTGGAAGCCTTTTGACGATTTTCGCGGTTGGTTTTTCAATGCATTAAATCCAATTGCAAAATCGTCTTGGTCCCCTAAGAATGGCATCTGAGCCATGGACAGCTGTTCTCGTCCAAAATCATCAGGAACCACACCTGGACCGTATTCTGAATCTTCAGGGATTGGGGGAAATCCTCCAGAAAATTCCCTCGAAATGAAATCGTCCCGTGCATAATCGTCCTCATCATTTTCTATATCTAAATATTTTGTGTCTTCAAAGCTATTACCTAGTCCAATTGCTGGACCATCATCATCATCATCAAGGAAAAATGTACTGGGATCTTTTGGACTGACCATCAATCCTTCACCATCACATGCATCTAAAATCGCATGCTCTCGAAGATCATATTCATTCTGAAACGAGCTAATCGGTACAGGATGCGTTTGCATGGTCCCAATTCGTCGAGCATCATGCCCCACAGCTCCTGCAAGAGCATCCTCACCCTGCTCTGCCATGTATCTGTGTTGAATAATTCTTAAATTAATATCCGGCACCCGAGCACGTATCAACCCCTTTGCTTCCAAGCATTCAACACCATACTACGTATCCGTAAATGCATCCACTGCATAGAAACATACAAGGTCAATGAGACCATCTGTCAGGAGATATGGAGGGCAACCCTCGCGTCGGTCTCCGGAGAAGGAGAAATTTTCAAGGCTACCCAATTTTGCCCCAAACAAGTCATATTTTTAATAATAAATTAATACAATGTCATATTCTGACAGTTATGATCTCCAGATAACATATGTCCCCATATACATGGCATTCCTTCTGACTCGTCAGAAGGACGGGTTTGCCCAGGTCCATTCGAGTCTCATTCATTGCGTACCTTAAATCTAGGTTTTGTGATTGTGTAGTTAAAAATAGACTATGTCCATCGGGAAGCAGCTGGGATCATTTCAAGTCAAATCGAATCCACGACCAAAACATAGATTGATCCAAATCTAGATGGGTCTAGATTGGTTTCAGCCATCATGTGGGAATATTTGAGTTTTACAAAAAATATGAATGCATTAATTCCCCTCCCCTGTGGATGCATATACCAGGGACATCAGAAAGGAAAGAGAAAACAAAGGTGTCGTGTCCAGTGTACCAATCAGCCACACTGTATCAGTCATACTATTCCTCTTTCACCTGATGCCAGCCAAGATGCATTAATCTTTATGAAGCATACGGGATACTGTTGCCGTTATTTCTTCCATGTTCTGAGGCATCCTGCCAGATTGCAATTTGCTGAAAGCCAGCGTGTCATCCACGAAAATCTCAAATGCCCCTGTGGATGTCAGCCCATTGTTTATCGTGTTCCCAAGAAACCAAGCACCCATAATAATCATCATCTTCTTCTCTCGCAGAGAAGGAGGTACTGTATATACCCAATCTGCAAGAAGAGCAGTAGCTATCGCGGTATATTGAATCGCTGACACCATTCTCGACAGTCTCTGATTTTGAGGTGAGGGTGGATAGTTTTCCAACGTTACCAGGACATTATCGAGGTGCTGTTCCAAGTACTGTCGTACTTGCATTGCAGCACCTTTGTATGATCAGCTGGTACAGAACTGAATGGAGATGACCGATTTAGGTGTCTCCATTGTATTTCCAAACGACATGCACAACAAGGTCGTGTACACAAACAGGAGTATTCGAGTGTCCATATGAATGAACAGATGAATATTTAAAATACTTAAAATAATACTATTGAATACAACTATGAGAAAAGTCCAGCAAATGTCGATTGAATTGGTAATCCAAGTCAGATCTAACCCCTGTGCCCTAGCAAGACTTGCCTCAGTTGAGGCAGATACTCTGCAGATACTCTGGCTGACTAGCTGTCAGGTACACTTCCTGTGACATCGTTGAGCACAGTTGGCAATCTTCAGACAATCCTCAATACCTTTGTATGACATAATGACGAGATACTACCTGTGGACTTCTTAAAATATGATGTGATCATCATTTGAGCCAATTAGACTCATCAATGAGTACAACTCATCATCCAGTACAGTTCATGCCTTGCTGAGTCAGCATTGCTGACTCAGGACACTCACTTTTCAATTCCCATGTCTTTGGTCAGAACCCTAAGCATCAATGTCATTCCATAGATTAAAAACAATATCAAAAGGCATTTCATGTGCGTACGATGTACGTAAACGTAGTGTTGACGGAAGTACACATGTCGTTGCTGACTCAGCATTGGTCGGTTCTTCCGATATTGTTGGTTTTGTTTTGACGATACTACTACTTGCTACCATGCAGATTGAATGTTTCGAGAAACATGAGCGACATTGAGGCTGGATCGACCCCAGCGAACCAAGGTCTTGCGCGGTTTCAAAGCTCATTTGACAATGGGGGTGTCCAGGAAGTCTTGTCTTTGTTGCGGAGTGAGCGGGTCTCCGTGGTATGCAGGAGGTCCTGTCCCTACTGCATGGAAGCAAAGCGTATTCTAGATTCTACTATGATGGCTTGCGATGGTGGCGATGTCGTCTATCTCTGGATAGAGGATATGGATGGTGGTTCAGCCATGCTGTCACAGATGAAGCATGAGCTTGCATGCTCTACGGTGCCGATGATTTTCATCGGGGGTGAATTTGTAGGTGGATGCGATAGTATCACAAAGATGCGTTCCAAGGGAGAGCTATTGGCACGCGTCTGCAATGCTGTTGGAGGCAAGGGATATGACTCCAACGAATGCCTGAAGGAGAGACTGAACAATCTTAGTGGCGACCTTGACTCCTTCATGACAGAAGAAACACAGCCGGAGGATGATTATTATATTCCTGATGAAAAATTCTATGATGCTCAATCGGCTCCAGCACTGACGGAACGGGCAGCAAAGGCATACCCCCCATTGTTCTACTTTCCAGAGGTTGTGGACAATAATGTGGTGAGGTTGGTGGGTCTTCAAGTTGTCATCGTCAACATTCTGGCGATTGTTTGGAGGAAAAACGTTTGGACACATTATATGATTCTTGGTCTCGCCCTTGATAACTTGGGGCGCTTTATGTTTGGGCCAGGTCCTTCTCCTCTTGGCCAGCTTGCCAAATGTCTTGCTGTGCCTCTTCAGCCATCATTCAAGCCTGGTATTCCGAAACAGTTTGCCAACGGATGTGGTCTATCCATGTCTATTATTGCCACTGTATTCCTGTTTGTCACTGGCTTTGATTCTGAAAGGATCATCGCATCCTGCTTTATGGGTGTCTATGCTGCTTTAGCAGCTCTGGAAGCTGGCATAAATTTCTGCATGGGTTGCTATATGTTCGGGTGGTTGGTGCAATGTGGGGTATTTCCAAAGGAAATCTACTCCTTGTGTATTTCTAGCGTCCCAGAGTATTACTATACCTATGAAGAAGCTACAAAGGTGCTTGAGTTGCCAGAGCCAGAACATGTTACACTCCAATATCCAGGTAAGCCAAATTCAGCCATCGATGTCAAGTACAAGACAAAGTCCAACGATCATGATGCCCAGAGCTTTGGTCTCGTGAAATATACAAAAGCATCACATTTCTCGATCGTCCTTGGTATTCTTGGTCTTGCAGCTTTATGGAGACTTGCGGGTAACTCCCAGTTGCTGGTATATACCAATACACCTGGAGATGTGCTTGCCATCATTGGTGCTTGTTCGTTAGCCTTCCATGGGCTCTTATATATTGCAAGATTTGTATGGTATAGAAATAAGGTGTATAAGGATTGGATGCATCCTGTCAACAGCAATGCTTTGATCATTCCTCCAGCAAGCTTTGTGCTCTTGGCATTCTGTACCTATGGTAGATTTGCCGCAGCCAACACACTTGCGAAAGTTCTTTATTGGATTGGAGCCCCATTGACGCTTTTGGTATCTCTTGTGCTCGTGGCGCGTTGGGTAACAGATGCACACTCACAAGAGCACATCAATGCTGGCTGGCTGCTGACTCCAACTGCAAATTTTGTGTGTGCCTTGGTTGCTCCGGGGATTGACTCAAGGTATACTGAAGCTGCATTTTTATGGTTTTCTTTTGCTATTGCAATTGCTGTTCCTATCTACGTGCTGACGCTCCAAAAGGCAATTATGTTCAACGACCCAGATGACAGGGTGAGGCCACTGAAGTGGGGCCTTGTTGCAGTCACTGCCGTAGCCTGCATCGCAAACGCATTCTTGGCTGGAGAATTTACATTTACTTCTAAAGTCCTCTACTTCATCAGCCTGTCGTTGGGTTTGATGCTTGGCTGCCTTTACCTGACTGGGCATTTTTCAAGGGTCAAGTTTGATGCCACATCTTCTTGGATGATTGCCTTTCCATTGGAGGCTTTGAGCTTGGCTACAATTGTATATGCGACAAATGTACAAGGAACTCTGCCAGAAGGTATGGCTTATGCTGGACTGGCGATTTCGAGTTGGACTGTAGCCACACTGGCTTTGCAAACTCTGTTCTCAGTGCTCATGAAAAAGTTTTTCAATATGGACCCCAAGTATGGCCCATTGTCACAGCAAATACTGACTCACGAAGCTTTCAGAGCAGCTTCAGTGAAACTCAAAGAATCTTTGAAGTCCCTTGATTTCAATTCTGACAAGTTGAATCAGGGCTCCCTCAAGGCATTTGGCTTGCTGTTCAGAAAGTTCCGACTGGCACATCAATGGCATGCATTGCATGAAGAAAAGGTAATTTTCAAAGAATTTGAAGATTATGTGCCTGGATCGTGTTCGAGACAACATGGAGAGCACGAGCATGATGAACACCTGATGCAGAGGTGGAACAATTGCCTGGAGGTCCTGGAATCAGGCAAAGACTTTGCTTCCATGAAAAAATCCATGTCTATCCTGCACAGAGAGATTCCAGACTTCCTGGAGAGCTTTGAAGAGCACCTCCAGGGAGAAGAAAAGCATCTCCAAAGACTTGGAAGAAAACAACTTTGTTTCGACCTTCAAAAGGATATGATTCGACGCATCTGGAACATGACACCATCTGCTGTCTGGGCAGAGTTCCTCCCGTTTGTCATTGAAAATATGCCCATGCAACAGCAACGCGTCAAGTTTGTCAGGGCCTTTGCTGTTTGGTCTTTGCCAGAAAGAGCCCAGATGATGGGAAGAATGATTGCTCTCGGCGTGGAGCCAGAAATTTGGGAGAGGTTGGTCTCACAAGTGCCTGAAATTGCCCCTAGAGGTGAACCAAAATACTGGAAGAGATACTATTAAAACAGCGATAGCGTAAATTACGTACAATGTCTGAGATACAAGCTGTATGATAGTCTCCTACACAATTGATGCATGTAAAGTACGAATGTCTCTCACAGGAGAGCAATAAAATCCTGCAAGATTGGCCACTCAATCTGCCTTTTCAAGAGCACCCAAGCAAGCTCGACTCGGAGGGTGATCGGCTCTTGACTCATGGTGACTTGTCACGTTCTTGGATGTTCAAAATAAATAAACACGCAAGCATCTGCAGTAAATTTCAATTCAAATAGTAATAATCGAGTCAAAATACTGTTAAGTAAACAATTTTCATATCTGGACGATCGAGGCCTCGTCACGGGGTTGTCTATTCAGCCCGGGCGGTCACTTGCTGGCAGGAGGCTTACCACTTGGGGTCATCTTTATATTTTCTACAGGCGTAGGGAAAGACGGTTCTTCCCCTGCATAGAGAGAGACAGTATCACAAAATTGGTTAGAAAAGGATTGTCAAATATGGAGGAAGGCTCGGGCGATGGAACTTTTGGGACAATGGAGGATCTTCAAGTGTTGGCATCACATTTTTTAGAGACACATCATGGAGGCGTGGGGAAGAACGACACTGCCGTGATTGTGTGCAACTGGGAGCTCCCTGAGATTACACCCATTATACTAAAAAATGCTGGGGTACGCGTGTGTGCGGATGGAGGAGCAAATAGGCTGTTTGACCAGGTTCCTCTGTTATTTCCAGGCAGGGATCCTGACATAGTGCGGCAGGAGTACTTGCCTGACCTGATTACGGGTGATTTAGACAGTATTCGAGCTGATGTGCGAGAGTATTATGAATCTTTTGGAGTAAATGTGGTGGATCTGTCACATGATCAAGACTCTACAGATCTCATGAAATGTATTCATGCACTAGCAGATAAAGAAGATGGTATTTCTTCAGGTAGAGGACCTTTCCAGGCCATCGTTGCGCTTGGAGCGCAAGGTGGCCGCTTAGATCATACTCTCGGACATTTATCTGTACTTCATATGTACAGAGAACTTCCGTTGGTTCTCCTTGGTGATCGAAATTTGACCAGGCTTGTACAGAAGGGTACAGCAGTCATCAGGCCATCTAGCATTGAAGGGCCAAAATGTGGGTTAGTCCCTCTCACTGGAGAAGCAACTGCGACAAGTAAGGGTCTAGAATGGAATCTTGAGAAGACCAGAATGCACATGGGAGGTCTTGTGAGCACATCCAACAATATTGTTAATGGTGAAGTATTTGTGGAAACAGATACTGATCTCATTTGGACGGTCGAGTTACAGTACTAGAACAATGTATATTATTTGAATGAATCTTTTGCTTTTCGAATCACTCCAAACGCCCCCGCATCTGGCGCATCATCGGGAATCTTCAAAGTTGCCCGAATCTCTTTTGACCACGGCCGCAAAAATGGATTAGTATCTAACTCTACTTCGAGAGACGTTGGGATCGTTGGAATGTCCTTTTCCCTACTTGCTGCTACTTCTTTGAACCTTTCCTGCAAGATTTCGTTTGTGGGGTCGACATATATGGCAAATTTTGCATTGCTCAGGGTATATTCATGAGCACAATACACCATGGTATCCTTTGGCAATCCAATCAACTTGCTTAATGAGCTCCACATTTGCTGTGGGGTCCCTTCAAACAATCTACCACATCCCATAGAAAAGAGAGTATCGCCGGGAAACAATGCCTTGGCATCCTCAAAATAATATGTCACATGTCCCTTGGTATGACCAGGAGTATCAAAGCATAGCAACCGTGATGCCCCGAGATCAAAAACATCTCCATCCCCTAATTCCACGTCTATCCCAGGAATACGACCCGCATCTGCTTTAGGGCCAACTATCGTAACAGTACCGTACCGTTCCTTCAATGCTAGGTTGCCTCCTGTGTGATCCCAGTGGTGATGGGTATTCAGGATATGAGACAACACCCACCCACGAGATTCCAGTGCACGTACAATTGGTTCCACCTCAGCTGGATCTACTACTGCAGTGTTCCCACTTGCTGTATCATGGAGAATCCATGAGTAATTATCTGAAAGAACAGGAACCCTCCCAATCTCCAACCCACCAGCTTGACCTACATCCGTTGACATCATAGCACCCACCACTAATCGCGTATGTGATCGGTGACCCACTTGTTCTTTGCTTTCCTTTGTCAAGTGATGTATACTGCGCTGTGGCGTGAAATACTGACGAAATGCCACGGGAGAGAAGAATGGACTTGTTCGGAAATGTCGCACCTGTGCTGTACTATGGGATATACTCCTCAACAGTCGCACTGACATGGTTTACTTAGATATATAAAATACAATGTTTTTATAAATGGGATTGTTACACACAGTCGAGAAGCATGACTTGTTTCCTCCTTGAAATGGGAAAAGAGGTGGAAACCACAAAAGTGGTAAAAACCACCTCTTCATGTATTTCAAGT
>PJEL010001964.1_pt1 | contig 19587 bp, 13 predicted proteins | sample 1853271 | NCBI WGS metagenome assembly PJEL01 (sample SAMN08108733, study PRJNA415343) | Invertebrate metagenome, whole genome shotgun sequencing project. | host: Globobulimina | place: Sweden: Gullmar Fjord | collected 2015-08
TTCTGACATCGATTTACGTGAATAGACTGTTAGCCCAGCAAAGGCTATAAAGCCTTTTAATAAACCTCTACGCGTAAGTAATTTCATTTAGTCATTCCCTTTTTAATAGCTATCTTATGCTTGTTAACCGCTTTATTAATGTCTAATTGGTAGATGAACTTCTAAGTCTTTATATCTACAGCCGTTGCTTAGAGAAAGAAAGCTTAGAAAAAGAAAACTTACCCCAAGTAGACGCATCCGTATCTACAGCTTTATCTGGATAGGTGAATCCTGTCATTTCTCCTTTATAAAAAATACCACTGACGCCAATCATTATATTCCATGTATCACCAGAGAATTTCTTGCGAAGAATTTGCATTTCTCTATCAGAGCCCTTCAAAAACTTTGGTTTTAAACCATCTTCTGATTCTTCTCTCCCCGCATAAGGTACCCAAAAGCCACTCCAGTCGTTTAGGTTCCAACGGTCAGGTTTACTCCACTCTTTACCTTTGAATGTTCGTTCTCCTAATTGAGCAGAGGCATGAAGGTTATGTAAGTAACCGGTTTCAGCATTCTCTACATAGATATCAATGACTGTGTAATCTTCGGCTTTGCCCTTGGCACATACGTATAATGAGTCGTCATCATGCATGAGATAAACGGCGGTTTTGGCTGGTAGTTCGAACTTTATTGCTGATTGCCATTCGTCTTTGTTACAACGGCCATCGAATAGCGGCGCTTTGTTGGTAGCGTTTATGGTGATTACTTCGGATGTATTGGCTTGTGTAGCTACTACCTCAGTGGTTACTAATGATAGAACTATGGTTGATAAAGTAATGGTCGATAAAGCCATTTTTGACAGTTTATGCAGCATGTTTTCCTTTCCCTTGGAGATTGTTATTTAACCAAATAATAAAGGGTATTTGTGAGGTTCCAATTGATTTTCGGTGAGTGGCACTTTATTTGCGCTCAATTACCGATTGAGCTTAGGCATTAAATAAAGGGGGGAGGGTAAATTTAAATGAATTGTTGCTACTTCAAGGACAAGGAAAAATAGCATGCTGAAGGAAATGCATTGATAACTTTAATATCATGACATTACGGTAACTTAGCGATAAAATCAGTCTTTCTATTAGCTATAAATACCTTACTTATAAGTTGAGAATAAAAGATGTTAATACGCACTTTGTTGGTCAGTTTTACTTGTTCCTTGATGTTGGGTTGCGCCAGCTCAAATAACTCTGGTAGCGTGTATAGCCCTGAAGAAGTCAATGCGCACTGGTTAAAAATGAACCTTAAACGCGAGGGGGTGGTAGCCACAGACTCGGGCTTGCAGTACAAAATTTTAAAGCAAAGTAAGGGTTGTAAACCGGATGCGGATTATAAAGTTACTGTGCACTATAAAATGTTGTCCGCGAGAACGAAAAGAGTGATTGATAGTAGTTATCAACGTGGTAATCCAGATGAATTTCAATTATCAAAAATGGTTAAAGGGTGGCGTGAGGGCGTACCTATGATGAAGGTTGGTGAAACTTGGGAGTTATATATACCGCCACATTTGGCGTATGGCAGCAAAGGCTCACCAGGATCAGTCGCGCCAAATAGTGTGCTTATTTCACAAATCAAACTTATTGATGCACGTTGTCAGGACTAGTCACTAAATCATATGACTTGTTCTGGAGGCATATTTAATTAGTTAACGTAACTACGAAAGTGTTAGTACAAATTTCTTGTCTATTTTATGAACGAGTGTTATAAAAATAGCAGGTATAAAAAGTATTAATTAACAACATCAATTATAGTAGGTTTTGGTAATGGATTATCGCGAGTCGACAGTGAGTTTAGGCATAACGGACAAATTACGTTGTTCTTGTTGTGGTAACCAACAACATAGCGTTAATTCTGTGATTACTTATGGCTTTTATTTTTTAGAATATCTGCCTATTTTTCCGGTAAAACGAGATACCCGAGTACAGTGTTTACAATGTCAAAACCTTGCTGACGTTGCCAATAATAAATCTAAGCGAAAGCTGGTGTTTTCTGATCTTAGTTTGGCATTTTTCAACAAGCTACGTTTACTTAGTACCTTTACTGGCAGCATTATTATCATACTACTGTTAAGTTACTACTTTTCTGAAGAACAAGCTAAGCACCGTCAAAGTCAAGTGTATATTGATGCACCTAAAGTTAATGACTTCTACTATTTAGACTATCGAAATAGCGATGGTGATCGACGTCCGCTTCACAATTACCGTATTGCTAAAGTCGTTGATATTACTGGTGATACAGTCTCGCTGAGTTTGGGTAATTACTTTTACTCATTAAAAAAATCTTTAAACGATGGTGTTCTGTTTGGTCACAGTACCAATTTTGATTATTTCGAAAAACAACGGCAGAACTTTTCGCCTGCGGAATTAAATACTTTATTTGAACAAGGTTTTATTTATCGTGTCGTGCGACCTAAGTTATTTTCGATTGGTGGCAATAGCGCCGTTTACATGATTGCGGGGCATGCTGTGACTAACCCGATCGCCATAAAAGAAAAGTGGGTCTTTATCCCCGGTAAGCGTGAAAATACTCAAGGGGTAGCAATACTTAAAGCGACTCATATTGAAAACAGATATGAGAAAGCGTTTGAGCGATTGAAGCGTTCAGCAGAGCTGGGCTATGCACCAGGGCAGACTAACTTAGCTGAGCTTTACTTAACTTTTGACGGTAGTGAAGAAGTGCGTGATGTGCAAACTGCTGCTTATTGGTTATTTCAAGCTGCTTTGCAAGGTTATCAGCCTGCAGTCGAAAAGTATCGAGTGATCTGTGAATTAGAAGAGGCCTGCAATATTGAAGACTTTTACCAAGCATTAAGTGAAGCAGGCACTAACATTAGTATGAATTAAAACGAGTACTTCCTACCTTCATATGTGATAAATAGCGTAAAGCTACGCTATTTATCACTTCAACATTTACAGGTAATCTTTTATATATGTTTGTGTCGATTCTCTAACTTTTGACGACAGTAATAACGTAGATATCATAGTTGGAATTGCCATTAAAGCATACATGAAGGTGATGAAATTAATCACCATAGACAAGGATGCAACAGCACCAACGATAATAAGCAACAGGTAAAACTGTTTATAAACCTTTTCAAATGTTTGACCAAACAAAAACTCACTACATTTACTACCGTAATACCAAAAAGTTAACACTGTGCTCGTACTGAGAAAAAACACCATTACCATTAAAAGGTAACTGCCTATAGCTGGAAAGGTTTGCTCAAAGGCATACACCGTCATGCCAACACCTTGATGATCAGTTTGCCATGCACCGGTAACCAATACCGCTAAAGCAGTACAGGTACAAACAATTAACGTATCAACAATGGGACCAAATGAGGCAACAAAGCCCTCTCGAATTGGTTGGTTAGTTTTAACAGCTCCATGTGCTAACGATTCAGTGCCTATACCTGCTTCGTTAGAAAAGGCACCTCGTTGAACTCCGATAATAATAACAGTACCTATAAGTCCGCCAGCAGCAGAGCCTGGATTAAATGCACTTGAAAAAATCAGCATAAAGGTTTCAGGTATCTTCTCAAAGTTCATTACCAGCAATATCAATGTCATTATAAAATAACCAATGACCATAATAGGAACAACTTTAGTAGCCACCGCGGTAATTCGCGTTAATTTTCCCATGACAACCCAAGAAATAATGATAAAGAGTGTAATGCCAACAGACAGATCGAAAGTGAAGTGATTGTCAGCCTCAGCTAAGCCATAAGGGATGGCGATGACATCCCTTAATATCTGCACTAATTGATTTATTTGAAAAAGCGGCAAGGCACCAAATATGCAGCCAATGCAAAATAGCCAAGCGAGGGGTAACCACTTTTTATCTAAGCCCTCTCTAATAACATACATTGGCCCGCCTTGTAATTTACCACTACGGTCTTTTCCACGGTACATAACAGCTAAAGAGGCGGTATAAAATTTGGTTGCTATGCCAACGACTGCGGTTAACCACATCCAAAATATTGCACCTGGACCACCCATGGTAATGGCGACAGCTACCCCGGCAATATTTCCAAGACCTAGCGTTCCTGACAGCGCGACAATTAACGCTTGAAAGTGACTAATGTCTCCTTTGGTATCCTTTTCATTGTCATACTTACCACCAATGATACTAATAGCATGGGCAAGCCTTTTATAAGGAGTCAGCCTAGAGTGAATAACAAAATAGACACCACCGCCAACAAGTAATAAAACCATGGGAAGTCCCCAGGCAAAGTTAACCAAAGTAACTAATATATCTTCCATTTTAACCTTTTCTTAAATGTGACAACGTATTGATAAGCTGGCTAATACTATATTCTAGGTAAAAACAGAACGACAGTTATTAACTCAGGTAGATCAAAGAGGGTGAATTTGTAACTACTTTATCGATTGCTTAGCTTAGGCAATAAAGACATGGGTCTTGAACTAAAAAGTAGGAGGGGAATTAAAGGAGTTTTCCGTCATGGTAACCCTAGCAGGAAGTTACACTCGCATTGAAGTCAAAGTACACTCACACCAAATATAAATATGAAAACAGAGCAGGGCACTGTGATAATTTAAAATGGAAAACAGAAAAGGGGATAACTAATCCCCCGTATTCTAACGAAGCAAATTTTCTCTTGCTCTCGTTATGACTGCTCTAATATTTCACGCTGTTCAGCCACTTCAATACGGATATCAAAGTCACGAGGCAACTTCTCATTGCTGTAATCAAATGCTGTTACTTCAGTTACATTCTCATCTCTTAAATGTGTTTGTTGATTGTCCATATTTAAATAACCTCTTAATAATTAAACTTACTCGGCATGTAATATTTTTACGTAATAACTAGTTTTAATGTAGCACATCGTAGGTGAAAATCAAATAATGTAGTAAGTTTACTACATTATCAGGTTTTAATAATAGGGAAGCAGATACTTTAAATGACCTGTTGCTCAAGTAGACTGGGTAGTTGAATGCTCTGTTGAGGAGCTTTGGTATTGGGAAAAAATAACATTGTTCTGAGCTGGCAGTTTCCTAAAACATTACTGAAAAGCATTTAATTATTGTTGTCTTCATTGCCCTGTTGTTGACGTTTGATGATGAAAAGCTTAACCTCAACATAGTTCAATAAGTAGACAGTTTGTAAATTAACTCGCTTTACACTAGGGAGAAATAGTTCTCTCTTTCTATATTTTTCATCTTAATCTTTGATTAATTTGAAAAAAAACAAGTATTGAATTGTAGGTTTTAATTCATTTAAAACTTTATTTATTAACGTATATGTAACAAGGATGATTTGATTATTAGCTGTAAACATTAGAGTATCGCAGCAGCCTAACCTAAATATATGATTTGAATATTTTCAAATGTGGTTCATGTAAAAAGATAAGGTATAACGACTAATGAGCAGTGTAATAAGTCCTCACTTAGTAAAATTTACTAAGCAAATACTAAGCTTGGTTCCCTATGCAAGTAATGACAGATTAGAATATCTTGTGCAAAAGCTTCTTCCTGAAGAAAGCTCTGGTCGACATCTCGCCGTAACAAATGAAATAAAAAAACTTGCTCAACAAGCTACTAAAGCAATAGATTTACGTTTGCTTTTTTCTGATTGTGAAAAGCTTGAACATAACCAAATTACTCATTATCTTGATTTGGCGGGAAAAGAGTATTTCAAGCAAAAACTACAGCAATACCAAAACCTTTATACAATAGCGATATATCATGAAGTCATTGAAGATGCTCAAGAGAGAGCGGCTTATAAAAATAAGCATGAATTTGATGAAAGCAATGAAAGCAATGAAAGTAATGAAAGTAATGAAAGTTCGAATGATAGAGGATTTTCAGAGTTCAAAATAGACAAAGTTGAGCCAAAACCATTAGTAAATAAAAATCGAATAAATCATGAACTGAAACAACTTAACTCTTCTTGTAAAGTTTTTATCAATCCAATTATGGGCATGACCTCTCAAGGAAAAAGAGAGATAGGCATAACCGCTACTATTGAAAAAATGAATAACAGAAAAGTTGTTATCAAGACGCCAAATAAATTAGCAGATATAAAAGCGAATAAAGTGTATTTATGGCTATATGATCATCATGAAGAAGTCGACTTTGATAAAGAACTTGAACTTGGCTTTGAGATAATTGATAGTCAAATCTCCTCAGTAAATCATAATTTTGAATACCTGTTAAAATTTTCAATTCCGCTAACCGATAAACAAATGCGGGTGCTATTTTTGCATTACTTGATGCAAAAACAACGAGCGACAATAGGCCCAACAGAACTGTTTATCAAACCCTTATTTGATTCCATCACTTCTAAAGGCTATGAGCAACTATACCTAAATAAAACTCATGACATTCCACTACTTTGTTATAAAAATAATAATGCATGGCATGCTAAAGTTGCGATGAAAACTTCAGGAAATGATGAGTTATGGGACTTTTTCAGTGACGAACAGCAAAACTTTAATTTACCTGTATTGTTGGGAAATAAAGATATTCAACAGACTTTGAGCAAACGAGAAACTGTTGATAAATATGCATTCATATTGAAATCTAGCTTTGAACAAAAGAGTACATACTCACTTATTTGGTATGACGACTTTATGAATGATAAAAGTGTTAAAGCTGTTTTTAATCGCTATTTCAAATATGGCCTATTTAGGGTCATTAAAATATCGTCGTCGTGTATTAATTCCAAAGAAGATGCTTATGTACCTTCAGCATTGCCTTGTCATGTTCATCCTAAAATGGCGGTATTGAATAGGACTCCCCCTAAAGCAGCGCTAGATATGATTGCCGGTTGTGATCATATGCTTACCGTTTCAGATATAACCAGTCTATATGAAACGGTTTACCCCCCTGTTAGTGGAGACATTACCGAATTAGATGGCCTATTACCAAAGCGTTATCAACTGAGTGCCATTGATGGGCTTTCTAGTACTGAAATAGTCACTGCAGAGAATGATGAAGCTAGAAGTGAAGATCGCTTTGTACTATCGTTTAATATGGCGATAACACGCTGCAATAATGTTGTTACCAATATCCAAGGTGAAACGCAAAATATCTCTATTCAAGGTTTATTGGTCAATCTTTCTGAGAAAACAAAGCTCAAAGCAGGGCAGGAGATTGAAATTGAACTAACAGTACCATTTGCCGAACAAGAACGAACTCTCAGGAAACAAAAATATATTGTCTTGGGATATGATGGACAGCGAGCTGTTCGCTTATTAGTAAATGACATTGAAAGTAAACATTTAGCTTGCAGGGCTATAAGAAAGTACTTATATCAGCATATTGATACTATTGAGGCATGTGGTAAACGGGGTAGTCGTATTTATGGCTTGCAAAAAGCAATGAGAAATATATACGCTCACAACCATTTTTCAGTTCCATTTTACTTGAAAGCAACTAAGCATCAACAATATATAAATGCAGCAAGTTTTAGTGGTAATTCAGCCCTTAAACACCTTATTTATAAAAACGACAGTAGTGAAGACATTATTCTAAATCTATTGAGTAATAAGAAGTTTAGGCAGTCATGTCTATCAATTGTAGCGGCAATCTCTCACCAAAAATTATCTGCTCGTGCGTTTTATATTCTTGTTTTTCCTAAAGATAAAAATAAGAATGAAGATTATTCATTTTGGTATCGAGACTTATCGGTATTAAAAAAATCATCAAAACTGAAACAGTACATGTCTAAGGTATCAAGTCATGGGCAACCAGCAATATTAAAAGTTGAATTGAAGAAAACCAATAAAGCTCAAAATATGCATTATCGCGATGAGATAAGTTATTTAAAAAGCTTGGATAAAGAACTAGCTAATGATCTTGAAGTGCAATTAGAAAGTACTATTGGCATAGGAGAGGTTACAGATTTAACTGATATTGCAATCGATATGATCAGCCATGCAGCTTAACTACCTTTAGCAAATAAGTGAATGAGAAAACTATACACCATAAGCTATGTCAGGAAGTAAAACATAGCTAGGTAGTGGCTCTATCTTGTTCAATTAATTAGAGCATGGCAACGATTCCATAGCAACAATTCCAGCCATTATTCATGGGGACATATATCCTAAGTCTCCACAATTTCTCCCAACTGTTGTTATACCCTTAACTGATAGTCACTTACTCATTGTAAAATTCAAAACCATAATAAGGAATATCCACTTGTCGACTCTATTTTTAAGTTTAATTCGTAAACTATGCCTAGTCACAGCACTGCTAGGAGCTGCTAACAGCCATGCTGGTTTAATTGTTGATTCAGGTGAATTGTTAGGCGCAACGGCAATTGAAGTAGCAGGTTATGGTACATTTGATGTATCTTTTCAAGATGGAAGTTGTGCGGAGTTATTCTCTGGTTGTGATGAACTCTCTGACTTTCCTTTTACCAGCTATGAGCAAGTAAGAGCGGCAAGCCAAGCATTGCTCGATCAAGTATTTATTGATAGTGATTTAGGGCTATTCGATTCAACCCCTGCATTAACTCGAGGCTGTGAAGATGATAATAAGTGTATTGCACTTATCCCATATAAGTTTCGTGATAATTGGGTAATGAGTAAAAACTTAATTAACGCTAATAGTGAAGGTGATGATGAACATAGTTGGACAACGAACCTAGGTATTGAGCAAAGTATCACTGGTAGAAGTAATTCTACTTTTGCGATATTTACTCAGGTTGTGCAAGTACCAACACCAGCCACAGCTTTACTGTTTGCTTCAGCTTTATTTGCTTTAGTCAGCTTCAGACGAAGAAAGTAACGTCAAAAAAGCTTAAACATAATTAACTAAGAACTAAGAACTAAGAACTAAGAACTAAGAAGTAAGAAGTAAGAAGTAAGAAGTAAGAAGTAAGGGCGCATATAGCGCCCTTGTTTTATTCATCATTATGAATAAGTGATTACCTTAAGTTTGATATCAATGGCGGAATACCAGGTAACAGACCTACCAAAGCCATTACCCCAGTTAACACCACAAACATAATACTAGGCAATATCCAACGACTCATCTTACTTAGCTTTGAGCTACGGTCTTTACAGCCAATCAAGCCAAGGTTATCGAGTAACATGGTTAGCGCCCAACCAAAAGCAGGGTTAACCAGAGCCGATGAAAAGACCACAATTGCTGCTGATTGCGTTGTTTTACCTTCACGGGTCATTTCCATGCCAGCTTCAAGTAATGGGATAAATACACCAACGATTAAAGCAACACAAAGTACCGGCTGCCATATCGCCAAATCCATAGGGTAACCCCACACCGCTGCTATGATACAAAACAGCGCTGTAAGTAGTGCGCCTGCAGGAATAGGTCTTTTAGCTATTGCCGCCGGTACAAGATATGTTCCCCAAGACGAAGTAAAGTTAGTGCCGCCTAATAGTGAGCCAAAGGTTTGGCGAATAGAAGCACTTGTCATAGTATCGTCAATGTTCATATGTACTTTTTCAGTACGTTCAGGGTAGCTAATCTTTTGAAATACTTGATGCCCTAAGAAATCAGGTGACCACATTGCCACGGCTAAAATCGCGAATGGTAGTACCACAATAAAACTCTCAAGTGTCGGTAAACCAAGCATCCAACCAGTGTTTTCGCCCCACCAATACATAGGGTTCAAGTTAGGTAAACCAGGGCCCGTATGAAATTCAAAAGGTGCACCTAATGCAAAGGCTAGTGTGCCTCCAAGTAAGCAACTTAAAGGCACTGCTAACCAACGTTTACGCCAATGTTCAAGTAAGGCGTATAAGATGATAGTGCAAAAGATAACAATAAAGGCGATGTGACTCATGCCTATACCTTCAGCCCAAGCGAAGAGTTTCTTAACTTGTGAAATGGTACCTACAAAGCCGAGGTATAAGAGTAATCCGCCACATACGCCTTTACTGGTCAGGTTTGCCAGCATGCTGCCGCCCTTACTAATAGCCAGTAACAGACCAAATATGCCAATGAGCAGACCAAATGCCATCGGGTGACCACCTGCGGCAACCACAATTGGAATAAGCGGAATTAATGGACCATGGGTACCTGCTAGGTTAGCAGTGGGCAATAAAAATCCTGAAAAAAGAATAATGAACAAGGAAACAATAAGTAATTCATAGCGAACATTTTCTAATATAAAGCCTTCATCAAGCCCTAAAGAGCCAGCAAAGGTAGCTGCTATAGCACCAACCATCACTATTTTTCCGATAGTCGCCGCCATTGCAGGTATCGTATCTTCTAGCTCAAACCGATAATCTCTATAAGGTAAGTTAGGTCGCCATCGTTTAGGGGCCATTATTTGCAATTCGTGCTCTAAATACTCTTCTCTAGTATTGAATGCTGAACTTGGTTTATGTTTTTGTTGGTAGCTAAGCTCTTCCATACTTAGTTCATCCCCACTGTGTTGCTCACCTTTTTGCCTAGATATGGGTTCAGAAGTTTTTCCCATTATTATTCCTTTTGTTGACTAACTAAATCATTGAAGTTGTAAATATTTTATCTCAACGCGATAGGTGTAGCTAACGACAAAGGGCAGGTAATACTAGGCAATTAGTCGTAGAATATGAAGATTGATGTTTAAAAAGTGAGCATTTACTCTATTTTTTGATTTAAGACCGCTTTTCACATCTATTTCACTTACTGCTCTTTACACTTGCTTTAATCAAAATAAAAGGAGCAATACCCATGCTTAAGAAAATAATCATTAGCGTAGTGATCTTAGTTATTCTCGTCGCTGGTTTAGGCTATGGCACTAAATCTTATGTTAAAAGTTTATTACCCGAAAAAGCCCACTTTGTTGCGATAAAGCAAACTCAAGTGAGTGACTTGCCGTACGTTACCGAAAATATTCCAGCGTACCGAGGAAAAATCTTAGCTGTGGTAACTAGCGTAGATAAAATGGGGCAAGACAAAGATACTGGCTATGAACACACAGAACTTGCTCGTGCTTATTGGGTATTTACGGCTAATGGTTTTGAAGTTGATATTGCCAGCCCCAAAGGCGGTAAACCGCCAGTAGTCATTGATGGTGAGGACATGGGCGCGTATGACTATGCTTTTTTAAATGATGAGGCTATTCAGCAAAAGGTGGCAAACTCTATCGCACTCGCTGAGGTAAACCCGAGCGATTATGAAGCTGTGTATTTTGTTGGTGGAAAAGGTACTATGTTTGATTTCCCTGATAATCCTTACGTACAAAATATTGCTAAAACATTGTATCAAAATAATAAGGTCGTTAGTGCTGTGTGTCATGGACCATCAGCGCTTGTTAACGTTAAATTAGACAACGGTGAAATGTTACTTTCAAGCAAGAAAGTGAGCGGATTTACTAACGATGAAGAGCTATTTTTAATTCCAGACGCGAAACAAATATTTCCTTTTTTACTTGAAGATAAGTTAATTGCACAAGGCGCTCAATTTCAACCTGGTGCTACCTATTTAGAAAAAGTAACACAAGATGGCAAGCTGATCACAGGGCAAAATCCATGGTCTGTATGGACGCTTGCAGAGCAAGTTGTTGCAGAAATAGGTTACCAACCTAAAGCCAGAGAGTGGACACCTGAAGAGCATGCTATTGAACTTTTAATGACATACGACTCACACGGTTTTGATGTAGCAACAGCCGAGCTAAAGCAAAAACCACAGGCCTATCAGCGTATTCTTATCTTAATGCACAGCATTTTAGCTTTTATGCAATTTGAGGTTAATAAAGGTGTTGATTTAATAAGGCTTGTTGATCAAATAAAGCAGCTGAGCTAGAGGGATTTAAATAATAATAAAGTCTGATAAGCCTCTCTAACTCATAAGATCGCCTTTTGTTGTTTCGCCCACTTTTAGGGCGAAATCGACGACAAAACTCCCTTTAGATTTACTTTGTTTTTACTCTGTAACTAAAGTGTTACATCATGCCTACAGTTATCCTTTAAAAACTAATGAAAAACTTCTCAGACTTGCATAAGATATAGCGATAAACAATATAGGGAGTAATGATGAAAAGTAACATGAAAAAGAAATATTTGGCGGCGGTAATTGCGGCAAGTTTAACCTTATCTGCTTGCATGGCAACAAGCTCAGATTCTAACAATAACTCGTCAACACAATCATCTGCAGATAGTGAAAACAAAGTCTTTAGCCAAAAGTACTTATTTAAAGAATTAGATAATGGTTTACGGGTATTAGTGGTAAAAACTGACTATCCAGATCTAGTTTCAGTACAAATTCCCGTATCCGTCGGCTCTCGTGATGAAAATGAAGTAGGCAAGACAGGCTTTGCTCATTTCTTTGAACATATGATGTTTAAAGGCTCAGAAAAATTCCCACAAGATGTTTATGCTGATTTATTCAAAAATGCCGGTGTTGATAATGGCGCTTATACCACTAATGATTACACCAACTATCACTTAGATTTTTCTAAAGACCATTTAGATAAAGTATTAGAAATTCAAGCGGATCACTTTAAAAACCTTACTTACACAGATGCACAATTTAAAACTGAAGCATTAACGGTAAAAGGTGAATACTTAAAAAACAATGCTAGCCCTATTCGCAAACTATTAGCGGCGGTACGAAAAGAAGCCTTTGATACTCATACCTATAAACATACTACAATGGGATTCTTTGAAGATGTAGAAGCAATGCCAAACCAAATTGCTTATGGTGAAAAGTTCTTTAAACAGTTTTATAAACCTGAATATGTATCACTAGTGATTGTTGGTGATGTTGAGCCAAAAGCAACTATGGCGATGGTAGAAAAGCATTGGGGTAATTGGAAAAAGGGTGATTTTGTTAATGAAATTGCGCAAGAGCCAAAACAAGAAGCACCTAAGTATGTACATGAAAAATTTGATGGTTTACCTGGGCATTGGTTATTAGTTTCTTATAAAGGTACTGATTGGCAGCCTAAAGAAAAAGATCGCGCCGCGTTGGACTTAATTTCTGAATTATACTTTTCTAATAATTCAGCATTGTATCAAGAGCTTGTAGTAGAGAAACAGTTGGCGAGCCAAATGTTTAACTACAACCCTGCAACAAAAGATGCAGGTTTACGTCATGTATTTATCAAAGTAAATGAAGAAAAAGATTTAGCCACAGTACGTGATGCAATCAATCGTACGTACGCACAATTGCGTACAGAGCTAGTGTCAGCCGAAAAGCTTGATAACTTAAAATCTAACTTAAAGTATAGCTTTGTTAATAGCTTAGATTCTTCAGAATCTATTGCTTCCACGCTTGCTAGTTATATGCATTTTGACCGCGATCCTGAGACGATCAACTACTTATATAATAGCTTTGATAAAATTTCAGCTGAAGATATCAAAGATATCGCTAATAAATACTTTATCGATGAAAACCGTACCACGGTGACTTTATCAGCATTAGATCAAGTTGCTGATTTTGCAGAAGAAGTTGACCTAAACGGCGCCGTTTCAGCAATTGAAATGAAAAAAGCTAATCCAAGCGCTCCGCTATTTTCAGTGTTAGATAAGAGCAATGACTCTCCTTTGATTGATGTTAACTTCCTATTTTATACCGGTGCAGCAGCAGATCCTGTTGGTAAAAAGGGCGTGGCAGCATTAACTGCACGCATGTTAACCCAAGGTGGCTCACAAACGCGTAGCTATAAAGAAATTCAGCAAGGTTTATACCCATTAGCTGGACGATTTTCATCTCAACTTGATAAAGAAATGATGTCGTTTACCGGTCGTGTTCACAAAGATAACGCTGACCAGTGGTATGCGCTTATTAGTGACCAACTATTGAATCCAGGCTGGCGCGAAGATGACTTTAAGCGTCTGAAGAAAGAGTTAATTGATGGCATTAAGTCAGGTCTTAAATCTTCAAATGATGAAGAATTAGGTAAAGAGGTGCTGTATAGCGAGCTTTATCAAGGCCATGTTTATGAGAACTTTAATAGTGGTGATTTGTCTGATCTAAAAACAATCACCCTTGAAGATGTTAAAGCTTTCTATAGTGCTCAACTTACCCAAGCTAAATTAAATGTAGGTATTACTGGCGCAATGCCAAGTTCTTTAAAGTCACAGTTAATGACTGACTTATCAGCATTGCCTAAAGGTGATGAAAAGCGCTTAACTATTGCTAAAGCACCTGTGTTAAAAGGTCATCATGCAACAATCGTTGAAAAGAATGCACAATCTACTGCCGTTTCATTTGGTTTCCCAATTGATACTATCCGCAGTGATAAAGATTGGGCTGCCCTTTGGTTAGTACGTTCATACTTTGGTGAACATCGTAGTTCTAACAGCTATTTGTATCAACAAATTCGTCAAGCACGTGGTATGAACTATGGTGATTATTCATATATTGAGTATTTCCCACGTGGCATGTACCAAACTAAGCCTGATGCAAATTTAGGTCGTTCTAGCCAAATCTTCCAAGTTTGGTTACGTCCACTACGTTCAAACAATGACGCACACTTTGCAACACGTGCAGCTTTGTATGAACTAGATAAATTGATTGAAAATGGCATGAGCGAAAAAGATTTTCAGGCAACACGTAATTACTTAACTAACTATGCCCCGCAATTAGTGGCTAGCCAAGATCAGCAGTTAGGTTATGCGCTTGATAGTGAGTTTTACCAAACAGAAGAGTTTGTTAAATACGTACGTGGTGAGTTTGCAAAATTATCGTTAACTGATGTTAATCGTGTTATTAAAGAGAACTTACAAACTGATGATATTCATTATGTTTTCATCTCTGGCGATGGTAAAGATATGAAGCAACGTTTGTTGTCTGAGCAAGTTTCACCGTTGAAATACAACAGTGAAAAACCGGCAGAGCTATTAGCTACCGATAAAATTATCGAAAGCTACAAATTAACACTACCAGCTAAAAATGTTGAAGTTATTGCGGTTGATAAGGTATTTAAGTAAGGGCTTTAACTGATACATTAAAATAAGCTGCAACATAGCTTATGTATTGCAGTGACTTTGATAAAACACCACGCTTGTCGTGGTGTTTTTGTTTTTGATGATAAATATTAAGAAGAGGTATACGGAGTAAGTTAACAATTATTCAGTTCTCTACTCTATTGCCTATCAGGGAAGTAAACACTAAGTATTTTCAATGCCATTAGATTGCACGGACAAAAAAGCCAGTAGCAAAGGCTACTGGCTTTTCAATTAATTGTTATCAGACTTATAGTAAATACTACAAGTTACCAGCATCTAGAAAATCTTCAGTATGCGGATCGCCTGAGGTATTATTAAAACCATTGGTACTTTCAGCTGACTGCAATAAAGCTGCTCGTGTATTTACAAAGGCACTACCATTGGTTGCTTGTGGATGGCTAGCTAAATAAAGAGCCGCTGCACCTGCAACATGTGGAGATGCCATTGATGTGCCACTCATTGTGGTTGTGCCGCCTCCTTTACGTAGTGATAAAACGCTGCCACCCGGTGCTGCAATCGCTACTGGGGCTGAATTGTTGTTAGTCCAACTTGCACTTTTATTCCCCCAGTTTGAGAAGCTATTCCAATCGTCACCTTCTTTTGCAGAGCTCACCGTAATAACTGTATCGGCGTAACCAGCAGGAGTGTAATTAGCAGCATTGTCACTATCATTACCCGCAGCAACTACAACAACTACACCAGCATTACGCGCATTACAAATCGCTTCATGGTAAGAATCATTACCGGTAAAGCCATTGTTAGTACAAGTACCTGTTACGCTACCACCGCCACCAATTGACATATTAACAACTGCAGCTTCACCGCGAGCGTTGACTTCAGAGGTAACCCAATCAAGTGCCGCAATGGTACTTGAATTAGGGCATGAGCCACGGCTTGAACAGATTTTACCAGCATGTAATGTTACACCGGGTGCCATGCCAACTACATCTTGATTATTATCAATTGCGGCTATTGTGCCACCCACATGTGTGCCATGACCATGGTCATCATCCCAAGGTTCAGCACAGCCTTTACCTTTACAGTTTTCAAACGCCATACCATTACCGATATTAGCTGCCAAATCAGCATGATCAGAATCAAGTCCTGTATCTAATACATAAACGTGTACACCAGCACCGCTATTGTTGTTTGAGTCAGCGCCAGTACGTGAGATACCCCATGGCATTACTTGAGGTGAAGGTGTGCCACCACCTGAGCCTGGCTTACCTTTATTAACTGTTTTTTCGCCATCAAATTCAACGGATGCAACATTTGGGTTGTTTCGTAAAGCGTTTAAACGACCTTCAGTTACAGAGGCGGCAAAACCAAAAAATGCTGAACCATAGGAAAATTTAACCGCACCTACACCCATGCCAGCGGCTATATTTTTTGCATTGCTTTTATTTGATTCATGACCGGATACCGCTAAATTAGCCTTTAATTTTACGATAACATCTAGTTTCGAGTTTGGGTTGCCTGCATGAGCGGCTGTTGCACTTAGCGCTAATATTGTTGCTACAGCAACAGTCTTTAATTTAAATTCCATTATTTACCCTATTTTTTAGTTTAAAATTATTGTTAAGTTTAAATATTATCTTTAAATCATTTGCTGTTACTGCTTAGCAAATCAACTATAAGACTAGGTTAGGAAAGGAGTTTAAAGTAGTAAAAAAGCGACCGTTATTAATAATAAAACGACAAGTTGAAAAGAGGTTAAAGAGGAAATATAGCTAAGTTAGCAGTGAAAATTAACTTTCTTTAGCAGCATAGTGGTTGATATTTATGCTACCCCTTAAGCCGCTGAAGTTAACTTATTTCGAACATTTGCAATACAAAAGCGAACAGTTACTCATTCTTAGTTTTCTGGGAACATGTAACTCGCTGATAAACATGTTTAAAAAATAATTGTTGGTATTGGCATAGAACTTCCAATGTACTAATGGTGAATACAACTAGCACTATTTAAAACAAGCTTAAATTAACCCTATGTGTACAAGGAAATGATATGAAGCGCACGTTAATAATAACAATACTTTTAACTACTTTAATAAGTGGGGTTCAGGCTGGCACAGTGAATAGTGCTTTTAAAAACCTCTCAACAGACTTGCTTGCTTCACTCCAGAAAAAGCAATGGATTCATGGTTCCCGTGATTGTAAAAACAATAAAGATGCGGCGATTGAAGTCTTTCAATATGACCCATCAAGCTATGTGCTACGCCAAAACAAATGTTTGAGTTATGAAGCTCCTTTCATTTACGTATTAATTGGTGATGAAAAAACACTGGTGGTCGATACTGGCGCAACCCAAAGCGCGGATGAATTTCCATTGTATAAAACGGTATTGTCATTACATCAAAAACACGCAGATAAAAAGCAAAGTGATGATCGTGAGATATTAGTTATACACTCGCATAGCCATAGTGATCATTATAGCGCTGACTCTCAATTTGAAGGGCAAGAAAATGTCACCGTCGTACCTGCAAATCATTCAGCTGTTCATGAGTTCTTTGCTTTAAATGATTGGCCAAATCAGCAAACTATATTTGAGCTTGGCGGACGTAAAATAACGGTTATTCCAACACCTGGTCATCAAGAAGAAGCTATTGCCATTTATGATACACAAACAAAATGGCTGCTTACCGGTGATACATTCTACCCAGGTTACATCTATGTTAAAGATTGGGATGATTATAAAGAAAGTATTGCGCGGTTAGTTAAATTTACCAGCAACCATAGCGTAACTGCGATATTGGGATCTCATATTGAAATGACTAATATAGCTGGTGAATATTATGATATTGGCACTATTTTTCAACCTGAAGAAGCCTCATTGGTGCTAATGACTAGTGATTTAACGGCTTTGAATGAAAAACTTAAACAATCAGACAATGCAGAAAAAATAACGTTGCATGGGTTGATTGTTGAGCCTTTAGGAGCTTTACCTAAGCTTATTAGTAATATCGCTGGATGGTTTATTGGCTAGTTAATGCTAAATGGAGAGGGCGGAGTAATTCAAGTTGTTTAAAACTAAGGGAATATTCGATTTCTGCCGGCATTTTTTGCCTGATATAAGTACTTGTCTGCACTGTTGATTACTTCATCAATGTTTTGATCTTTATTGAGTTGCTCAATGCCCATACTTACGGTTACTTTAATTTCATGTTCATCATAAATAACGACATGTTTTTGTAGTTTCTCTTGTATCTTTTCTGCAAAAGTATTGGCATTCATTGCCTGGGTTTGCGGTAATATAAAAAGGAATTCTTCGCCGCCCCAACGAGCGATACAATCCTGCTCTCGAATATTACTGGTAAATATTTTAGCCAGATCGATTAAAACTGCATCACCAGCATTATGACCATAGCGATCATTTATTTTCTTAAAGTGGTCTACATCACATAAAATAATAGACAGCGGTTCTTGGCTACGTGATATTCGTGCTTTTTCTTGTTTTAAAATGCCAAGGGCATCTCGGCGATTGGATAATTTAGTTAAGGGGTCTGAGTGGGCGAGTTGTTGATATTTTCGGCTTAACTCTAGCGCATGATTATAGGATTGCTGCCTTGAGTATTCATATAAAGCAGCCAGAAATGTAACCGTTAAAAATGAGTAGATTAATCGTAATTTGAACTCAGTACTATATACAGCATGAGCAATAAAGTCGGTAGGTAGAAACATTATTGTAGCCATAATTACTACAAAAATAGCAATATCAAATAAGCCGCGCTTTAGCCCATGAATAAAAACAGAAACTGGTGCGACAATATATACCCATAAAGGACCTGTTTGAGCTACACCACCACTAAACACGAGGTAAAACATTAAAATATAAAGTGAATATAAAATTATCGAGGAGCTTATTCTTTTATTATTGAACTTTTTATAAGCGTAATAGCCACAAAAATAAAAGAAACTGGCAAAAAATAGCGTACCGGCAAGCGTGAAATTTTGGTTAAATAGTGCCACTAGGCCCATCACAGCAGTGATTGAAAGGCCGACCAAAGAAAATAAAGAAACCACATGAGGTTGCTTAAATTCCTCATCTTCGATATTTATTTTATCAGGAATGTGTGGCAAAACAATAACCTTTCAGTAAGGTGTTAAAGTATTAAAATTCAATTCAGCATATCAGTTTTTAATTAATATTATAATCCTGACTCTTTAGATTGTAGCTAAGTATCGAGAATGTTGAACATAAATGAAACACCAATAGTTAATAACCTGATATAAACCTTTTAATCCTCGACACCTTCAATATCGCCGCGCATAACCGGGTAGCCTAGATTCATCCAACCAAAAATACCTTCCCACAAAACGGCGGTACGGGTATAGTCACGGTCTCTTAACTTTTTAATGGTGTAGTCAGCTGCTGCACGTGGACAAGAGCAATAGGCAATAATCTGTACGTCTTTTGGAATTCCCGCTACTGTCTCATCAAGATCTGCATAGTATGGAAATGGAATTGAGCCTTCGATATGCGCGGTTTGCCAAACAGAAGTCACACGTGTATCAAGTAATACCATTTTGTTTTTTGCCAGTAATGCCGCATTTAAATCTTTTGATGAGACGTACATGTCATCTTGCAGATCAAAGTTTGGATCATCACCACTTTTGTTGATGACATATTGCTCTGGTTTTGGCAGCGCTTTAAGTATGGTTCTCTCTTCTTTCCAACCGAGTGCTTT
>PJEL010001965.1_pt1 | contig 19586 bp, 8 predicted proteins | sample 1853271 | NCBI WGS metagenome assembly PJEL01 (sample SAMN08108733, study PRJNA415343) | Invertebrate metagenome, whole genome shotgun sequencing project. | host: Globobulimina | place: Sweden: Gullmar Fjord | collected 2015-08
CCGATCGCATCGACACCCTCGTGGGTCTTGGCCTTGAGGTCCAGCACCACGAGCGCGGCTACGGCCAGCGCCAAAATAAAGCTCATAGCGAGAACGGCCTAATTTTTCCGCGTAATCACGTGATTCCTTAGCCATCTCACTATTCCACCAGTAATTCATAAACATCGCATCACTCATGCGCTGTTCACCATTTTGCAAGAAAGGGGCATTTTTTGCGTTCAGTTCATTTTGCCATTTCACCGAACCGTCTAACAGCATCGAATCGTACCAATGAATTTCCATTGCAGGTGGTGCAATTTGCGTTAAATACTGCATAAATACCTGCATTTTTTCACCAAGCAAGGCGGCATTTTTGTATTCAAATTTACCTTTAATAACTTCACCTTGGTCATTCTTTACATAAGTTAAGTTAGTTTCAGGATTAATTAACCAACCGTCAAAACCATAAAACTCGGCCATCGCGATTAATTTTCTTGCTAATGGAAATTCACCGTTAGCGTCTTGTTGTAACAGTCGAGCAACCGTTTCGACACTCCCACCGTACTGTGCAACCGACAGGTAGACAGTCCCGATAACTTTAACACCATTTTTATGTGCGGTTTCAACCCAAGGCCTTGACGGTAAACTAACCGTTTCATTTGCGGTACCGGCAAACCAATTCAGCACATCAATATGTGACCAATGGGTAAAGTTATATAAATTAAATTTATTTTGCTCTTTAAGGTAATTGGCAAAATTATTCATGCCATCAGGGGCAATTAGCACTTTAACTTCACTGTCCAGCGGCTGATTATTATTGCCAAGATCGGCAACAAAGCGTTTTTTCAAAGGCACTGATGAGACATTATTTTTGTCGGCTAACACTGAACTAGGCGACCACTGCTCAACTTGCGCTAAGGTCAACGAAAATGGCGGTTTATTGCGATTGATTTCTGCATGAACGGATGTCGAAATCAAGCCGATAAAGACAGCCGTTAAAATTGAATACTTGTTAAACATCATAAATTAAAACTTCTATAGATGGAGTTTCATTGGTGTATATCCTGACTTAACAATACAAAGCACACGCCAATAAATTATAAAATGTGCAAGAAACGGCGCGTATGCGACTGTGTAAGGGAGTTACTCAACACACCCACACCGTTTCTACACAATTAAAAACTTAGCTTTCTGGGCCTATTAACTCAATTTCAGCAATTTGCATCAAGGTATCATCGCCTTTATTTTTAGTAATATTTAAACGGTAACTTGTGTAAGCAAAACCATTACCCATTTCAAATAGTTTACGTTCAAAGCGGTTATCCCATGATTCACCTATCCAGCTCGAAATAGGTGACCAAGTAACACCACCATCATTTGAACCTTGCAAATTAAAGTTCTCAGGATCTCGACCATCGGCGTCGTTAGCACTGGTAATAGCAATACTTGAGACAATTTTCTTATCAGTGAAATCCACTTGTACCCAGGAAGGATCTTCCTCTGTTGGCGCTCCAGCCCAATCATTATGATCTAACCACTTAGTGTTAACATCATCATCAAAGGCTTTGCTTTCGGCTTCACCATCACCAATTCTATTGCGAGCGGTGATCACGGCAGTTGGATCTGAAGAGTGATCAACGGCACTATATTGCGGGCCTATTAACTCAATTTCAGCTATCTGCATCAAGCCATCATCACCTTTATTTTTGGTGATATTTAGTCGGTAGAAACTAAAACCTAAGTCATTACCAAAACTAAATTGTTTACGCTCAAAACGTTCATCAAAACTTTCACCAACCCAGCTATTAAGTACCACCCAGGTAACGCCGTCATTAGAGCCAAGTAAATCAAAATTTTCTGGGTCACGAGCATCAGCGTCATTTGCACTTACCAGCGCTAGCTTATTTACGGTTGCCGCTGCTGGCAATTCAACTTGTACCCAAGATGGGTCCTCTACTGTCGGCGCACCATTGTAATCATTATGATCTAGCCACTTAGTATTAACATCACCATCAAAGGCCATAGTTTCAGCCTCGCCATCGCCAATACGGTTACGAGCTGTAATCACATTGCCTGCGGTCATACCGTGATTTAAGCCAGCTAATTCAGGACCAATCAACTCAATTTCAGCTAATTGCATTAAGGTATCGTCACCTTTGTTTTTCGTGATATTTAAACGATAGCTAGTAAAAGCGAGTAGGTTATCAACACTAAACACTCTACGTTCAAAGCGATCATCAAAGCCTTCACCAATCCAGCTACCCAGTTCAAGCCAAGTCGTACCGCCATCATTTGAAGCAACTAAAGTAAAGTTCTCTGGATCTCGACCATCAGCATCGTTCGCGCTGGTAATCGCTAGCGCATTTACTGCGACAGCTTCAGGAAAATCGACTTGTACCCAAGATGGATTTTCTACCGTTGGCGCACCAGCCCAGTCATTATGATCTAACCATTTAGTTTCAGGGTTATTATCAAATGCCATGGTTTCAGCTTCACCATCACCAATTCGATTACGTGCGGTAATAGTGCCTGTTCCGACAGGGTCGGTGTGATCAACACTTGAATGAATAGGGCCAACTAACTGAATTTCAGCCAACTGCATCAAGGTATCGTCACCTTTATTTTTAGTAATATTGACGCGGTAATAACTATAAGCAAGTCCATTAGAGAATCTAAATTCTTTACGTTCAAAACGCTCATCAAATGATTCACCAATAAAATCAGCTAAGGTTACCCATGTCACACCATCGTTAGAGGCAACAAGGGTGAAGTTTTCTGGGTCTCGCCCATCGGCATCGTTAGCACTAGTAATAAACAAGCTATTTACGGCATGTGCTTGTTCAAACTGCACTTGTATCCAAGCAGGGTTTTCGACCGTAGGTGCACCAGCCCAATCGTTATGATCTAGCCACTTAGTATTAACGTCACCATCAAATGCCATCGTTTCCGCTTCACCATCACCGATACGGTTACGCGCAGTAATAATGGCACCGGCAAGGTTTTCAGTCGTTGTTACTTCTTGCACCGGACCACCACTTGAAACGCTGTCTAGGAAAGCAAGTTCGACATCAATAACTTGTTCAGCTGCCAGGCCTAATTGCTCAAGAAATGGTATTGCATTAACCGAAGCAAATAGTCGTTCACGTATAGGTTTTAAAACGGTTTCGTCACCGGCTAAAGCACCTTGGGTACGAGAAACGGTTTCATCATAAATCGCATTAAAGGTTTCAAATTCACTAATATTTGCAAAGGCGGCATTGGCCAATGAAAGTTTAATAAGCTCAACATCAACTAAGTTATCAGTACATGATTCTTCAGTGACCGGGTCACCATTCTCATCAACAATAGGCTCGCCGTTTTCATCAACAGATGGAATGGTTTCACAGTCTTGACTGGCAACAAAGTTTTCATAAGACTCTGCACTTATCAGCGGCAGTTGGAAAACATTTGAACTGGGAGAAAATACACCTATCGCTTTAAGCGTTATCGTTGAAAATTCTGCTAACGCCAACTCATATAGTGGACGCACCGAAACATTTTTACCATCAGCAACGGCTTTTTCGATTAATGACGTTGCAACTGTGGTTAAAGCATTAGCCTGAAAAGTCGCATCGGCTTGGCTATCTGAACTATTCGCATAAGGGACTTCAACATAAGTTAAGGTGCTTAATGTTGAACCTGTTAACGGTGAACCACTGAAGCTTTTTCCTAATTCTGTGCCTGCACAGCTAATGGCATCACACATCATGTTCGAGTCACTTTGTGCAGTAACCACCACTTTAAACATACTATCGATGCCAAAGCCAGCTTCACCTTGTACGGTAAAACTTATGGCTCCATCGCCATCAGTTCGGCTATCTGCCGCCATTGTTACCGTTGAGCCATTCATTTGCGTGACTAACACGTCAGCGTTACTCAAGGTGCCTTTTACTGCAGAGCCTGAAATATCTGCTGAAGTCGTCGTATTCACGGCCGCCTGCTCAGGAACTTTTTCCGGATTGGGCGTACTTCCGCCACCACAACCTATTAACGTCCCCATAGCGACGAATAGTGCTAACGACGTTTTTGTTATATTTAACTTGTTCATTTATATTCCTCTATCCAATATTTTTATACACGCACTCGGCGGTTATTTTTCGGGATAATAACAATCTAAAAACGGTAACTAATAGCGGCATCAATACGTCGTCCACCGTAACTGCGACTTGCGAATCGGCCTTTATCACCAAAATATGAATATGACTCTGATTTTGTTAGATTAATAACTGAAAGCGACAGTATTAGGCTGTCAGTAAGGTTGTAATTACCATTGACATCAATTTGGTCGTAAGTGTCGCCAAATCGATTAAAATCAAAGCCAGTTACAATGCCACCAACACTTTTTCCTTTTCTGTTGTATGAAGCACGGACGCCGAATAAGTCGTCCTCATAAAATACTGAGGCATTCGCTTGGTATTTAGTTGAACCAATAAGGGCTGATTCGCCCACTTTAGCGCCATCAACGATAATGTCAGCTTCGTTAGTATCATTGAGCGTATAATTCACATTGAAACCAAAACCATTATCAAAAAAGTGCTGCCAAGTAAGCTCAACACCTGAAGACTTCGCACTACCCGCATTGCCACTGGTGCGATAATCTCTAACATCTAAGTTATCACCACCAGCCGTCACGGTTTGGTTTCCTGAACCAGGCTCGGTCAGAGTAAATTCACGTACTGGTAGGTTACGCACAGCATCCACCGTGACATCAACGACAAAGTTTTTTATATTTTTTTCAAAAAAAGCAACACTAAAGCCTGAGCCTTCACCATAATAATATTCAAGTGATAAATCATACTGCGTCGATTCCAGTGGCTTCAAATCTGAATTACCACCACTACCGCGCCAACCTTCAGCATCCCGAAGCGGATCAAAATCAGTATCTAGTTCTTTATCTTTAGCATATTCGCTTGAGGTGTAGGTTAATGTTTGAAAATTACCTAAGTCTGAATAACTCGGACGAGCCATGACTTTCGCTGCTGCTGCACGTAAGACCCAATTATCGTCAATATCCCAAACTAAGTTAAAGCTTGGTAACAAATGCGTATCATTTTGCTCTTTTTCAACAACAAGTATTTCTTTTGGACGTCCTATCGCTTCTTCAATCTCTGTAGAAGTGTCATCATTTCGATAGCGGTCAAGGCGATAAACAATACGATCTGATGCAATGCTTGTCGTGGTTGTATCGACATATCGTAAACCAAAATTACCGCGAATATTTTCATACTTATAATCCGCTTGCACGTAAATAGACAGTATTTCTTCTTCCACTTCGTAAACAAAGTCTTCCTCATTACGGGTATAGCGAACAAAATTCTGGTTAAGTATTTTATCGTATTCATTCCAGTTTACCGCCGGGAATAAATTAACATTAATAACATCTGAAAGATTACCTATAGGGTTATCAGCTAGCACATCACTAATAGAGGGAATGCCGCCATTTCGAGAATAATCGTCATCAATACTGATACCATTACCCCCTTCTGCTAAGGCCCCATCAATGTCAAAATCTGGCGACAAATAAAAGGTATTACGCGTTTCTCGATGTATTTTTCCTTTTCTGTACTTGACGCCAAAACGCAATGTTTCAACAATGCCCATATCAAGAAAGTAATCTACATCAAGCTGCGCATAGTCTTCTTCTTGAGTACCGCCAACAAAACTAGAATCTGTTGCACCAACATCAGCTTCGCCACCGATGCCTGCTTGGAGGTTGTTAAACATCTCAGGATCCATGTACGTAGTTAATTGCTGATTCGAGGTGTCATAGCCATAATAAGCTGAGGCTTCCTTCGGATAATATGCTGCCCTATATTTCTTAGTCGGGCCTCCTTCTCCTTCTGTATGACCAATGACAAATTTCGCATTAAAATCGTCACCTTCATACTCGGCATAAAAATCAAAGGTATCAGATGTTGACTCCTCTCGAATGAATTCTCCATTTATCCTTGGAACATCAAAAACTTGTTCACTACCCCCTGCACCACTTGAATAATCAATCCCCGTTACCCATTCAAGTTCCGCATCAACACGAACATCGGTCCAATAGCGGCTATTATTATGCCATTCAGGGTATTCCAACTGATTCTTAATAGAATCTTGACCGAGCTTAAAGCCAAAATAATTAAAGCCAAATTCTAGTTCATCAGTTAAACGCCATTGTGAGGTTACTTGTAGGCCTTCACGGTCACGCTTCTCTTCTAATACTTCTTGCACCATACTTTGGGGTGCATAGCCTATAGCGCCACCTTCAACATTTTGGCCATCCACTCGCTCTTGATAGCTAAAATTAGCATTCATAATATTAATGCCTGACAGTTGTGAGCGGTTGGTCCGTTTTTGCTTGGTAAAACCAACTAATACACCAAAGTCTTCATCATCATTTTTCCAAGAATAAATACCATTAAATTGCGGTTCATTCTTATCACTTAAATCTGAATAAGTGTTTTCTACCTTGAGTACACCTGAATTTTTATCCATATTTAACGGCTTACGAGTATGAACTAAGACCGTACCACCAACCCCTCCTTCATCTAAACGTGCCTCAGAAGACTTATATAGTTCAACTCGTTCAATTAATGTCGAAGGTAATAAAGCATAAGAAAATGATCGAGATGGAGTTCCTTGCGACGATGCAATGAAATTACCGTTAAGTTGAGTAAAAGTCAGATTAGGCGAAAGACCTCGAATACTGACAGTGTCTCCCTCACCACCGTCCCGCGTTATTACCACACCTGGCACTCGCTGCAACGAGTCGGCAATGTTTTTGTCGGGAAATTTACCAATATCTTCAGCGGTGATGGCATCAACAACTGAATTTGATAACCGTTTAATTGATAAATTAGCTGCCGAGGATGCTAATATCCCTCTGACTTCAATAACTTCAATATCTTCTTTTGTAGGTTTTTTTTCTACAGCAATTTGGTTATCGTTACCTACATCTTGTGCTTGTGCTATCCCCATAGAACAGACGATAGCAGTGCATAGCACCGATTTTTTAAATAGTGTAGATAAGGGAAAAGAGATCGGGGTCTTTATTTTACTCGCCTTCATTAAATTTTCTCCTCTGGTATTTCGTATTTTATTTATTAGTTTTAGTTATTTTTTATTGGCATACTTTCAATACAAACATTATTCCAATGATTCATACTCGTCATCATATGTAATCAAAGTGTTATTTTTTCTAATGCAAAAAACCAATGTAATCGATTGCAGTTTTAATGATTAAAAAAGCCACTTAACACCAATGATAAATAGCTTAATTTACAAATTACAATTTAACACACTTAAACTGCAATCGATTACATCTTATTCGATACTAGAACTAAAATAATATGCTGTCAACTATTCCTCTGAGTATTTTTTAATCTAAATAACCTGAACTCTGGATAAGCAGCACTTGCTCAATACTTCCTTTTCACCCATTCTCAGCGTTAAAGCGCCGATAAATAGCCCGCTATTCATAAACGTTTTGCCTTGATAATGGCCGAAAACTAAGCATTGATGGTGTAGAGAATGATGTTAACTTTGTTATAGTTTTCGCCTAACTCCCTAAGTGCTTGATTCACTTGAGTATCAAGCACTCATTATCCAGAGTTCAGATTAAATAGATTTTTGTATACTGATTAATATTTAAATTAGCAACTGAGCATAAGAGTAAATAACCCGATAAAATCCAGTTAACCATATGAATTTATTTATATTATTTTTAATATTTATCTCGGTGCTACCAAGAGAAGAATGCGACTACTTTTTATGTAGCAGATTTGTTCATGGGCAATAATGAAGCTAATGTAGAGCTGAGCGTGCGTATAAACAACTTGAGGTGAAATTCTTTTGAAGTTTTTGTCTTGTTTTGTATAAAAGTAAATTATTGTAAAACCAAAGAATTAAGATTAACCAATTCGGCATACAGCATTAAACTATAAGCTTATAATTCAATGCCTTGCTGGTTTTTTAGCTCGTCATCACTTGGCCGCTACTTGCTCTTTCAAGTAAGCGATATTGTACAATTTCACGGTCTCGTTGCAGAGGCTTGTTTTTAATTTGCTGTAAAACCACATCGACCGCTTTACGGCCCATTTCATAAGCAGGCTGATCGATAGTAGTTAACGGGGGGTCAATATACGCCGAGACTTTGATATTATCAAAACCTACCACTGAAATATCTTCAGGAACGCGTAAGCCATGCTTCTTAATTTCATGAATAGCACCGATAGCAATATCATCATTAAAACAAAAGATAGCTGTTGGTCTATTGTCATGATTAAGCAGCACTCTCGCACCTAGCTCTCCTGCTTCATAGCTATACTCACCACCAACAACTAAACTGTCATCCAAACTAATATTATCTTCAAGTAAAACACTTTTTATACCCGCTAATCGATCATGGTAGATTTGGCTTTCTTTTTGACCGGCAATGACACCAAAATGCTTATGACCATAGCTTGTTAAGTGATTTGCTAGCGCTCGACAAGCTGAATAATTATCAAGTTCAACCACTGGATATTTTTTCTCTGACACTATGCGCTCACAGACACTCACCATAGGCACAGATTCAGCAAGCAGTTCATCATTTTTAGAAAATGGAAATGAATGATCTAGGTGAATTAAGCCATCTGCTCGGTTAGATAATACCATACCGGCATATTCGTGTTCACGTTTTGCATCACCTTGTGTATCACCCAATAAGACTGAATATCCGCTTTCCTGTGCAGCTTGCTCGATACCTTGAATTATCTTCAAAAAGAAAGGGTTAGAAAGGTTTGGAACTAATACTACTAATGAGTTTGAGCGTCCAGTTTTGACACTTGAAGCCAAGACATTTGGGCGGTAGCCGGATTCAGCAATCGCTTTAAAAATACGTTCGCGGGTTTTTACATTCACCATGTCTGGATTTTTAAGCGTCCGTGACACCGTCGCCGTTGACACACCTGCAAGTTCGCAAACCTTCTTTATTGTAGACATTATTAGTTATTTACCTAAAAATTATATTAACTGAGTATTTCGACATAAAAGATTTAACTAAAACCACTTTTGCGCTAAAGCTTCCATTAACTTGGCATATTACCGTAACAATTTCTATTTAATCATGCTGAATTGTTACCACAGCGTAACAAAAATTTTAATGTCTTCACCTAAATAGTCAATAATTACGGTTGAATATTATAAAATCATAGTATAACCTAAAAAACTGCAATCGATTACATTTTTGTGTAAAGTTGTAATTAGAATGTTTAAAAAATTTTATTAGCTTGTGCTTAAGCGCTTTATTTCACAACAAGATGAACAACTGACTTATGACAAAACTAACTTATATCACATTGATAGCGGCAACGCTTTTATTCGGCTGCAATCAAAAGACCGTCGCGCCTAAAGCGCAAGAATCAAATAAAAACATTAACATTGTACAAGATGATCTCGTGCAGTATATAAACCCTTTAATGGGCACAGACTCAAAATTTAGTTTGTCCAACGGTAATACGTACCCCGCAATAGCAACACCATGGGGGATGAACTTTTGGACACCGATGACCGCAAAAATGGGTGATGGTTGGACTTATAAGTACGCCGATAATAAAATCAGGGGCATTAAACAAACTCACCAACCTAGTCCGTGGCTAAATGATTATGCTGCTTTTTCATTGATGGCGGTAACTGGTGAGCTTAAATTCCAAGAAGACGAGCGAGCCTCATGGTTCTCACACAAAGCAGAACAGTCTTCACCTCATTACTATCAAGTTTATTTGGCCGATTATGACGTTAATGCAGAAGTAACACCGACAGCGCGCGCCGCGCATTTTCGCTTTACTTTCCCTAAAACAGAAAACGCTTACATTACGCTTGATGCTTTTGATAAGGGGTCAATGGTAAAAATACTGCCAAAAGAGCGAAAAATCATTGGTTATGTTCGTAATAATCATGGCGGCGTACCAGAAAATTTTCATAACTACTTTGTTGCTCAGTTTGATAAAGACTTCGATTTAACTCATACCTGGAGTGACGATTGGCAACTGATTGAAAATTCAACAGATAATAAAGGTTATCATGTCGGTGCCATTGTTGGCTTTAAAACTAAAAAAGGTGAGGCTGTGCACGTAAAAGTTGCCTCGTCATTTATTAGTCACCAGCAAGCCGAGCTCAACCTACAACGAGAAATAGGCAGTGATGATTTCGCCGCAACGAAACAAAAGGCTCATAAAGCATGGCAAACAGAACTGACTCGACTGCGTGTTGAAGATGATAACGTTGAAGACGTTCGCACATTTTATTCAGCGTTGTATCGCGTACTACTATTTCCTCGTAAATTTTATGAGTACGATGCGAACAACGATATTGTGCATTACAGCCCATATAATGGTGAAGTTCTGCCAGGCTACATGTTCACCGACAACGGTTTTTGGGACACCTTCCGCGCTGTATTTCCCTTTTTCACCTTAATGTATCCATCAATGGATGCGCAAATAATGCAAGGTCTGGCGAATACCTATAAGGAATCTGGCTGGCTACCTGAATGGGCAAGCCCTGGCCATCGTGGCGTGATGATCGGTTCAAATTCCGCAGTGAATATTGCTGATGCTTATAACAAGGGTATCCGAGGTTTTGATATTGAAACCTTATATGAAGCTATTGTTAAAAATGCCACGGTTGATGAAGGCCGTCCAGTAAGCTCTGTAGGCCGTGAAGGTGTTAACTATTACAACCAACTTGGTTATGTACCTTATGATGTCGGTATTCATGAGAATGCTGCTCGAACACTAGAGTATGCTTTCGCAGATTTTAATATTGCAAAACTGGCTGAGTCGTTAAATAAGCAACAAGATGCAAGAGATTATCGAGAAAAAGCTTTTAATTACAAACATATGTTTGATCCAGAAACAAAATGGATGCGCGGTAAAAATCAAGATGGCAACTTTCAATCACCGTTTAACCCATTGAAATGGGGCGATGCATTTACTGAAGGAAACAGCCTACATTACACTTGGTCGGTCTTTCAAGATATTGAAGGTTTAAAACAGTTAATGGGCGGTAACCAAGCCTTTGTGAATAAACTTGATGAAGTTTTTTCGATGCCACCAACGTTTGATGATTCCTATTATGGTTTCACTATTCATGAAATTAGAGAAATGCAAATCGTCAATATGGGTAACTATGCTCATGGTAATCAACCGATTCAACATATGCTGTATCTCTATAATTACGCAGGACAACCGTGGAAAACCCAAACACACGTTAGAAATGTATTAGATAAACTCTACTCTGCAACGCCTGATGGATATTCTGGCGATGAAGATAACGGACAAACATCCGCTTGGTATGTCTTTAGTGCCTTAGGTTTTTACCCAGTAACACCAGGAACACCACAATACGTTATTGGTAGCCCATTATTCAACAAAGTCACCATGACATTAGAAGATGGAAAAAAATTCGTCATTAATGCCAATAACAATTTAGACGCCAATCACTTCATTCAATCTAGCCAACTAAATGGCAAAAGCCATGATAAAACATGGCTAGATCATCACACCATTCAGGCAGGTGGCACATTAGACTTTTCAATGGCAGCGACGCCAAATAAGCAATGGGCATCATCAAGTAATGCAGTGCCTTACTCATTATCTATTGAGAGTAAATAAGCTGAATATAGAGACCTATGTTTAGCGCTCAATAAAAACCAATAGCTTAGGGCGCTAAACAAGCACGACTACAAGGTTAAATAGTAAGTTAAAAAGCAAACAACAAACACGATACTTTTTACGATAACGATTTAAGGCAATACTATGGCTGGTAATATTCCCGCGGGACAAAATCTTAAGGCGACTGGAGCAATGAATACAAAATTTGCTTTTGCCGCAATGACAACACTATTCTTTATCTGGGGATTCATTACAGCACTTAATGATATTCTTATTCCCCACCTAAAAGCAGCATTCGATCTTAACTACACTGAAGCAATGTTGGTACAATTTTGCTTTTTTGGTGCTTACTTTATTATCTCTCCATTTGCAGGCAAGTTAATTGAAAAAGTAGGTTATCAGCGCGGTATTATTATTGGTTTATTAACTATTGCCGCAGGTTGTTTACTTTTTTATCCAGCCGCAGAGGTTGAAATATACGTAGTGTTCTTATTCGGCCTTTTTGTGCTTGCTAGCGGCGTAACAATTTTACAAGTATCTGCCAACCCTTATGTTGCTATTTTAGGCTCAGAAGAAACGGCAGCAAGTCGCTTAAATTTAGCACAAGCCATTAACTCTTTAGGGCATACCTTAGGCCCGGTTTTTGGCGCAGCGCTCATTTTTGGTGGTGCAGCCACCGTGATAGCAGCAACAGCTGTACAACTGCCTTATTTAATACTAGCCAGTGTAATGATTATCACCGCGATTGTTTTCAAGCGCATTAAATTACCTGTGATAACAGCCGTTGAAGATCCAAAAGCAGCAGAATCGACTCATGATTCAATTTTTAAACACCCGCCCTTACTTTTTGGCACTTTAGCTATATTTTTATATGTTGGCGCTGAAGTTTCTATTGGTAGTTTCTTAGTCAACTTTTTTGCCGAAAGCCATATTGGTGGTTTAAGCGAGCACGAAGCAAGCAAAATGGTCTCGTACTACTGGGGCGCTGCCATGATTGGTCGTTTTATCGGTGCTGCATTAATGAGATTCATTAAGCCAACTTATTTACTCGCCAGCAATGCCATCATGGTCATAGTTCTAATCATGTTAACCATAAACAGTTCAGGGCAAACGGCAATGTGGGCGGTGATCTGTGTTGGTTTATTTAACTCAATTATGTTCCCTACTATCTTTACTTTAGCGATTAAAGGATTGGGTCCACTGACCGGACGAGGATCAGGTTTATTGTGCCAAGCTATCGTTGGTGGTGCGATTATTCCTATGCTTCAAGGTGTCGCAGCTGACTTAACCTCAGTGCAAGCAAGCTTTATTGTGCCGGCTTTCGCCTACATCTATATTGCATGGTATGCGCTTCGAGGCTCTAAAAGTAACAACAATGAAGCTAACATTGAGGTGAACGCATGAAACCCGTGTTATGTTTTGGTGAAGCGTTAATTGATTTTTTAAATACCGGTAAGCAAGAAGACGGGCCGTTGGTGTTAAACAATTATCGTCAATATCCAGGTGGTGCGCCAGCCAATGCCGCTGTTGCTGTAGCAAAACTGGGTGGAAATGCGCTTTTTGCCGGGCAAGTAGGCGCCGATGCTTTTGGTGATTTTCTTGAACAAGCCTTGATTGAATACGGGGTTAATACACAATTTTTAGCCAAGCATACGAGTGCAAAAACGGCTTTAGCTTTTGTAATGCTGGATGACGAAGGTGACAGAAGCTTTTCATTTTATCGTCAAAACTCCGCTGATGTATTGTTTTCACCAGAACAAATTGATGAGCAATGGTTTAACGAACAACCGTTATTTCATTTTTGTAGTAATACCTTAACTGATCAACAAATAACAGCAGCAACTAAGGCTGCTGTCACTAAAGCAAAAGCGAATCAATCTATCGTTAGTTTTGATGTCAATTTAAGGCATAACTTATGGTCGACTGGTTTTGCAGATATTGCGCTAGTGAATGAACTTGTTTATATGGCAGACATTATTAAGTTTTCACGCGATGAACTTGAATATTTGGCGCAAGGCAATGATGATCATTACATTCAAGCATGTTTAGCTCATGGTGTATCTGTTTTAGTGATCACTGATGGCGAACACCCTATCGAATTTTTTACTGTTCACGGTAACAAGACCATCTCAGTTCCTATCATTAAAGCTGTCGATACCACGGCAGGTGGCGATGCCTTTAGCGGCTCATTACTCTTCGCATTGAGTAAACTAGCCGATCCTAAAAGTGCATTATCTTCCATGGATATGCTGAGTCAGTTAATAAAATTTGCCTCTAATTGTGGTGCTCACGCTGTGACCTTACCTGGCGCATTCCCCGCATTACCACGTTTTAGCGATATAGAAGAACATTGGCCAGCTGAGTTATATCTATAGCTAACTCAATAATAAATTTGGAGAAGACAATGCAAACAACTGAACAGTCAACGAAAGTAACACCTCCTAAAGACGCGTTTTATAGCGGTGACTTTTTACTCGCCCATGGCCAATCTATTCTAGATTTTTATGATCCTAGAGTGGTTGATGAAACAGGTGGTTACTTTCAAAATTTTCTTGACGACGGCCAACATTTTGATAGTAAGTTCAGGCAATTGGTCAGCAGTACACGCATTATTGTTAACTACGCACTTGCCAGTTTGGTTTATAAAAATAAACAGTATTTAACTACAGCTAAGCATGGCTTAAATTATGTTGAACAGATTCATTGGCAGCAAAGCCAACAAAGTTATGCTTGGACATTAAACGATCATCAGCCTGAAGACATGACTCAACAAGCTTACGGTTATGCTTTTGTTTTACTGGCCTATGCCGCGGCTAAAAAAGCAGGACTGGTTGACAACAATGATGCCCTGCTTAACGTTTATGACTTGCTTGAACAACGTTTTTGGCAAGCCGAGTTTGGTCTATATGCCGACGAAATAAGCGCCAGTGGAGAGCTTAGTGACTATCGTGGTCAAAATGCCAATATGCATTTATGCGAAGCGATGATTGCAGCCTATGAAGCGACATCAGAACAGCAATTTTTACAGCGAGCTAAAACCATTGCAGAAAATATTGCCATCCGACAAGCCGATCTTACCGACGGTTTAGTTTGGGAACACTACACCACAGATTTCGCCCCAGACTGGGAATATAATAAAGCCGATCCTAAAAATCTATATCGTCCTTGGGGCTTTCAACCTGGCCATCAAACGGAGTGGTGTAAATTGTTGTTGATGATTAACCGCCATGAACCACAAGATTGGTTAGTTGAAAAAGCCAAATCATTATTTGACCGCGCCTATGCAACGGCCTGGGACGATAAACATGGTGGTTTAATTTATGGCTTTGACCCTGCAGGAAACTGCTGTGATGACGACAAGTACTTTTGGGTACAAGCCGAAAGCTTTGCCGCTGCAGCTATGTTGTATCAAGTCACCAATGAAAAGCAGTACTTAACTCACTACAATGCATTATGGCAATACAGCTGGGACCATATGGTAGATCACCAGCATGGCGCATGGTTTAGAGTTTTAAAACATGACAACAGCAAATATAGTAATCAAAAAAGTGCTGCTGGTGCAAAGTGTGATTACCATACCTTAGGTGCCTGTTTTGAAGTACTACGTGTTTTAGGTAATGAAGCATTAAATAAACGCTTAAAGTAACAGGATAAAAAATGCACTACAGCTTGGTTGGTTATGTTCAAGAAAACTTTAATAAATTGTTCGCTGGGACTATGGTCTCGACATTATTAATATTATCGGCTTGTTCATCATTGCCAGGCACCACTAAAACGCCGGCAGAATTAGCACTAATTTCTTACGTGGATCCCTTTATTGGCACTGCAGGTAAAGGGAAAACCTACCCTGGGGCGACACAGCCTTATGGTATGGTGCAACTCAGTCCAGATAACGGTCGTAATGGTTGGGATTGGATTTCTGGCTACTTTTATCCAGATAATATTATTGCTGGCTTTAGTCACACCCACCTTTCAGGCACCGGTGCTGGCGATTTATATGACATTTCGTTTATGCCTATAACAGGCACAGCGAAGAAAGCTGTGTTAGATGATGTAAAAAAAACGCCGACTGTTTTCTCAGCTTTTAGCCACGACAATGAATCCGCTTCTCCGGGCTATTATCAAGTCTATTTAAACGATTACAACATCAATGTTGAGCTGACTGCAGGGCTAAGAACAGGCGTACAAAAATATACCTTTGATGCAGCGCATCAGCAGGGAAAAGTAAAACTTAATCTAAATTATGCCCGAAACTGGGATAGCACCGTTGCCACTCAGTTGACCCTAATTGACGAATATACCGTGGCAGGTTATCGAAAGTCTTCCGGCTGGGCTAAAGATCAACGGGTTTACTTTTACAGTACTTTTTCTGAAAAAATTAGCCAACATGAAGTAACTATTGCGAATAAAACACTAACCAGTCAGCAAAAGCATTATTCAACGACTCAGGGCCCTGGTGTTAATGCACTATTTTATTTCGATGTCAGTAAAAATAAACAACTCATCGTTAAAACTGCCATTAGCTCCGTCAGTGTAGCAAACGCCAAACAAAACCTTATAGCAGATGGTATAAACAAAAGTTTTCAACAATATAAACATGATAGTGAAGTACTTTGGGAACAAACGTTATCGAAAGTAAAAGTTAATGCATCTCACGACAATATGGTGCAGTTCTATACCGCGCTTTATCACTCTTATCTAGCACCACGGGTTTTCTCTGATAGCAATGGCCAATACAAAGGGCCTGATGGTAATATTCATCAAACAACCCATCATCAACGCTATTCATTTTTCTCTTTATGGGACACTTTTCGCGCATTACATCCATGGAAAACCATCACCGATATTGACCATAGCAAAGAAATGATGCAATCAATCATGGCGCATTATCACGAATACGGCTTATTGCCGGTGTGGAACTTTCAAGGTAATGAAACGGATATGATGATGGGCTATCATGCGGTACCTGTGCTGGTTGATGCTTATCTCAAGGGCGTGATCACTGACGATGACATTGACGGCGAAGCATTGTTTGCTGCCATGAAAAAAAGTGCCATGCAAAATGGCTTTAGTATTAAAGAATATCGTGATTATGGTTATGTTCCTTTTGAACAAGGTAATTGGAATGTTTCTTTAACACTGGAGTATGCTTTTGATGATTGGAGTATTGCGCAAATGGCCTCTGTGCTTAATAAGCCACAAGAAGAAAAGTACTTTTTAGCACGCTCCAATAATTATCAACAACATTTTGATGCGACATCTAACTTTATGCGTGCCAAAGATAAAACAGGCGAATTTAGAGCCAATTTTGATCCCCTTGCCTACCATCCAGAAGATTATTGTGAGGCAAATGCTTGGCAATATAACTTTTTTGTTCCACATGATATCGAAGGCTTAATGGCACTGATGGGCGGAGCAGAAAAATTTGCTGACAAGCTTGATAACATGTTCTCAACACAGCAAAATTCCGACCAATTACCTGAGTGGATTTCTGGCTACATTGGGCAATATGTTCATGGTAATGAACCTGCACATCATGTGCCCTACTTATATCAATACGTCGGCCAAGCGCATAAAACTCAACAGCGTGTCCGCCAAATAATGGCTGAATTATACACCACGAAACCAGACGGATTGGCTGGCAATGAAGATGCTGGACAAATGTCAGCCTGGTATATGTTTAGTGCGCTCGGCTTTTACCCGGTAAACCCAGTTTCAGGTGAATATGTTTTAGGCAGTCCTGAGGTTCATCAAGCAGAAATAGCACTGGATAATGGAAAAATCTTTACGGTCATTGCCAATAACCAGTCTGAACAAAATATTTATGTTGATTCAATGACGTTAAACGGTAAGGTTCATACTGGCTTTACATTAAGTCATCAAGCCATCATGGCCGGTGGTACTTTAATTTTCAATATGACTTCGGAGCCTCACTAATCATGCGTTCATGCTTTCTTCTTGCGATATTATTCTCTTGTTCATTGGCTGCTAAATCCGTCACGCAATATGTAAACCCATTTATTGGCACCTCTAATTTTGGTGCCACTCACCCTGGCGCACAATATCCGCACGGTATGGCATCGGTGGTGCCATTCAATGCCGCTTATAAATTAGGAAAAGAGAACAAGTTTGAAAAAGATGCCGCTTGGAACTCTCGTGGTTATATCTACGACAATAGTTTTTTAACGGGTTTCAGTCACGTTAATTTAAGTGGCGTTGGTTGCCCTGACTTAGGCAGTATTTTATTAATGCCAACCACAGGTCCATTGGAGTTTGATGCTGAAAAGTACGGCTCTACCTACAATAATGAGCAAGCTTCTCCAGGCTATTATCGCAATACCCTAACTAAGTATGCCATTGATGTAGAAACCTCAAGCACCCTACGTACTGGTATTAGCCGCTATACCTTTCCCGAAGGACAAGCTCAAATACTGCTTAACCTTGGGCTTGGGCTGACGAATGAAACGGGTAGTATGCTAAAAGTTGTTTCCGACAGCGAGGTAGAAGGTTTTAAAATGGTAGGCACCTTCTGTTATCACTCTGAAGACGTTCGCCCGGTTTACTTCGTTGCTAAGCTCAGTAAAGCCGCTAAAACTGCCGGTGCATGGAAAAAAATGCCGCAATATAAAGGTGTTGAAGGTGAATGGATAGGCTACAACAATACTTATAAGCCTTACAAAAACTACCGACACGAAATTGCCGGTGACGACATTGGTGCTTATTTTCAATTTGATACAAAAGCTAATGAACAAATCACGGTAAAAGTGGGCATTTCTTATGTTAGTATCGAAAATGCCCGTGCCAACCTGAATGCCGAACAAGCCAACTTCGATTTTGAAACCACAAAAAAGCTCGCGCAAGAAAAATGGCAACAACTGCTTAGCCGAGTACAAGTGACTGGCAACACAGAAAAGAAGACAATTTTTTACAGCGCCCTTTACCACACCCTTATTCATCCGAATATTATTCAAGACAGTAACGGTGATTACCCACTAATGGGGCAACCTGGTATTGGCAATACCAAAGGGAAAAACCGCTATAGCGTTTATTCATTATGGGATACCAACAGAAACCTACACCCGCTACTCAGTTTACTTTACCCAGAAATACAATCTGAAATGGTTAATACCATGGTTGATATGGCCAAAGAAAGTGGCTGGTTACCCAAATGGGAGTTACTAGGTATGGAAACGGAAGTGATGGTTGGCGACCCAGCAACTCCGGTTATTGCTGATACTTACTTACGCGGTATTAAAGACTTTGATGTTGATGCAGCTTATGAATTCGCCAAAAAAGCGGCATTAGCTACAAACAATAACTTACTACGCCCTGAAAACTTGCACTATACCGAGCTAGGCTATGTGCCTATTGATGGTGAAGACAAATGGGGCGGAACAGTATCAACTAGCCTAGAATATTATATCGCCGACTGGAACCTCGCTCAGCTAGCAAAAGCCTTAGGCCATGAAGCGGATAGCGAATTATTCTTGCAGCGTTCAATGAACTATAAAAAGCTCTTTGATAGCAGCTCAGGCATGCTAAGACCTAAGCATATCGATGGTGCTTGGTTATCTCCTTATGATCCCCAACTTGGTCGAAATTTTGAACCTGCCCCTGGCTATATCGAAGGCAATGCTTGGAACTATCGATTTTATGTTCCGCATGATATCAAGGGCTTAATCACCTTGTTAGGTGGAGAAGAAAACTTTACTCAACAATTAGTTAAAACATTTACCACTGACAATTATGATATGGCCAATGAACCTGACATTACCTATCCTTTTTTATTCAATTACGTTAAAGGCCAAGAATGGCGTAGCCAAGAGAAAGTCACTGAACTTATCACTAAACATTTCCATAATAGCCCAGGTGGCATTCCAGGTAATGATGATGCCGGAACACTTTCGGCTTGGTTAGTCTTTAGCATGATGG
>PJEL010001966.1_pt1 | contig 19583 bp, 13 predicted proteins | sample 1853271 | NCBI WGS metagenome assembly PJEL01 (sample SAMN08108733, study PRJNA415343) | Invertebrate metagenome, whole genome shotgun sequencing project. | host: Globobulimina | place: Sweden: Gullmar Fjord | collected 2015-08
GTATTGAGAAGAGATCATGATTTTTTAATTTATCAATAACTTATGGAACTTTGTATGAGATCAACTCCGAGTACTAAGAAAAAAGAACCACTTAGCTCATTATTTAACAGCAATGATGTAAAGGGAATAAAACGCACCTTGCTTAACCATCTATTAAGTTTTCAAGGACGTGATCCAGACAGAGCAGGGCCAAGCGATATTTATCAAGCGTTGTCGTATGCAATGCGAGATTTTCTAGTTGAAAGATGGATTAATACCCAGAAGAGCTATTATGCCAAGGGGCAAAAAAGAGTGTATTACCTTTCTCTTGAATTTCTAATTGGTCGTTCTTTAGGAAACAGCATGATCAACCTTGGTGTGTTTGATAAGGTTGAAAAAGTATTAGCAGAAATGGGTTATGACCTTGATGAGATACGTGAGGCAGAAGAGGATGCAGCTTTAGGGAATGGAGGTTTAGGGCGTTTGGCAGCCTGCTTTATGGACTCAATTGCTACTATGAAGATACCTGCTTATGGGTATGGGATCAATTATGAATATGGTCTTTTTCATCAAAAAATTATTGATGGTTTTCAAGTAGAAAGTCCAGATAACTGGTTACGATTTGGTACCCCATGGCAATTTGAACGACTTGTTCCTTTATATCCTGTTCAGTTTTATGGCAAAGTCCATAGCTTTGTTGATGAGAGTGGTAATTATACCTCACAATGGATTGATACTGAAATTGTTATGGCCAATGCTTGCGATATGCTGGTTCCAGGTTATCAGAATGATAATGTAATTAATATGCGTTTATGGCGAGCTAAGGCCTCTCGTGAGTTGGATTTGGGTTCTTTTGGTAAGGGTGAATATATTGATGCTGTCAAAAATAAGGTGAGCTCTGAGACAATATCAAAACTTCTTTATCCCCCGGATGAAGCTAGTGCCGGGCAGGAGCTGAGACTAAAGCAGCAATATTTTTTCGTGGCAGCGACTTTTCAGGATATTTTTAGACGATTTGATAAACATAATAATGACTACACAAAATTTAGTGACAAAGTTGCTGTTCAATTAAATGATACCCATCCATCAATAGCTATTCCTGAATTAATGAGACTTCTGATGGATGACCATGGCTTAGGATGGGAAATAGCCTGGGATATTTGTGTGAAGACATTTGCTTATACAAATCATACATTGATGCCAGAAGCTCTTGAAACCTGGTCGGTTGATCTGCTTGGCAGAGTTCTTCCGCGTCATATGCAGATTATCTATGAAATAAACCAACGGTTTCTTGATTTGGTTGCAAGGAAGCACCCAGGAAACACTCAAATAATTAAAGATTTATCGTTGGTTGATGAAGGCCCCCCAAAGCGTGTACGCATGGCACATTTGGCTATCGTTGGCAGTCACTCGGTCAATGGTGTTGCTGCATTGCACACTCATCTTTTAAAAACTCGTTTATTTAAAGAGTTTCATGAATTCTTTCCTGGCAGATTTAATAATAAAACAAATGGTATTACTCCACGCCGATGGCTTTTGAAATGTAACCCTGCTCTATCAAAGGTTGTTTCAACGAAAATTGGTAAGGACTGGATAACAGATCTAGATAAACTCAATCAGCTTGTAGAATTTGCAGATAACCTATCTTTTCAGAAGAAATTCAGGGAAGCGAAATTACAGAATAAAGAGCGCTTGGCAAGTCTTATTAAAAAAGAGTGTAATGTAGAGATTAATATCAACTCAATGTTTGATGTGCAGGTTAAGCGAATCCATGAATACAAACGACAATTATTGAATTTATTGCATGTGATAATCTTTTATCACAGAATAGTAACAGACCCCAGTGGGAATTATACACCAAGAACAGTCATCTTTGCTGGAAAAGCAGCGCCAGGATATGTAAAGGCTAAATTGATCATCAAATTGATAAATTCTGTAGCGAATGTCATTAATAATGACCCGCGCGTTGGCGACTTAATGAAAGTTGTTTTTATCCCCAATTATAGTGTCTCTTTGGCTGAAACTATAATTCCGGCGGCTGATCTTTCCGAGCAGATTTCAACAGCTGGAACGGAGGCTTCAGGAACCGGGAATATGAAATTTGCTCTCAACGGGGCATTGACCATTGGCACATTGGACGGCGCAAATATAGAAATTCGTGAAGAAGTTGGAAATGACAATATTTTTATATTTGGAATGACTGCTGAGCAGGCTGAATGGGAGAGGCGCTCTCCTCAAAAGACTCCTGGACAGATATACAACAACAATAGTGAGATATGCCAAGCAATAGATAGTATAGGTAATGGCTGTTTTAGTAATGGAGATAAAAACCTTTTTAAATCAATTGTAGATGATTTGTTAAATCATCACAGAGATCCTTATATGCACCTTTTGGATCTTGATGATTATTTGCGCTGTCAAGATGAAGTCAGTCTGGTTTATCAAGATGTCAGGAAATGGACGCGGATAGCAATTAATAATGTTGCTAGGATTGGTAAGTTCTCAAGCGATCGTACAATTAGAGATTACGCACGTGAGATTTGGGGTATTGAAGTTGAAGATTAAGTTTTTTAAGGATTACAAAAATATTCGAAGGGAAAGTGTATAAAGACGTAACAGTATTTTTTCAGGTTAGTTTAATATGCCAAGGCTCAAAACGTACCCCAAGTAGGTTGTTTTTTTCATACCTTAAATTTGCGTAACCATAATCTATCAGGTTTTTGTATACCTGTGATTTTGTAAAACGCCCAGTGAAGTTTGCCCCTCCAAAATCATGCTGACCCACATCAAAATCGCCAGTACTGTGAAAGGAATATCCCGGAGGAGCAAGAGAGCGTGAAGCGAGTGAGAGATTGCCTCTGTTTTTAACAGCTTTACGCATAAACAACAGAAACTGTTTGGAAATTCCTCTGATTCCAGAAGTAAGCACAACCTGTTTGCCAAGATCATTTTCGATGCTTTTAAATGTTTCAAGGGCTTGGCCTTTAAATAGGTAGTGCCCACTGCGTCGCATCCTTATTACATCTTTACGGTTAATGTGGTCAGTTATTCTACTAGATGGTTTACTCCCGATGAAACCATAGCTTGTAGCATCACGATGAAAAAGATCATCAAGAAAAGAGATTTCAGATTTGCTGAAACGCCCTACTCTTGAGTAATTCTTTGCATATTTTATGGCGTCATCAAAACTTAATAGATGAAAATTACCATAACCAACAATGGACTGTACACGCTTTAAACGTTTAGTTGTTGAGTCAAGAAGTTTCAGTTCTGTACGTGGAAGGTAGAGATCATCTGCGCTGGATTTATAAAAATATCTCATCTTATTGAGATAGTCCTTAATGTGATCATCAAGATCTACATGGGAAGAGCTTTGGTTGCCTGCAACTGCATGTACGGCACCTGTTAGCGAACTGCCCTGGATCAATAAGCCAATAATTATTTTTATAAATGAACGTCTTTGCATTATGCCATGGTGTTTGAGTTAATTTATATTTAATTATAATCGATATCACCCGAAGGGGAGACTTGTCAAGTTCTTGTCGAGAAAAAAAGTTGAAAATCAATAAAGTTTTTTGTCAAAATGGTGTTTATATTGATTTTTTTATAATGTTGGCATTTTCTTTTAGGCCTTTTATACAAACATCTAAATCAAGGGATATCTTGAAAAATGCAAGTAGGGAAATAGGTCTATATATGTTATAAGAATTGTTCTTGTGAACATATATTTATTGAAGGACAAAACAGACGTGAGAGTTACTAATTTGAAAATAAATCAGAAAATTATTTTTCCTGATACCAATATTTCTTGCTTGTTTATGAGAGTTACATGGTTGCTTATTGGAACCATGATTATTCTTTTGGCACTTAATTCTATAACGAGTGCGCAAATGCGTGAGGAGGTTTTTTTACCAAATACTGATCATGAACTCCATGTGTACAGGGTGCTAGGGGATGAGCCCGGTAAAACTATGATGATTGTCGGTGGGATTCAAGGAGATGAGCCAAGTGGCTATATAACAGCTGATCTTTATGCTGATATTCATCTTAAAAAAGGGAATCTCATTGTAGTTCCTAGGGCCAATTTTTACTCTATTCTATTAAGCCGTAGAAATGGTCAGACTGGAGACATGAATCGTAAATTTAGTACGAACTCTGGCAAGAAAGGGCCACAACATTTCGAAGAAGAGGTGGTTACAGTATTGAAGCACCTGATTGCTGAAAGCGATGTTATGCTTAATTTACACGAGGGATCTGGTTATTATAATCCTAAATATGTAGGGCAGATGGAGAATCCTGATAGATATGGGCAGTCAATCATTTTTGACTCAGCCAAATATACGCCTCCTTATGGGAATAGCACCATCTATTTATCAGAGATTGCAGAAAGAGTAATACAAGATGTAAATAATCAAATTACTAAGAAAAGATTTCATTTTAAACCCAATAACCATCAAACACTGAGTAAAAAGACATCTCACAAGGAACAACGAGACTCAGCAACATATTATGCATTAACCAGAGCCCATATTCCTGCTTTTGGAATAGAAACGTCTAAAATGATAAAATCACTGGAGACTAAAATAAGTCTCCATAAATTAGTGATTAATGCCATGATGGATGAGTTTGGTATAGTGCATGATGCACCCGGAATGACCATTCAAGAACCTAAATTGCAATATCTTGTAGTTAAAGTGAATGATACGCACCCTTATGCATTGCAGCATGAAGAGACTTTGGAACTGAATGTTGGTGATCAGGTGTTGATTACTGATATTTTAGCAAACTATCCGCGCGGATTAGTGGCTGATGTTGACATGTTTGGCTCAACAAATGATACCAATCGACTTTTTACCTTCAGCAAAGCAACCAGAATTTTTGTCAGAAAGGATTCTTTTATTTGTGGCTGGATAGATTTAAAAAGGAAGGACAAGGGGAAGGTATTAAAAAAACAGCTTGCAGTGCAACCAGACAAACAAGATATTCCGTTGAGTCAACTTAAGGCAAAATCATTGATGATAGATGTTGATGGTGAATTAAGAACGATAGCAAATAAACAAACACTTGTTGTTCCCCGTACTGGTCGTCTTATTATGCAAGGGATTCAAACAAACATTTCTGAATTGGATCAAAATATTTTTGTAAACTTCAAAGGGTTCGCCCCCCCGAAAATGATTAATGATGGTAATGATCTTTTATATCCAATTTATGCTGAGCATGATCTTATTTCAAAGTTTTCAGTAAACCGTCGAGGTAAGAAATATCCTATAATTGCAAATTATAAAGACCATGTTATAGGGCATTTTTGGGTTGAAATACATTGACATCAAAAAAAATATTTACTTGGCTCCTCCTTTTTGTCTTAATTGTCACCCCTTTTGTGAATTGGCGTCTTGGCGCAATTTTATGGTTATGCGCCTGGCTGATTCATGTTCTGCAGATTTCTTTAAGTACCTTTTCTTTAAGAGCTAAAAATGATTAATAAATTTGTTAACTATATTCGCGGAAAACTGAGTGGTTTAGAACGTAAAAATCCTGATCATATTCATAAAGATAGTAATTTAATTCAAAAGGATTCTTCTAAGAGTACATCGCAAGATAGTACAACCAGTCAATCAACAACAAAACGTAAATACCGTCGGCCTAGAGTAGAGAAAGTAAAATCACAAAAAGTATGGGAATTAAGTCAATTTGAGGTTCCTCCTGCTGAAGGGAAGACTCGTTTTCATGATTTTCAACTTCCACTTTGTTTGATGCATGCAATTGCTGATCTCAACTTTATGTACTGTACCCCGGTTCAGGCAAATACTTTGGAAGCTACCCTTTCAGGCACAGATGCAATTGGCCAGGCCCAGACAGGCACTGGCAAAACAGCCGCCTTTCTTGTCACTATTCTATCAAAGTTGATGGATCAATCACTTAACAAGAAGAGAAAGAAAGGTACTCCTCGGGCCTTGATAATCGCTCCAACCAGAGAACTCGTCATGCAGGTCGCAAATGATGGGCGTTCATTGGCAAAACATACTCATCTTTCAATAGTTTCAGTTTTTGGTGGGATGGATTATGAAAAACAACAACAAGCTCTTGAACAGCGCCCAGTTGATATAGTTGTTGCTACTCCTGGGCGATTGTTAGATTTTCAAAGAAAAGGAATTGTTAATCTTCGAAGTGTAGAATTTTTGGTTATCGATGAGGCCGATCGGATGCTAGATATGGGGTTTATCCCTGATGTTACAAAGATCGTACTCAGCACACCTCCAAAAGAAAAGAGGCAGACCCTTATGTTTTCTGCCACAATGACTTCAGAGGTGAGACGATTAGCGGCAAAATGGTGCAAAAATCCTATTAATGTTGAGGTAGAACCTGAACAAGTTGCAGTTGATACTGTTAATCAGATTGTATATTTGACAACAGCTCATGATAAATATTCAGTTCTTTATAATTTGATCACCAAAAATAATTTAAAAAAAGTATTAGTTTTTACCAATCGGCGAGATGAGACAAGAAAATTAACAGACCGCTTAAAAAGAAACCGGATCAGCTGTGACATGTTATCAGGAGAAGTGGCGCAAAAAAAGAGAATGGTTACCTTAGAAAGATTCAGAAACGGTCAGATAAAAGTACTTGTTGCAACTGATGTCGCTGGACGTGGAATTCATATTGATGGAATAACCCATGTCATTAACTATACCTTGCCCTATGAACCAGATGATTATGTCCATCGTATTGGTCGTACTGGGAGAGCTGGAAAAGAAGGTATTGCCATTAGCTTTGCTGATGAAGAGGGGGCATTTTATCTTTCAGACATTGAAACCTATATTGGTAGGAAATTAGAATGTACTTACCCTGACGAGTCACTATTGGAACAAGCGCCTCGCGGTGTAACTCCAAAACCATCAACTAACAAATCCCCGCATTATAAAAGCCGAAAACCTCATGGCCAAAAGCATTGGTCTAAAAAGAGGAAACAAACTCCTTCCCAATCAGTATAAGTTCTTCAAATTTCAATGTGGCCATGAATTATTAGAATTATCAAGGTGGCCTTAATAAGCTTGCTAGTTAGTGCCTGTCAATAAATGGCCTTTTTCAGGCACAAGCGATTAGCTATTAGCGATTAGCTATTAGAAAAATCATGTAAAAACAATCCGTTAACCTAACAGCTAAAGGCTAATTGCTAACGGCTCTGTCCAAAATCATTTATTTATGGACAGACACTAGGTATGTTTGATAATCTGGCAAGCAAGCATCAAGTCAAACGACTACTTTGCTATTCTTATTTCTTTTCTAATCAGAACTTTTTTTCTAAACAGTTCATTACTTGACAAACAACTGATCCATTAGGCAAAATTAAAGTAGGCAAGGTGGGTTTTTTAAATTCTTCAGCCTTTAGGTTAAGTCTGATTTACGGAGGAATTGCTATGGCTAATGGACATATTCTTGGAGAATATTTGATAGATCAATTGGCAAATCATGGTGTAGGACATGTTTTTGGAATCCCTGGAGATTATGTATTGTCATTTTATGATTTGTTATCAAAGAGTGAAAAACTAGAGATTATTAACACTTGTGATGAACAGGGAGCAGGATTTGCTGCAGATGCCTATGCAAGGCTTAAGGGGCTAGGGGCAGTTTGCATAACATATGGAGTAGGAGGGTTGAAGGTAGCCAATACTACGGCTCAAGCCTATGCTGAAAAGTCTCCTGTTATAATTATAAGTGGTGCACCAGGGGTAAAGGAACAAATTAATGATCCTTTATTACACCATAAAGTAAGGGATTTTCAAACCCAGAAAAGAGTGTTTGATGAGTTCACTGTTGCTTCTGCAGTACTTGATAATGCAGACAACGCATTATGTGAAATAGACCGATTAATACATACAGCTTTAAAATATAAACGTCCTGTGTATCTTGAATTGCCAAGAGATATGGTTTTTGCAGAGGTCTCAGCGGAGCATTGTCATCCATTATCAATTGATAGAACTGATGATGAAACATTAGATGAGGCTTTGTCTGAGGCCGTGGAATGGATAAATAAGTCTTCTCAACCAGTTATTTTGGCAGGTGTTGAAATACATAGATTTGGTCTTCAAGAAGAGCTGGCCGCATTTGCAACAAAGAGTGGTATTCCTGTAGCTGCAACTATTCTTTCCAAATCAGTTGTAGCAGATAGTATGCCACTGTATATGGGGATTTATGAAGGTGCAACAGGCCTTGATGAAATACAGCGATATGTTGAGTCAAGTGATTGTCTTATAATACTTGGCGCTTTAATGACTGACTTAAATTTGGGGATTTATACAGCTGAAATTGATCCAAAAAAATCAATTTATATTACCAGTGATAGACTTTCTATTAAACGGCATCTTTTTGAAGATATTCTTTTTGAAGATTTTATTAATGGATTGGGTAAGGCAAACATTTTTCCTCGTCAGGTAACTGATATTCCGCGCCCACACAAACCACAGCCAATTACTCCTGGGAGCAATTCAAATGAGAAATTGACAGTAGAAAGATTGTTCCAGCATATTAATTCGATGATTGATGATGATACCATTGTCGTTGCAGATGTTGGAGATGCACTTTTTGGAGCCAATGATCTTTATATTCATCAATCTACTGAATTTTTGTCGCCGGCTTATTATGCTTCACTAGGATTTGCAGTACCTGGCGGTTTAGGAGCACAGCTAGCAATGCCTGAGAAAAGGCCGTTGATTTTAGTTGGTGATGGTGCGTTTCAGATGACAGGGATGGAGTTGTCAGCCATTGCACGCTATGGTTTGAATCCTATAGTCATTGTGATAAATAATAAGGGATATTCAACAGAACGACCAATGCTGGATGGTCCGTTTAATGATATTCATCCATGGCATTTTTATGAAATACCAAAAGTATTAGGAGTTGGGATTGGTTATTTGGTTGAAACAGAAGAGCAGTTAATCCGAGCCTTACAGGAAGTTAAAATCTTAGAGGAATTTTCTTTAATTGATGTTGCTATTGGGCGAGATGATCGTTCACCTGCCCTTAATCGGTTGACTAGCCGTTTGGCAAATAATGTCAAATCTACATAAGGATACCCATAACAAAGCAGTTGTTGCGAATTGTTTTCGTAAATTTTTATTATGGTATGTTTTTATTATTTTGCCAGGCGGCTAGAAAGAAAGGTACCAACCATTGTTATTATGGCTGCCATTAAAAAGCCACTTGAAAAATCACCTGAGAATTCGGCTAAATATCCAGCTATTGCCGGACCTGATATTTGACCCAAAGCAAAAACAAAAGTAATCAAACCAAATATCGACGCAGTCTTTTGAGGTCCAACAATATCACTTACCAGTGCTGTCATTATTGTTGGGATACTCCAAACAACAAAGCCATAAAAGAAAATTGATAAATATAAGAAAAAGTCTGGCAGTGGCAATGCAGCAAATAGATAGGCAAATGTTTGTGATAGAAAGACAAGAATCAAGGCAGTTCTTCGAGAAAATTTGTCAGAAATAAAACCAAGAACCGGGCCAGATAAGAGACTTAGAATTCCTACCATTGACCAAAGAAAACCAGCCTTATTCTCGCTAATTCCTTTATCGCCAACCATACTCATTACAATAAAGGTAGCATAGATTACATAACTGCTGCCAAAACAAAAATAGATTGCCGACAAATGGGCGATATTCTTTTTTGTATAGTTATATTGATGGGTTATGTGATAATTATTGTTATTTTTCTCAACGGTGTCATTTTCACATGCAGGAGTAATCTCAGCAGGTTTATCTTTAATCACCTTCAAGCAAATAACTGCAATAATGAGTACAATTGTACCAAGAATTTGCCAACTTAGACGCCAGCCCGTTTGAGGGAGAAGATTATTGAGATGAGGGATCATCCAACCTGAAAGGATTATGGCAAAACCACTGCCTATGGCTACAAAACCAGCAGCACGGCCTCTCTGCTTTTTTGAAAACCACATTGGTATAAGTGACATCATAGGAACATTGGCTAGACCACTGCCTACCCCTGTTATGAAATATAAGATTATTATAACAGTAAATGTTTGTGCAGCACTTATTGCAATCATGGATAATCCAACTACAATAAGGGCAAAAAATATCAATTTGCTGGGTGTGATTTTCTTAAGTATGAGGCTGCATAATAATACAGAAATGAGGTAGCCAATGAAGTTCGCAGTGCTTATAAGACCCATTTGTGAATAGTTAATATTAAGAGAAGGTGCCATGGCTGGGAGCAACATCCCTAGCGCAAAACGGCCAAATCCTAAGCAACCCAAAATACATAAGGTTCCTGCCGCAACTATATACCACCCGTAATATATATTTTTTTTGGATATAAATTGTAGTTTCATAAAGTGTGATATTAAACAAGTTAATCAAGGGCAGTAGTTTAAATTGATTTAAACAATTAATGCGAAAAACTATCACAATATGCTATTGTATGCCTTAATTTGTTATGATTACTCTGCTGCATAATATTTCTTCAAAGGGTGTTTGATGTTGAATAAACAAAAGATCCTGGTAGTTGATGATGACCCTATTGTTGTTGAATTTTTACATGATATTGTTACAAGTTTTTCCTATTCCGTAACAATTGCCAAAGATGGTCTACAGGCAGTTGATCAGTTAAGAAAAGAAAATTTCCCCTTGGTAATTACTGATATTAGCATGCCGAACATGGGTGGCATGGAGTTGCTCAAGTATATAACAGAATTTTATCCAGATACTGACGTAATTGTTGCAACTGGCAATAACGAAAAAACAACTCTGGTTGATGTTATAAAAGCTGGTGCTTCTGATTACTTAATAAAACCAATAAGTACAGTTGAGCTTGAAGCAAAATTGCAGAGGATATTTCGAGAAAAAGCCTTGCTCAATGAGCTTCATAAAAAAGAAGCCCAGTACCGAACATTGATCGATCACTCCCCTAACTGAATTATTTTAGTGGATAGGCAGGGTCGCTGCCTGACTACAAATGAATCAGGCCTTATGGCTATGGGTTTTACCGAAAAGCAGATGTCCGGTAAATCTTTTTGTCATATTTGGCCTGACGATGTTCAAAAAATGGTTGATCAACATATTGCAGAAGTTTTAGTCGGCAGTCATTGCTCCTTTGATGCCCACAGGATATGTAATGACGAAATACAGTGGTGGAATGTGAGTTTGGTCCCACTTGTCAATAAACAAGGGATTGTTGATAGGTTTATATCGATTAGCTCAGATATCACTGTACGAAAGAATGCAGAGATACGCTTGCAAGAAAATGAAGAACGACTGAAAACCATTATAGAAACTATTCCTAGCCCTTTATTCTTTAAGAGTGCTGATGGTGTTTTTATAGGCTGTAATTCAGCCTACGAAGAGTATATTGGTGCCCAAAAATCATCTATAATCGATGCCACAATCAATCAACTTGTTCCACAAGATATAGCCACAATATTTCATGACGCAGAAGTGGAGTTATTAAAAAAGCAAGGGAAACAGGTTTACGAGTGGCGTCTTCGATTTGCTGATGGATCAATTCATGATGTAAAAGTGTTTTACGCTTCTTATTGTAATTCAAAAAATGAAATTCAGGGCTTGGTTGGACTGATGCTCGATATTACTGAATTAAAAAAGACTCAGAATGAACTGCAAAACCATGTGAAACATCTTCATTCGATTCTTGATAACAACCCTGCTTGTCTTAAAATAGTTGATGAAAAAGGGGTGCTCCTTGATATAAACCCGGCTGGCGCAGAACTCTTGGCTGTTCCTTCTAAGGAAGCGGTTGTTGGTAAAAAGTTTGCCGATTTTATTGATCAAGATTATCGAGAGTCGTATAGGCGTTTTACTGATGAAATTTGCCAAGGAAATAAAGGTGAGTTCAAGTATGAACTATGTGGAGTTGATGGCTCAAAACACCAAATGGAATCTATAGCTGTCCCCCTACCATATGGTGAAGATGGAAAGATTGTAACATTGTCAATTTCTCGTGATGTCACAGAAGCTATTAAAGCTGCTGCGGAAAGTGAGAAATTACGAGATCAACTCCGTCAGGTTCAGAAATTAGAAGCAATTGGAACATTAGCTGGTGGGATTGCTCATGATTTTAATAATATTCTGACTGGAATATTTGGTTATGCAGAACTTGCCAAAATGGCTGCTCCAAAAGGGAGTACATTGGAAGAAGATATTGATGAAGTGCTCAAAGCAAGTAACCGGGCGAAAGAACTTGTAAAACAAATTTTGACTTTTGGGCGCCAGGCAGATAAGCATTTAATGCCGCAACGAGCTCATGTAATAATAAAAGAAGCCATTAAACTACTGCGAGCTTCTTTGCCATCTACCATTGAAATCAGGCAGGACATTGATCATGAATGTAAGCCTATCCTTGCGGACTATACTCAGGTCCATCAAGTACTTATGAATTTATGCACCAATGCTTATCATGCCATTGGTTCTTCAAGTGGTTTGGTGATGGTATCTCTTTCTGAGGTCGTCATTCATAAACAGAAAAGTGATATTTGCACTCCCCTCAATCCGGGCATCTATGCAATGCTTGAGGTAAGTGATACTGGTGTTGGAATGTCCAAAACTACAATGGACAAAATTTTTGAACCCTATTACACAACTAAAGAACTGGGTAAAGGGTCAGGATTTGGGCTTGCAGTTGTCCACGGCATAGTCCAAAGTCATGGTGGTCATATTTGTGTTGACAGCGAGGTTGGATCTGGTTCAGTTTTTAGGATCTATTTCCCATGTGTGGACTCAATGCCTGAAAGTGAATCACTGCCAATGGGGTTAATGCCAAGTGGTAATGAAAGAATTATGGTGGTAGATGATGAGGAGATTATCATCAATATGGAGCAACGATTTTTGGAAAGCTGTGGATATCAAGTATATGCCTTTCAAGATAGTTTAAAAGCATATCAGTTTTTCATTGATAATTCCGATTCCATTGACTTGATAATTACTGATATGAGTATGCCAAACTTAACTGGAGTACAGTTGTCAAGAGATGTTTTGCAGATCAAGCCGAACATGGCGATTATTCTTTGTACTGGTTACAGCGATGTAATTGATGAGGAAAAAGCTTTGGAGTTGGGTGTGAAAGAATATTTAATTAAACCCATTGTGCAGATGGATCTGGCGGTGAAAGTCAGAAAAACACTTGATGGTATATCTAAAGATTAATAAGTTGTAGATCAACTCGCTGATTTCTCGTCCGAACGGGGCAGAAAAGTATCAAAGGTGGTTCCCTTATCTGGACTGGTATTGACGGAAATAGCACCACCGTGACTTTTTACAATTCCGTGAACTACAGCCAACCCCATACCACTCCCTTCTCCCACCTCTTTTGTTGTGAAGAAAGGCTCAAATAATCTATCGATATTCTCAGAGGAAATACCTTCTCCCGTATCACTAACAGAAATTTTTACATACGATCCGACTGGCAGATTGAGATTGGATTTTATTGAGCAATTTGGCGTCAAATCAACACAATCTAATGAAAAGGTTAAAACTACTCCCATCTTGTTCATTTCTTGGATTGCGTTGTTGAAAAGATTCATAATCATTTGGTTAAGAAGGGGAGCATCAGCCATTATTTTGCAGCTACATGGGTTAATGTTTATTTTAAGTTGAATAGAATGTGGCAATGTCTCTTGAAGCATTTTGACAGCATCTTCAGCTATGCTTTTTACGGTTGTTTCTTTCAACCCTAGTGAAGTGTGCCGACTGAAGGCAAGAATCTTACAGACCAACTCTTTTGCCCGAAGACCGGCGTTAATTACTTCAGTAATTTGAAGATTTGCTGGATGGTCTATTTCAATATCGTCTTGCGCTAATTCAGCATAGCCTATTATTGCAGCAAGGTTGTTGTTAAAGTCGTGTGCTATGCCACCAGCCAGTGTGCCTATTGCCTCCATTCTTTTAGCTTCTTGCAGGCGTTTTTCAAGCTCTTTACGTTGGGTGATGTCAGAGCCAATGCTTAATGCACCATATGGAGTACCTTTTTTGTCTGTAAGAACTTTATTTGTCCAGGCAATCCATACACGTTCACCATTTTTTCGAATATTTTCATTTATATTGTACTCATATTTTTTTGGATTTTTACAGAGGTCATCAAGTAAAGGTTTAAGGTCGCGTCCGGTTGATTCGGTTTCCGGAACAATGGTTCCAATGACATGGCGGCCAAGTATTTCTGATTTTGAAAAGCCAAAAAAGTTTTGAGCGTATTCATTAAAGAAGGTGATGTGTCCATTGATATCAAGTCGAAGTATGATGCTATTGGCATTTTGTACCAATTCACGATAGTTTTCCTGACTTGTTTTTAGTTTTTTAACGGCTTGTTTATAACGATAAATTTCATTGTCTAATTCAATGTTAAGTTTTTTGAGCTGGAGGTTTTTGTCTTCATTTTGTTCAAGGGAGTAACGTAAATTTTCGCTTAAGAATTCAAATTCAGCAATGCCCTTATAATCTGGCTTGTTCCCATGTTTAAGGGCGTAAATGATATGTTGGACAGGTTTGTTAATAGAGCAATAAAGGTAAAATATTAAGGTCACAAGGGCTACAATGAGGAGAAGAGTAGACACTTTGTAAAATTTCTTTGTAGTGTTGGTCAATAGTGCATAGGACTCTTCATTTTTTAATATATATATTTGCCAGTTCCACGGGTTGAAATCTATAATTTGAAAGTAATGTTTGTTTCCGTTTTGAGTGAGAAAGAAATTGTTTTGCAGGACATGGAGTTTTTTGATTTGTTTGAGTTGATTTACCGAGATATTTTTAGGTTTAAGAATAAAAGCATTTTTATGCTTAATGAAAATATTAATATCGTTTCGTGACATCATGTTTTCAATAACACCAATTGTGTGACCTTTTATGATTTTTACAGCGGGGTCGTCTGTTATGTTGCCAAGCCTCATGACCTCCATGTCTTTGTTGTCGCATATGCCGTAAATTTGATTAGCTATCTCTTGTAATTCAAGTTGGATATGTTTCTCCAATGAAGCAGTAACTGGGCTAAGGATGAAGAGATACAGTCCAATACCAATTAGGAGGGCAACAAAGAGTGCCTGTGAAACAAGTCTGAAGCAGAGGCGTTTAAATATATTTTTGTTAAGAATTTTCATTCGAATAGCGGTTTAGCCGTCATCAAAATTTGAGGCCATACTACCTCTCTTGTTCCGTCTTTTTGGATTTGCATAACAAGAGTGAAATTTTTGACCTGGACTCCGTTTTGATCAACTCCATATCTTCCAATAATACTCTCAAAATTGAGTTTTTTTAATATAGTATTAATTTCCTGATGATCAAAAGATTGAGTTTCGCTAATAGCTGCTTCAAGAATTTGGCCGGCAGCATAGGCAGTGGCGGCAAAGTATTGTGGACTTTCATTATAGGTATCTTTGTATTCTTGTATGAATGAGTCAAGCCCTGGTTGATGAATCCCTCCTAAGCGCTCCCATTGTGAGGTTGAGAAAACCAAATGAGAATTTGACCCTAAACGATTTTGAAAAGCAGGAAGAGATGGCCCCTGTGGAGCATAAAAGGCTTTTGGACGCCATCCTGTTTGTATGGTTGCCTGGCGAAAAGCGATTGCATCTTCTAGATGTCCACCTATGATCAGAATGTCTGGATTAATTTCCTTAATAGCGTTGATTGTCATTGTGAGGTTAGCACTGTTTTTTTGGAAGTTTTGAAAGAATACAATTTCAAGTCCAAAGCGCTCAGCCCACAATTTTGATCCTTGTGCAATATCAGTTGAAAATGAGTTGTCAGCAAAAGTAATTGCAATAGTTTTAAGGTTATTGATAGTCGCCATCTCAAGAAAACTCACGGCGATCTTACTGGCTGGGGTAAAAAGGCCAAAGATGTGTTTGTACCCTTTTTGCCAAAGTCTATCTGCCGAAGCGCCTGAGGCTAATAGGTTATAACCATGTTCTTCTGTAATAGGTAAGATTGCTTCAGAGATTTCGCTGGAAAATGGCGCGAACATAAAATTAAAATTTTGGCTGTCGGCCATTTGTTGATATAGTTTTCGTGCTATAACTGGATCACTTTGGTCGTTGTGGATTTCTAATTTTACAGGTCTTCCAAGTAATCCCCCTCTCCGGTTGACAGATGACTCCCATAATTTGAATCCATTTCTCTGCAGGATTGCCATGTTTTTGTATTTGCCGGTTAATCCAAGTGACAAGCCAATATTAATGGAATCTGCTGCAAGACATGTTTGAAGAGGTAAGTAGCTGCTCAGCAGGGAGAAAAATAGTAATACAGAAAGACCAATTGAGATGTTGTTTTTTAACCTAAAAACAACCATTTTTACCTCTCTTGTCAAACATGCCAGGCATGTGGAATATGAATTAAATAGTATTGCCTAAACTCTCAAGAGTTAAGGCTTGAAAATTTATTAATTTGATAAAGTACATTAGATTATACATCATTTAAAAGGTGATTGTGGAAAATTACTATTAATTAACTCATATTTGTTCATGCTTTTTTCAAGAATCTAGGGCCAAGACTAGAACAGCATCATTATTTTGACAGGATTTTAAGCAAACGTATCAGGTTGGTTTTAAGTTATATTTTATCAACCAATTGAATCTATAAATACCAATAGTTCTTGGTGCCAGCGATCTGTGTATTTGAGATAACAGGGGTGCGGGGCGTCATCAAAAATGACCAGTTTTGAGTGAGGAATATTTTTATGGAGAATTTCTCCATTCTCTGGAGAAGAAATTGTGTCTTCGCTACCCCAGATTATTAAGGTAGGAATTTTTATTTCGGATAATCGTTCAATGTTTTCTTGCACTCCAACTGCGCCAAGCAATATAAGGCCTCCAACCTGTTCAGGAAAGTTAAGGCAAAATTCAAGGCAGGTTCTACCACCCATGGATGGTCCAATCAGGATAGGTTTAACTAAGCCGCTCTGTGGAATGAATTCAGATAAAACTTGGCTTGGCTTAAGATCACTAGATGGAGATTTACCGTATCCTGGCATGTCGATGGCAATTGCATGACATTCAGCACTGGCCAATGCTTCAAGTGTTTTTAACTCATGCCAGGTTGAGGCAGTAAATTTTTTTCCATGCAGTAGAAGAAGGTTGTTTTTTTGTCCTCTATCTGTTGAAAGGAAATGTATTGATTGCTCGCTCAATGATATTGTCTTTTGATGGATATTGTTCATTGGAAACTCCTAGATATAGTGATTTATAGTTTTCGTTAAATCAACTGGTCAATACAACTGATTATAGTATTTGACTCTTGCAAATTGCAGAATTTATTTTGCAATAATTGTTTGATTTTGTTCAGCAGGTCACAAAGCCTCAATGATTCATCTTTTGTTAGCATGAACCCTTTAATGGGTTGACATACAAGAGTGTTTTTTGTGAGTTGGTTTGCATTCAGATTATTTTCATTGAGGTTAATTCCTAGAGCGAAGAGCACATCATCCATTAACCCCCATATCATACCACATGAAATATGCTCAATAATTTGTTGAATAATAATGTTGTACGATACAATATGATTCGGCACTTCTGCAAATCCATTCTGAATACAATCAGAATATGAAATAAAGCCTCTACACATGATTGGACGAATTGAATAAATTGAACAAACATCATTCTTTAAAAACATACATGGATCTGTCGACCATTCGGTTTCTTCCACTGAATTGTTTTTTCTAAAAAGAAAGGAGTTAACGTATTGATTGGTGGTCTGTTTAGGCCTGGTTGTATTAGGAATATTTTTATCTATATTTATATGAATATTGTGCTGTCGACAATGTCGCTGTATAGCTATGCCCTCTAAGGCTGAAATGGTAACGCTTTTAGTGCAACAAGCACTACATCCTTTTGAGCAGGCTGTTGTCCCTGGCCATTGAGCATGGCTGAAAAGATTTTTTAATAAATTTTGCAGAATTTCAGTATCTTTCATCAGTCGTGTCCGGTTAGGAACTTGCAATAACGATTATTGTATCAATTAGCCTTTACATAACATCAACCAGAGTTTCGGTCCCGTCATTCCTGCATGTTTTTAGCAGGAATCCAGGATGTTACCAAACACTGGACCCCTGCTAAAAACATGCAGGGGTGACAGAGAAAAGAAAAGCTTATTACTTCAAGTTACGTAGTCTTTCAGGTAAAAAAGCATACCGGAGTGACAAGCCTGATCACAAGGTATAAAACGAAAGAGCTTGTGCAAGTCCTTAACCGGACATCACTGATCTTTCTTAAATATAATGGGTTTTTTTTTACTGTTCGCGTTTAGGATGCAACAAAGTAGTATTGCTTTGAAATCATGAATGTTTTAACTTGAATTAATCTATATTTTGTTTACCCCTCAAAAAGAATTTAAATAACATGCCTTATCATATCGTACAATATTATGATGAATACTAGATGATCAATTTAGTCAATTCATAAAGGAATAATGTCATGAAAGTAGAAGAAATGCGTGAAACAGCCATAGAACTTTTCAAAAAAAGAATGCATTGAAGCCAGGTAATCTTAGCCGTGGGCCAGGAAAAAGCAGGGTGTATAAATAAAGATGTCGTTAGGGCTGTCGGTGCTTTTGGAGGTGGGATTGCAGGCTCAGGTGATACCTGCGGCATACTGATTGGAGCAGTGGCATTGATCTCAAGTCTTTACAGCAGAGGAGACTTAGATGGTAAAGAAGATCCACGCATGTGGATTATGAGTAAAAAGTTTATTAAAGAATTTAATCAATTAATCAGGCCATATAGAAGTAATAAGTGTTGTGATATTGCAATGGTTGACTGGCAAGATAAAGTTGCAGCAAAAGAATACTATTCTGATCCAGCTAGTCGACGCCAGATTTGTATTGAATTGGTAGCAGACTCAAGTGCTATTTTAGGTAGAATACTTGAGCAGGCAAAGGAGTCTTCAACATAAAATTTTTACTTGATAAAGGTCAAGACCGAGTTTTACCTATAAGTTGTTTGGTTGATAAAGAGAGAGCCGTAATCTAGAAAATGATGCTAGATTTATTAATCTAGCATGATGCCGAAGTTCTTAAAAGTTTTGTAATGAAAAATAATAGTTACGTTGTTGTATGAAATGCTTGTAGCGATTTTAATGCAGATTACAATCAGATCTGTACCCTGTTAAAATAAACCAGCATACAATTACAAATTAAACCTGTAGAAAATACCATAACAATCACATCGCTAATTAATTCTGTATTGAAGACACTAAGGGTAAGATTATCTTGATTCATGTAAGTTTAACTCTTGCTTCCGAATAAAGTTCACCGAAATTGAGATAATCTCTCTCGAAAATCTTTCCACTTTTGTGGAAATCGTTTGAAAAGACTGTCATGGAAGGTGTTGACTATTCGGGGCACCAGAATCGGCAAGACCTGAATGGCACACCTTAACTTTTCAGGGTAAACATGTTTGGGGAGGGATTACCTTTTCCGATCGCTCATAACCTGGTATTTTTTTACGTGTTGTTGGTTGATTTTTTAAAACTGTGAAAATTACGACTGAGTTGATAGCTTATTTTTTAAAATTTAAATTATTCCAGACAAACTGCTTATGGAAAGTCTTGACTCGGCAGGGTGGCAAGAGCAGAAAGGCATATGTTA
>PJEL010001967.1_pt1 | contig 19581 bp, 16 predicted proteins | sample 1853271 | NCBI WGS metagenome assembly PJEL01 (sample SAMN08108733, study PRJNA415343) | Invertebrate metagenome, whole genome shotgun sequencing project. | host: Globobulimina | place: Sweden: Gullmar Fjord | collected 2015-08
CGACGGTTCGTTCGTCTACACGCCCGAGCCCGACTTCTTCGGCACGGACGAGTTCACCTACGCGGCCGATGACGCGCAGCGGCAATCGAACGCGGCCAAGACCTCGACACGGTAATCAAGCAGCAACAGACAACCCAAAGTTCACTCACTTTGGCAGCTCATTCTCAGAACACGGACAACTACAGGTAGAAAATGAGTTCATTATTGGTAATCTTGCTGGAAAACTGCAAGTAAACCATATTTTAGACGCTGAAGATGACAAAGACTTTAGGTTAGACGGCTCTTACTTAGCCTATAAATTAGGTAACTGGAGCGTCACTGCCGGTTATGTGCCAATGTGGTGGGGGCCAGGCTGGGACACCGCTTTACTGATGTCTACCAACGCACGCCCTATTCCAGGGGTGACACTGAGCCGGATTAATTCTGATGCATTTGAAACTCGCTGGTTAAGTTGGATAGGCCCATGGAGCTTTACTACCTTTATGGGACAACTAGAAGACAGCGGTCGTGTCATTGGCAAGCCGCTGTTCTGGGCCTCTAAAATAAGTATTCGACCATTTAAACAGCTCGAGTTTTCAGCCTCTAGAAGTACTTTATGGGGTGGAGACGGACGAGGCAGTAGTCTTTCTGACTTTTGGGATATTATCTTTCCAAGTGAATCTGACAACAAAATCAACAATAGTACCGATGTTAATGATTTAGGTTCAATTGATCTTCGTTGGAGCCATAACTTATTAGGCCAACCCTTTGGTTTATACTACGAAATGGCTTTTGAAGACTATGGTATAAGTAGCTTGGCACCTTCGAAAAGAAGCCACCTGATTGGATTTGATAGTGACATAACCACACAATACGGATTATTTAGCTTATTCGCTGAGTATTCAGACACCTACCATAAAGAATGCGCTTGTGTTTATGAACATGATATTTATCAAACTGGCTACACCCATCGCGGTAAAGTCATTGGCAGTACTTATGGGAAGAACGCTCAAAGTACTACGTTAGGCGTATTAGCTCAATTGAAAACAAATAGACAATGGCATTTAGGTGTGTCAAAAATTGAACTAAATAAAGATAACGAAAACTCCATGGCAATTAACGACGCAGAGCAATACCAAGATATTGTCGAAGCCAGAGCAAGCTATCGCTTTATCTTTATGGATGCTAGATGGGATATTTCAGCATTATATCGAAACACTGATGTCAATTTTGGCGACTCTAACGGTGATGAAGGAGAAGTTAGTCTTAGTTGGGAGTACAAACTTTAGACGAGTAAGCGCTGGGTTAATTAATTTATCTTAGTAGACGCCAATAGCCGTTTTCCTTCCTCGACTTTAGATTTCGCCATAGATTAAGCGGCTTTCTTTTTTTAGGCGAAATTAACCCATTTAACAGTTCATCCACTGCGCACAGTACACGTTCAGATGATTGTCCATCTTTATAGGGGTGGGTATCTTCAATAAAGTGGTCAATCGCCTTCATTAAAGAATTGGGTTTTTCTAGTGCTTTTTCAATACTCTTCTCTAGAAGATCGACGTTGTCTATATCAATCATATAATCTTTAGGGCTAGCGTTTTTAAAAGTTACAACAGGTTTTCTTAATAGCTGAAACATAGTCACTACAGAAGATGTATCGCAAACCATAACGTCAGCAGTTTGCAAAAGTGGAATAACATTATCTGTTTCAATAAATGTTAAGTGTTCGTTTTGGATTGATTTATACTTTTCGACTGTACTTTGTGCCATTTTAGGATGAAATTGCACTAACCACTGCCACTTCCCACTAGCACTTAACTCTTTGATAGTATCAAATAAGTGCTCTGCACAACTTAATCTAGACGAAAAGGTTGAACATAATAAAATAGTCGGCTTAGCCTTTGTCGGCTCACTATAATCGAATAACGGATCAATGGCTGGCCATCCTGTTTCTTTAACTAGGAAGTAATGATATTTTTGTGAGAGTACTTTAAACGGCTCTGTCGTATTTGGTCCTTGAGTACAATATAAATCAAAACAGCCACGAATATTAAAATGGCCTCGTGAGCTAGTTCGTTTTTCTACATTGAAACCATGAAATACTGCCACCTTTAATCCTGGAATATAATCCGGCACGACATTACCAGGAACAAAAACAGCATCCGGCCCAAAAGTAACGACGGCCTCAATTGAGTTTAAAGCTACCTCGTCATTTTTAAGATATCCACGATTAATACTCTTACCGCTTAAATACCAATAAACATCATCACCTCTAGCTCTAATGGCTTCTTGCAATGGACGCAGTATTGCGTATGCATAATTTTGAGAGGCAAATAATAGATATTTTTTGTGCGCCATTAGCCAATAATATCCTACTGATATGTTCAAAAAAATTAATTTTACACCAGAGTTAAAGGTAGTAATAGTGTTCAAGCGTTTCATTTATAAGTTTAGTGTTCAACCGATGTAGATTGCTACCTTTCAAACAGGTAAAATGGCATAATATTGCAAAAATTAACTTAAAGTCGAAAGAGCTTAAAAAGGAAATTTAATGAAAGTAACAGTGTTTGGAATTGGCTATGTTGGCTTAGTGCAAGCAGCCGTACTTGCGTCGGTCGGGCATCATGTGATGTGCATTGATATTGATGATAAAAAAGTGGCTGATTTAAAGAAAGGTCTTATCCCAATTTATGAGCCTGGATTAACGCCTATTGTTGAGGAAACCTATCAAAACGGCTTATTAGACTTCACTACCGACGCTAAAGCTGGCATTGACCATGGTGAAATTCAATTTATCGCGGTTGGGACACCACCTGATGAAGATGGCTCAGCAGATTTACAATATGTCCTAAAAGTAGCCAACACCATCGCTACGCATATGACGGAACACAAAATTGTCATCGACAAATCTACCGTACCAGTTGGCACAGCAGACAAAGTCAAAGCTGAAATGACCTCTGTACTGGCCAGCCGAAATAGTGATTTATTATTTGATGTTGTTTCAAATCCCGAGTTTTTAAAAGAAGGCGCGGCTGTCGCAGACTGCATGAAGCCTGATCGTATTGTCATCGGTACTGACAGCGAAAATGTTAAAAAAGCGATGCATGAGTTATATGCTCCATTTAATCGCAATAACGACCGTATGATATTTATGGATATCCGCTCGGCTGAGCTGACTAAGTATGCCGCGAACTGTATGTTGGCGACGAAAATTTCATTTATGAATGAAATGTCTAATCTAGCAGAGCTATTAGGTGCTGATATTGAAGCGGTACGCCATGGTATCGGTTCTGATAGCCGTATTGGCTATCAATTTATCTACCCAGGTTGTGGTTATGGTGGCTCTTGCTTCCCTAAAGATGTGCAAGCACTGATCAAAACCTCTCACGGTATTGATTACCAACCAGCATTACTTGAAGCGGTAGAAACGGTAAATCACGCACAAAAGCAAAAATTATTTACCCATATTAAAAATTATTTTGGTAACGACTTAGCAGGTAAAACTATTGCGGTCTGGGGGCTATCATTCAAGCCGAAGACAGACGATATGCGCGAAGCCTCTTCAAGAGTATTGATGGAATCTTTGTGGCAAGCAGGAGCAAAAGTTCAAGCTTACGACCCAGAAGCGATGGAAGAATGCCAACGCATCTACGGTAACCGTGATGATCTAATTTTAGTGGGCACTAAAGAAGCCGCGCTAAGAAATGCCGATGCCTTGGCCATTTGTACCGAGTGGAGTCAATTTCGCGCACCTGACTTTGACTTTGTTTCACAAAGTTTGAGCAATCCAGTGATCGTAGATGGCCGTAACTTATACGATCCGCAAATGCTAAATGAGAAAGGCTTTACGTACTTCGCCATCGGTCGTGGTGATAGCCTTAAGAAAACTAGCTAACCATTGTCCATATAGATAGGTAAAGAAATGAAATATTTAGTCACCGGTGCAGCTGGTTTTATTGGCTTTTACGTCGCACAGCGCTTATGCCAGCAGGGGCATACGGTTGTTGGTATCGACAATTTGAATGACTATTACGACGTCAACTTAAAGCACGCACGTCTTAACGAGCTAGCCAAGTTAGAAACCTTCACTTTCATCAAACTTGATCTTGCCGATCGTGATGGCATGGCTAACTTATTTGCCACTGAAAAATTTAACCGTGTTATTCACCTTGCGGCGCAAGCCGGTGTTAGATATTCAATCGACAACCCTATGGCTTATGCCGATGCTAACTTGATTGGCCATTTAACTGTGTTAGAAGGTTGCCGACATAATAACATTGAGCATTTAGTTTATGCCTCATCAAGCTCCGTTTATGGTCTCAACAGTAAAACGCCTTTTGCGACATCGGACAGTGTTGACCACCCAGTATCACTTTACGCTGCCACCAAAAAATCAAATGAGTTAATGTCACATACCTACTCACATTTGTATGATGTGCCAACGACAGGCCTAAGGTTTTTCACTGTCTATGGCCCTTGGGGTCGCCCAGATATGGCCCTGTTCAAATTTACCAAGTCAATTCTCGAAGGTAAAGCGATAGACGTTTATAACCACGGCGATATGAGACGAGATTTCACCTATATTGATGATATTGTTGAAGGCATCATTCGCATTCAAGGTGTTATTCCAACACCTAGTGACAAATGGACCGTTGAAACAGGTAGTGCAGCGTCAAGTAAGGCTCCTTACCGAATCTATAATATAGGTAATGGCAACCCAGTAAAATTACTCGATTTTATTGAGTCTCTAGAAAAGTCGCTTGGTGTTAAAGCTGAGAAAAACATGATGCCGATGCAACCAGGTGATGTTTATCAAACTTATGCTGAAGTAGAAGATCTATTTGCTGCCACACAGTATCGCCCGTCGATGAGTGTCGAAAAAGGCGTTGAAAATTTCGTTCACTGGTATAAAAGCTTTTATAAAATCAATTAAAGCAAAACATAAAGACATATCTAATTATGTTTAATTATTAATTTTTGTTTGACAGTGAGTATTGAAATCGTTATTAATAAGTCACAAGATAAATTTATATTATTTAACATGAAAAATTTGGCAGCAAAAAATATTTTAATTAACCTCCTCCTCGTGCTCAAAATACGCGGATAGATTGTTATTGCTGAATTTTAAAAAAGTATAAACAGGAAACCCGCGCTAAGTACCGCGGGTTTTTTTATGCCCGAGTTCTATGATTTGCAGAGGAATAAAAAATGGGCATAAATACTACCGATAACAAGGTCATCATTTTCGACACCACCTTACGTGACGGTGAACAAGCATTAACAGCAAGCTTGTCAGTGAATGAAAAATTACAAATTGCACAGGCGATTGAACGCTTAGGCGTTGATATCATTGAAGCAGGCTTTCCTGTTTCCTCTCCTGGCGACTTCAATTCAGTTCAACAAATAGCTAAAACAGTCAAAAACTCGATAGTTTGCGGCTTGTCTCGTGCTGTTGAAGCAGATATCAAAGCTTGTGCTGACGCCTTAAAGGTCGCTGATCAGTTCCGCATACACACTTTTATTTCAACCTCAGATGTCCATGTTCAGCAAAAATTACGTAAAGACTTTGCAGATGTTGAAGCGATGGCCATTCACGCAGTTAAATACGCGAGACGATTTACCGACGATGTCGAATTTTCATGTGAAGATGCCGGACGTACGCCGATCGACAATTTATGCCGTATGGTCGAGCAAGCGATAAAAGCTGGCGCGACCACCATTAATATTCCCGACACAGTCGGTTATACCCTACCCAATGAATTTGGCGGCATCATAGATTCTTTATTTAATCGCGTACCTAACATTGATCAAGCGATCATTTCGGTTCATTGTCACAATGACTTAGGCTTAGCCGTGGCCAACTCGATGGCTGCCGTGCAAGCCGGCGCTCGTCAAATCGAATGTACGATTAATGGTATTGGTGAACGTGCGGGTAATTGCTCACTTGAAGAAGTCGCCATGATCATGAAAACTCGTGAAGATCTATTAGGTGTTCGCACAGGGATTAACCATCAAGAGATTGCTCGCACCTCAAAATTAGTCAGTCACTTATGTAATATGCCGGTACAACCGAACAAGGCGATTGTCGGTGGTAATGCGTTTAGTCATTCTTCAGGTATTCACCAAGATGGCATGTTAAAAGCCAGTAATACATACGAGATCATGACCCCAGAAAGTGTCGGCATTAGTAAAACCAAGTTAAATTTAACCTCACGCAGCGGTCGCCATGTCATTAAACATAGAATGGAAAGCTTAGGCTACCAAGAACATGACTACAATATGGAAACGCTGTACCAAGATTTCTTGAAACTAGCGGATAAAAAAGGCCAAGTATTCGATGATGATTTAGAAGCCTTATTGTTCAATATTCAACAGCAAGATACCCAAAGCCACTACAGAATTGAGTCGTTAAACGTGCAATCAGGCAGCGGAAATTTCGCCACGGCAGGTGTTGAATTAGCCTCTGGAGAGCAAATCGAACTAACCTCAGCGACCGGAAATGGTCCAGTAGATGCGCTTTATCAAGCGGTTAAAAAAGCGGTTGATATTGAATTTGAAGTTTCTGATTACAAAATTTCAAATAAAGGTGCAGGTGAAGACGGTTTAGGTGTAGCAGATCTAGTGGTTAAATATAATGACCGAAATTTCCACGGTTACGGTATTGCTACCGATATTATCGAAGCATCGGGTCAGGCACTAATATCAGCATTGAATGCCATCCATCGAGCAAGACAGATTGCCACAATGCGCGAACAACGCAGCGCTCAAGAACAAAATAATTCAAATAAAACCCAAACAGTTAATTCATAGGAAGTCGTTCAAATGTCAAAAATCGCCATTTTAGCCGGAGACGGGATCGGTCCAGAAGTGATGGCAGAAGCTAAAAAAGTATTAGCCGCTGTAGCAGATAAATTTAATTTCTCATTAACCATGCAAAGCTATGATGTGGGTGGCTGTGCCATTGACAACCATGGTCAAGCGCTTCCGAAAAGTACCATTGAGGGTTGTGAACAAAGTGATGCTATTTTGTTTGGCTCAGTTGGCGGACCTAAGTGGGAAAATTTACCACCCACTGAACAGCCAGAGCGCGCTTCTTTATTAGGATTGCGAGGACACTTTGGTTTGTTCTGTAATATGCGCCCAGCTAGTTTACAAGCAGCGATGTCTGAACTATCTCCATTACGTGCAGACATTTCAGCGCAAGGTTTTGATATCTTAGTGATGCGAGAATTAACCGGAGGTATTTACTTTGGCGAGCCTAAGGGGCGTCATAACGCAGGAACGCCTGAAGAAGCTGGCTATGACACCATGATCTACTCGCGCGCTGAGATCACCCGTATTGCCCGCTTGGCCTTTGAAGCTGCGCAAAAACGCAATAACAAAGTGATTTCGGTCGACAAAGCCAATGTTTTACAAAGCTCAGTGTTATGGCGTGAAGTAGTTAACGAAATCGCTCAAGACTACCCGAATGTCACGTTAGAACATATGTACGTTGATAATGCGGCGATGCAGTTAGTGAAAAATCCTGGTCAGTTTGATGTCATGTTATGTTCAAATTTATTTGGCGACATCTTGTCAGATATTTGCGCCATGATCACCGGCTCAATGGGCTTATTACCATCTGCAAGTCTCAATGAAAAAGGATTTGGCATGTACGAACCTGCTGGTGGAACAGCGCCTGATATCGCCGGTCAAGGGATCGCGAATCCAATCGCTCAAATTCTATCTGCCGCCTTATTATTACGTTACAGCTTAAATCAAAATAATGCTGCTACCGCTATCGAAACTGCCGTAGCAAAAGCATTAGACGACGGCCACTTTACTCGCGATCTATTGTCTGCGGACAAAGCCAATACCGCCAAATCGACTAGCGAGATGGGTGACATCATTTGTGCCAACATCAACAACGCGGTAGGAGCATAATTATGAGCACGACCTTATACGAAAAATTATGGCAACAGCATTTAGTTGAAGACAAAGCAGGTGAAACGCCATTAATTTATGTTGATCGTCATTTGATCCATGAAGTAACGTCACCGCAAGCTTTTGCTAATTTAAAGTTCCATAATCGTCCTGTGCGTCAACCAAGCAAAACGATTGCAACTATGGACCACAATATCTCGACACGCTCTATTGCTATTGATGCAGCAGGCGAAGGAGCGGCAAATCAATTACGAACCTTAGATAAAAACTGCAAAGAATTCGGCATTACGTTATTTGGTATGGGTCATAAAAACCAAGGTATCGTTCATGTTATGGGGCCTGAATTAGGTATTACTCAACCAGGACAAGTGATTGTTTGTGGTGACTCACATACTGCCACTCATGGTGCTTTTGGTGCATTAGCTTTCGGTATTGGTACGTCCGAGGTTGAGCATGTATTAGCCACGCAAACTTTGCGTCAAACCAAAGCCAAGACCATGAAAATTGAAATTATTGGGCCAGTCGGTGTTGGCATAAGTGCTAAAGATATCATTCTAGCGATTATTGGAAAAACCGGTAGTGCCGGCGCCACCGGCTATGTGGTCGAATATTGTGGCGAAGCTATCGAAGCCTTGTCGATGGAACAACGAATGACCGTTTGTAACATGAGTATTGAGTTTGGCGCTAAAGCGGGCTTAATCGCCCCTGATCAAAAGACGTTCGATTACTTAGACGGTAAAGAATACGCTCCTAAAGGAGAGCAATGGGATGCCGCTGTTGCCGCATGGAAAGCATTAAAAACTGATGAAGGCGCTGAGTTTGACGATGTTTTAACCTTACAAGGTAGTGAAAGTAAAGCGCAAGTCACTTGGGGAACAACACCGGGCCAAGTCACCTCTGTTGATGCAATAGTGCCAGCACCGAGTGACTTTAGTAACCCTGTAGAACAAGAGTCTTGTAGCAAAGCTTTAGAATATATGGGGCTAACCGCGGGGACTAAAATAACGGATATTGAAGTCAACAAAGTCTTTATTGGCTCTTGTACCAACTCACGAATTGAAGACTTACGCGCAGCAGCTAAAGTAGCAAAAGGCAAGAAAGTCTCGGCTAAAGTGGATGCTATCGTTGTGCCTGGCTCATACCGTGTGCGCGAACAAGCAGAACAAGAAGGCTTAGCTCAAATTTTCATTGATGCAGGTTTTGAATGGCGTTTACCGGGCTGCTCTATGTGTTTAGGGATGAACGATGATAAATTAGCACCAGGCGATCGCTGTGCTTCCACCTCGAACCGTAATTTTGAAGGTCGACAAGGAAGAGGTAGCCGCACACATTTAGTTAGCCCTGAAATGGCAACTGCTGCTGCAATTGCCGGACATTTTGTAGATTTAAACGCTTAGGAGCCTCTAATGGAAAAGTTTTCAACCCATACCGGTTTAGTCGCACCATTAGATATAGCTAATGTCGATACTGACCAAATCATACCGAAACAGTTTTTGCAAAAAACCGAACGTATTGGCTTTGGCCAACATTTGTTCCACGATTGGCGCTACCTAGATAACTTAGGTGAACAAGACAACCCTGAATTCATTTTAAATGCTCCTCAGTATGACGGTGCAAGTATTTTGCTTGTCAGGGAAAATTTCGGTTGTGGCTCAAGTCGTGAACATGCGCCATGGGCATTACAGGAGTATGGTTTTAAAGTAATTATTGCTCCTAGCTTTGCAGATATTTTCTACGCTAACTGTATTAATATCGGTATTGTTCCAATTAAATTAACGTTTGAACAGATCGACGAGTTATTTGCTAAAACTAGCAAAATCGACCTAGAAGTTTTGGTCGATTTACCCAATAATACGGTTAACGTCGGGAACTCGACATATTCATTCGAACTTGATGATTTTCATCAATACTGTTTAGAAAATGGCGTTGATAGCGTTGGTTGGACATTGAAAAAGGTTGATGCCATTAAGGCGTTCGAAGATAAACTTCCAGCCTGGAGTTAATCAAGAATACCAAGTCCATCAAATAATTGAGCAGGTATTCTAGGGAAGTAAATTTTTCATTTTCGTCCCAGAATTTTTCTCATAGTCAATAGTGTATTTCTTGCACTATTGACTTCCTCTTTCCTTTAATCACATTGAACTGTCGAATATTGCTGATTGAGCTATTATTATAGGAATACCTATAATAAACAGCGACTCTGAGCACTACATGAATCAAAGCCCAACTCAAGAAAGTACCGAAAAATTATCTATCTCAAACTTGAGCATAGGAATGTATGTTGTTGCCGTTTTTAAAAAAGGTAAAAATATACGAATAAAGTCTGAAGGCTATATCACTAGTAAAGACTCAATCAATAGATTGAAAAAAATGGCCATTATCCAAGTAGAAGTAGACCCTTCAAAAGAAAGGAAAAAAGAAAGGAAAAAAGAAAAAACGTTACCCAAAATTCAATCAACACCGCTGAAAAAATCTCAAGCCCAGCCCAACAAGTCTGCCCCATTTGATGCTGAAATGCGCAATGCTAGCAAACTCTATAAAGATGCAAAGCAGCTACAGAGCAAGTTATTAGAAGATATAAAAGCAGGCTCTGCCATTGATGTCTCGCAAGTTAAGCAAAGCACTGATGCTATTGTTAATTCAATTTTCAGTAATCAGGATGCCCTGATCTGTATGTCTCGATTACGGATGAAAGACGAATATCTTATTGAACACTCACTAAACGTTTCTATCTTAATGAGTATATTCGCAAAATTTTTAGGTATCGAAAAAGAGATCATAGAACAACTGGCCTTAGGTGCGTTCTTACATGATGTTGGTAAAGTATTAGTGCCGTCAAAAATACTTAACAAGCCAGGAAGATTGACCGCTGAAGAATATGATGTGATGAAACAACATGTAACTTTCGGCATTCAACTACTCGATGAGCTACCTGACCTTTCGCAAATCATTAAAAGTACTGTCCATGAACACCATGAACGCTTAGATGGCAACGGTTATCCTAACGCCTTAAGTGCCGATCAGATAACCAAATATGGGCGAATGATAGCAATTGTCGACAGCTATGATGCGATGACCGCTGAACGTGTTTACAAAGCAGGTATGTCGCCGATTAAAGCATTTAAAATATTAGTCTCAGATGCGCCCAATAGTTATGACGATGAATTGGTCGATAAATTTGTTCAGTGCTTAGGGTTATATCCAGTTGGTACATTAGTAAAACTGAGTAGCGGAAAACTTGGTTTAATTAGTCAACTCAACAAAAGTCGTCCATTGCATCCTTTCGTGAAAGTGTTTTATAGCACACGACTCAATCAAGCCATACCAATTCAAGAAATTAATTTGAGCGAATCTAAACATAAAGATCAAATTGAATCTTGTATCAAACCAGAAGAGTTTAAAATAAACTTACCGGCTTTCTTTAAAGCAGTTTTCATAGAATAACCGATCCCGTGTCTCTTACCAGTTAGATAAGGCAGGCAGGCTAAAACGCTTGCCTTGATATTCTAAAATAACCTTTTGAGGCAGTATTTTTTCTAAAGTAACACCTGCAGCAATAACATCACCTTCATAGCGATCACGACCATTAACTTTAACAAAGCCTTCACCATCACTGGCATATATATGCATATCAAACTGAAGAGAAGGCAGTGAATCTTGATAACTCACTGACATTTCAGAAAGCGGCTCAACTGCATCGTTATTGTTTTTTTCTATCGCAATACGCTGTTGCTGATCGAGCTCCTGATCAGACAAAAGGGATTGATTTGACTCTTCAACGGCTGATTGGAGTTTGGCTAATAACGAGTCTGACGCCCCTTCTACTTTTGATAAATCAAATTTGACCGGGTCTTTAGGCTCAGCAGAGATGACTTGTTGTTTCGACTCTGACTCTGCTTTCGGCTTAGGTTCCTGATCTAATGTTGGTTTAGGTTTAGGAACAGGTTCAACCATATTCTCTCTAGCAGATTTCGTTTGACTACTTGTCACGATAGGCACTGCTGATGCACCACTAGTTTCGGGCACTGCAAGTTCATTACTAGCCCGTTCAGACGATGATAATGACTCATCACTTGGTGCCTTAGCGGCTGGTGACTCACTAGATATTGCAGCATCTTCAACACTAGGCTCATTATCAAAAGTTAAAGCCCGTTCGCTTTCCATCTCAGGTAATTTAGTACTCGCATGGGTTGGTTCAACACTGCCATATTGACCGAGCCAAAAGCTTGCACCACCAATAACTAAAATACTAGCAACAGCGCCAACCACCTTAACCCAAGTACTTTGCCACCAAGGTTTATAATGAAACTCCGCACCAAGCGCTTGTTTAGCTGCCTGAATAATGACTTTTTTACTGACCACTGATTGGTTGTCTGCATAGGCAATCGTCAACGCCCTATCGCACAGTAAATTAATAATCCGTGGAATGCCTTGTGATATTTTATGTATGACCGAAATGGCTTGCTGATTAAACAAAGCTCGATGGCAATCTGCCACCGAAATTCGATGACCAATATACAACCCCACTTCAGGCTTAGTTAAGGGTAGCAAATGATAACGCGCCGTAATTCGCTGGGCGAGCTGTCTCAAGTCTCGGCGTTGCAATAATTGCTGTAGTTCAGGCTGACCAATTAAAATGACTTGTAGCAATTTTTTGGTATTGGTTTCTAAATTTGTCAATAGCCTGAGCTGCTCTAGCACTTCGGGTTGTAAATGCTGCGCTTCGTCAATAATAAGAATAGTATTGATGTTATCTTTTTGATTTTTTAATAACTTATCTTGAATTTTATCGGTTAAGTATTTAAGTGTAGCGCCTGTTTTTCTGTACCTGATTTTGAGTTCGTCACAAATAGTGGCTAATAATTCAAGACAAGATAATGTTGGATTTAAAATGAACGCTACTTGCGTATTTTCAGGCAATTGCTCCAATAAACAGCGGCTAATCGTTGTTTTTCCAGTACCTACTTCACCCGTCAATAAGACAAAGCCGCCCGTATCACCCAAGCCATGCGTTAAATGGGCAAGTGCTTCGCGATGACGATTACTCATAAATAAATACTGAGGATTTGGCGCGATAGAAAAAGGGATGTCGCTTAAGCCGAAAAAATTGGTATACATGAAGACTAATTAATCGTTAAAAAATACCTGATTGAAAGTACTAGGATACTTTGTAGAAGTCAAAATTTATCAAAGATATGATAAACTTTATTCCTCTTTAAAAAACGCCAGAAAATATGAACGTTAAAAGCTCGATCAATGACTTAAATATCTACTTAGTCGGTGGTGCCGTGCGAGATAAATTACTGAATCGCAAAGTAATCGAACGAGATTATTTAGTCGTCGGCGCGACGGTTGAGCAAATGCTCGCGTTAGGTTTCACGGCCGTTGGCAAAGACTTCCCAGTATTTCTTCATCCTAAAACAAAAGAAGAATACGCGCTTGCACGCACTGAACGTAAGCAAGGAACAGGCTATACCGGCTTTGTTTGTTATGCCGAGCCCGATGTCACCATAGAACAAGACTTAGAACGTCGCGACCTAACAGTAAATGCTATAGCCATGGATGATGACGGTACCCTTATTGATCCTTATAACGGTATTAAAGATTTAAACGACAGAATATTGCGTCATGTTTCCAATGCCTTTAGCGAAGACCCACTCAGAGTGCTTAGAGTAGCTCGTTTTGCCGCACGCTATTATGACTATGGTTTTACCATAGCAGAAGAAACTCTCGCCCTAATGAAAGACATTGCAAAAAGCGGAGAACTGAAAGCTTTATCCGCAGAGCGTATCTTTAAAGAAATGCAGCGCAGTATAGAAGAGTCACACCCTGAAGTGTTCTTTGAAGTGCTGCGTTCATGTGACGCCCTTAACGAGATTTGGCCTGAACTTGACGCATTATGGGGAGTTCCTAATCCAGCAGAACATCATCCTGAAATCTGTTCGGGTATTCATACTATGATGGTACTCAAACAAGCAGTTAAGCTATCACCACTGGGCGAGGTTAGATTTGCAGCGTTATGCCATGATTTGGGTAAAGGCATTACGCCAAAAGAAAAATGGCCAAAACATTATGGCCACGAAAAATCAGGGCTAAAGTTAGTAGAGAAAACCTGTAAACGACTAAAAGTGCCTAACCATTACAAATGGCTTGCCCTCAAAACCTGTGAATTTCATTTACACGCGCATCGCGCCTTTGAGTTGAAAGCCAGTACGATTTTACGACTGTTCGAACATCTTAATGTCTTTCGCAAGCCCGATGGGTTAAATCTATTTTTACAGGTCTGCCAAGCAGATTATAACGGCAGGCTAGGCGCAGAAGAAAAACCTTACCCACAAGCAGATTTTCTACAACAATCGGCACAAGCGGCGTTAAAGGTCGATGCCAAAGCCTTTATAGAACAAGGTGTTCAAGGCAAAGCAATTAAAGAGCAAATGGACATTGAACGGATCAAAGCGATTCAAGAAATCAAGGAGGCTTTCTAAAAAAAACTGAACAATTTCTTGACGAAGTATTTTTCGTCGTCTAACTTAAGTTTTAACAATATATTCAAAAAGGATTTTGAAATGTCGTTATTTAGGCAGGAAGCTGTTTCCCATCAAAGTGAGCGTTTAACGGGCGCTATCACCTTAGCTCAACCGTTATCGATTAAGTTAACGGCCCTTATTTTAGTCTCTGTCGCTATTGCTATCGTCGTTTTCCTGTTTAGCGCAGAATATTCCCGAAAAGAAACCGTTCGTGGTTTTTTAATGCCTAATAAAGGCGTCATTAAAAGCTTTGCTCGCCAAGGCGGCACTGTTGAAAAGCTCTGGGTACAAGAAGGCGATAAGGTTAACAAAGGTCAGCCTTTAGTGACTTTGGTTATCCATCAAAACAGTGCCGATGGGTTAAGCTTCAGCACCAAACTACTAATGCAGTTAACCACACAACTTAACCTGCTTGACGATGAAATAAATCAATATCAAACCTTACAAGTTAAGGAACACCAAAACCTTGAAAATAGAGAAATAGCACTAAATGCTGAGCTGCTAGCATTAGAAAGCCAGCTCGCCCTTGCCGAACAAAAGCTAGCACTTTTAGCGTCGCAACAAAGCGATGTTGAACAATTAAATGTTAACGGTTTTATTTCAAAATTTGAAAAAGAAAACCAGCAACAAGCTCTATTAGAAGCAAAACAAGAAAAACAAAATATTGCCCGTTTGCTACTTCAGCAAAATAACCAGATCAGCCAAGTTGCCTTCGATAAAGCAAACCTACCACAGCAAAACACGTTACGGGTGAATAATTTATTACGTCAAAAAGCGGAGATTGAAAATCAATTAACCCAAGTTAAAAACAATCACAGCTATACCATTACCGCCAGCAATGCAGGCACAGTAACTGGCATACAAGTGGTTGAAGGGGAAACCTTGTCGCAAAACAAAGCACAATCTAAGCCGCTGCTCCATATTTTACCGCAAGGCTCAGAGTTAATTGCTGAACTCCTATTACCGACACGCTCAGCAGGCTTTATCGCCAAAGGACAAACCTCTCGCTTACGTTTTGACGCTTTCCCTTATCAACGCTATGGTTTTATTGAAAGTAAAATAACTCGTATTGACCGGGCATTAATAGCACCAAATGAAGTACAACTACCGATTGCATTGCAAGAGCCTGTTTATCGTTTGCGAGCGAAATTAACTCAACAGCAAGTTATCGCATTTGGCAGAGCGTTTGAATTAAAAAGCGGCATGTTATTCGAGGCCGATATTATGTTAGAACAGCGCACCTTAATTGAATGGTTACTGGAGCCTATCTATAGCTTAAAAGGACGCATCAGTTAAAAAATGTATACTTTAAAAACCTTAGCAACCGACGCAAAGGTAAAAGCGCACAAGCAATATGTAAGATTAATAAGTGTTGCTAACTTGTTTGATAAAACACGTTAAGCAACCAAGGAATTTCCTGTTGAGACTGTTGACTCAGTCAAAGGTTGAGACAGGGATAAAGCGGCTGACTTTAGTCAAACTTTAGACGGATAACTAAAGTCAGCCATATTAACCGCAAACTCAAGTAAATGAGTGAGCAAATCAACAACCCGATAACTTAATTAATAAAAGTATCGGATACATGGAGTGTAATATTATGCGTGAATTAAACGTAAGAGAAATAGAGCAAGTGAATGGCGGCTCAATAAATGCACCTGAGCCAACATATATAATAATTAATGGAAAAAAAGTACAAATATCACCTTTAATTTTAGGCTATTAAGAATTTGTCTGATGAGGCACTTGTTTAATAGCAATCACCTTGTTGGGAAATGGAATGGCTGACTTTAGTCAAACTTTAGCGAGAACAACTAAAGACAGCCTATTAATCGCAACTCTCAAAAACAGAGATTTGCAAATCAATAAACCGACAAATAAACGTCGGATAAATGGAGTATAACAGAATGCGCGAATTAAACGTAAATGAAATTCAAGAAGTAAATGGTGGTGTAACTCAGGGCGAAGCTATTGGGACTAATATGAGCATTGTCGCAATAGGTGTCGGTATAGCAGTAGCTGGTTCTGCACCTGCATGGTTTCCTATAATGATGATTGGAGTAAGCGTAGCGACTACTTTGTCTTTTATATCAGACCATTAGTATTCATTTAGTAATAGAGTACTAAATTTAGTTTTAGTGCTCTACTTACTAAAGAAAACAAATAGTAATCTATCATTGTAAAAGATTTAGGAGTGTAACAGATGTCAGATAATGGTACTAAACATAACAAATGGAGAGAAGCAAAAGATTCGGCATGGACAAATAGTAAAGCAAAAAATAAGTTCCTGTTTTTATTTTTAGGAATAGCTGTGGCTTGTTCTATTTTTTTTGTAATGAATTAAGACTATCGCTTTTTATCTAGAAAAACCTTTATACATATTAATTTTTCAAAATATATAAAACAGAAGACTCAAACATGCATAACGCTATGCCAATAATTTCAGAATCAAAATTACTAAAGTTTTCAGCATCAAAATTAATTCCTTTGATTCGCCGTTCAGAAATAGTCGAATGTGGCCTAACATCAATCGTAATGGTTGCCAGCTTTTATGACCATGAACTCGATATGCCAGCAATTCGCAAACGTTTTCCTGCTAATTTAAAGGTATGAACCTATAACAACTTATTGAATTATTTAGAAGTATATTTATATATGATAGAGGAATGTAAGCAATGTATTGCCAGAGCAAACTAGCAGGGAAAAGCTTTTTTTTAAGCACTCAAATAAAGTATTTTTTAAAATTATCATTAACCCTTATTTGTGTAAGTGTAACCAAACTTAACGCTGCAACAATTGATGATTTTTCTCGTCATGTCCAATATTACAATATAAAAATATCGCCAGACGGTAAGCACTTAGCTGCGCTGGTAAATTCTAACGGCGGAAAAAGATTGGTTTTCCTTGATGCGGAATCTTATAAAGTCACATACGCGCTAAATGCAGGAAAAAAAAGCCAACCGTCGGATTATTACTGGGTAAATAATGAGCGAGTCATCATCCAAGTAGAACAGTTGCGTGGTTCATTAGAACAACCACTTAACTATGGTGAAATATATGCAGTTAATTACGACGGTAAAAAAGGAAAAATGATATTTGGTTATCGGGCAAAAGATTTAAAAGCTCGATCAGGCGATGCTGGTTTTTTAATTGATACTTTAGAAGGTGATGATAAGCATGTGTTAATTCGTAAGCAGCTTCTATCTCGAAAGTCTGATGTTTTACCTAAAGTGATTCGGTTAAATGTGTATTCAGGTAGAGTAAAAGGCATACGAAGTGCGCCTATTGCTTATAGTCAATTTCTTATTGATAACAATGGTCAACCGCGCTTCGTGACGGGGGTTGATGATAACCATAAAACTAAACTCTTTTATTCACAGGGTAAGGGGAATAAGTGGCAACCTTTTGGTGATGAGTTTGATGGCGAATTTATGCCTATTACTTTTACAGAAGATAATCAGGGTATCTATGCATTAAAATCCCAAAATGGAAAGACGAAGGGTTTATATAAATTCAATCTTAAAACACAAGAAGAAACCTTACTTTATAAAAGTGAGATGGTTGACCCTACTTACGTAATTAAATCTGATCTCAATAGTGTATATGGCCTGCGTTTAGATGAAGATTACCCCAGTTATATTTACCTTGATAGCGATGATACAGAGGCTAAATTACATAAAGCTCTATACAGTGCTTTTAAAGGGGATAATGTTGTAATTACGAGTAAAACTAAAGACGGTAAACAAATTATTGTTAAAGTTGATAGTGATAGAAACCCTGGTACTTTCTATTTGTTTAATACTAAAAAGATGCAAGCAAAGCATTTATTTAATAGCGCTCCTTGGATCAACCCTCAAGAAATGTCTCAGGTTGAACCTTTTAGAATAAAAACATTGGATGGATTAATTTTAAATGGATATTTAACTCTCCCTAAAAATAAAGTTAAAAACTTACCTACTGTCGTTTTACCTCATGGTGGCCCACACGCGAGAGATTATTGGCAATTTAACCCCCAAGTGCAAATGTTGGCTAATGCTGGTTATGCTGTTGTACAAATTAATTTTCGTGGTTCGACTGGGTATGGCAAAGCTTTCATGGAAGCAGGTTATAAAAATTGGGGAAATAAAATTCAAGATGATATTTTATTAGCAGCAAATTATGTTATTCAACAGGGCATTGCTGATAAAGATAAAATGTGTATTTTTGGCACAAGTTTTGGCGGTTACAGTGCTTTACAAAGTGCGATTAGAGCACCTGAAGTATTTAAGTGTGCAATAGGTTACGCCGGAGTATATGACTTACCCATGTTATACGAAGAGGGAGACGTAACCTCGCTGAAATGGGGAGATGCATATTTAGATAAAACACTGGGCACTAATAGGGAACAACAGCTAGCACAATCTCCCGTTTATAATGCAGATAAACTTCAAGCACCCGTATTATTGATTCATGGCAACGAGGATAAGAGAGCACCTCTTGAGCATGCTGAAAAATTACGAGATGTTTTAGATGAAAAAGGCCACCCCTATGAATGGCTAGTAAAATATAAAGAAGGACACGGTTTTTATGATGAAGATAATATTTTAGAAGCCAATACAAAAATACTTTCTTTTCTAGGAAAATACATTGGTACTTAGTCTTAAGCATAAAGTACCAATGTATATTTATTTTGATGTACTTGCTGTTTTATCACCACTTTGGGAAAATTTATTAAACTTATGTCTACATCTTCAGCGCAACAGCTACTAACGTTTTCTTTATCAAAAAACACGCCCGTAATTCTCCAATCTGAAATTGCAGAATGTGGCTCGCCTTCGATGGCAATGGTCGCGAGTTACCATGGTCATCAGCTCGATATGCCAGCGATGTGCAAGCGTTCTTCTGCCAATTTGAAGGGCATGAACCTGCCGCAACTTATTGAATTAGTTGACAGTTTAGGCTTAGCTAGTTGTGCTTTACAATGCCCTATTGATGAAGTGCATAAACTGACCACGCCGTGCATTTTGCATTGGAACTTAAATCATTTTGTTGTCCTGACTAAGGTTTCAGGAAAAGCTTCAGATGATAAAAGCGGTGCTAAGTTTTCAATTAATGATCCCGCGGTAGGCAAACGTACATTAACGACACACGAATTTAGCAAACATTTTACAGGTATTTG
>PJEL010001968.1_pt1 | contig 19579 bp, 14 predicted proteins | sample 1853271 | NCBI WGS metagenome assembly PJEL01 (sample SAMN08108733, study PRJNA415343) | Invertebrate metagenome, whole genome shotgun sequencing project. | host: Globobulimina | place: Sweden: Gullmar Fjord | collected 2015-08
GTTGGATTGGAACATTGCATTGCAAATATGTTCTTTGTTCCTCTTGGAATTCTCGCTGGTGCTAACGTGACAATGGGACAGTTTGTACTCAAGAACCTCATCCCAGTAACACTTGGAAACATCTTTGCTGGAGTTGTTCTTGTTGCCTGCGTCTACTCCCTCATCTATGGATCTTTGGGAAAGAAAATCACAGGAAACTAATCAAACTAGCTTACAGACAATATTTTGTTGATTGATTCAAGTTTATATTTGTAAACCTCTTCATTTCCTCATTTGAATAGCATCCATGCATGGTTGGTGCTCAACGTAGACCACCTCGTGGTGAAGCATTCTGCTCCTTCATATTTGAAGGAGAATATGCATCCAGAGATGAAAGTGTATCACCTAGTGGTGATATTGAACTGACACTCTTAGGTGTAGTGTCTAAACTCTTCTTGATACCCCGAACTGTCGATGAGAAGGCTTTTTTCACACTCTTCAATGCACTTTTCCCCTTCAATCTACGGATTTCCATCCTGAGATCAGATATCTCATTCAACAGCTGCTGCTCATGCCTGGCAAACACATTTTCTCGCTGTGCTGCCATAGACTTGTGAGCTGCAAGCTTCATTGACATTGCATTATATGATTCTAATATCTCAGCTGTTGTCTTGGCACTTAGTTGTGCCGTTTTTAAATCCCCCAGCTCGCCTCGTAATTTGGCAGCCATATCATTGTCACTGGCCATTTCAAGGCTCAATCTAGATAATTCTTCCTGCAGCATTGCAATTGCCTCGCCATACAATTCATCACCCTGTACATCTTTTCGCGATTCTTTGGTTTCTACCAATGCATCTAATATACGAGATAATGCTTCTGGAGAAACAATGCCAGCATCTTGCTGCCCAGCAAATTGCCTTTGGGGGGATTCCTCAAGAGATGATTCAAACACCTTGGATTGTCTAGGAGTGATCGGGTCGTCTTGTTCCTCCATCACGACCACACTATCGTCGTTCATATCCAGTTCATCCTCTTGCACAGCCACCTTTGGTGTGACTGCATCCTGTCCTTCAGGAACAGGATGGTTCTCTTCATAGAGGTCACCAATATCAGATCTCTGTGTCTCTTTAATCTCGATATGTAACTGAATCAGTACAGGATCTACTGCAGCTTTGGTTGCAAGGAGTTTCGAGGCTACTTCATCATTGGAAGATTTGACTGCTTCCATCTCAGCAACCAAAGACGTGTGCTTTTCTTCCATCTCAGCAACTACTGAACTATGATTCAACCGAATATTTTCGATTTCTTTCTTTTGGCCTAGGATCATTTCTTGCTTGAAGATTTCACCTTCTGCCTTGACATTCTCGAGAGAGGTAGCCTGCTCCTCCATGGTAGCCTTGAGATGCAACATCTCTTCTTCCTTTTCCATGCAAACTGCTTTATGCTGTTCCACCTGCTGTGTTGCTTGGGCCAATGCAATTGTGATGGATTTACTAGCTTCTTCTTTGACCTGTTCTATTCTCGCATCACATTCTTGAATGTTTTTGGAGAGTACTATGTTCTCCCCTTGCAGTTTGAGTTGCTCCTTGTGCAAGGCTGTGTATGACAAGCATTCTTCTATATTCTCAGAACAATCAAGCTGCTTCTTTGCCACCTGAATATCGTCTTCTGTAGGAACAGGCTCATTCATCAACAGCGTATAGTCAAATTCTCCCAGAGCTTTTGCAAGGTGCTGTTTTGCATGAAGACTTGATACAACACTTTTTTGAGCCCTAGCATCAGCAGCTGCCTTTGATGCACGCAACGACAGTATAATACCTTCTTTTGACATATTCAAATCTTGCAGATATTTAATTTCTTTCCTAAGCTCCTGTATTGCAATGACACTATTACCAAACTTCTCTACAACATCATCCCGTGATAAGGCTTCTTCAATGCCACAATCAGCCGTATCAAGAAGCCGTTCCAGCAGCAATCTCGCTTGCGTATTCTCCTGTTTCATAGAATCTATCGTTTTCTTACACTCTTCCAGTTCAGACGACATAGCCATCACTTCAGCATTATGCATCCCCTTCTCAACATAGCCACCCGACCTCATCCTCTCTGCTTCTGCAGCAACAGCTCTTTCTGATATGGACACTGCCTCTGCCATTTTCGTGGAAGCAGCCACCATCAGTTGATCTGCCTCTGCTTTCAATCGTTTGGCTTCTATAATCTGCTCTCGTTGTGCATCAAGTTTCTCCAATGCAGCTTCCAATTCTTCTTCCTTCTCGGCCAATGAAGCACGAATGGCATCAATTTCACTCTCAGCCATCTTTCCATACTTATGTTCACCACCTAATTCAGATCGAAGCTCGTCAATCTGTCGCTTTAAATCGACAATAGTATTCTGGTCTTTGTTTTTTGACGCCATTGTCTCTTCAACCTTTGCAAATTCAAGAGCATGCTGTTCAAGGGCATCATCTTTTGCCTTGACAAGGTTCTCCAGCCCCTTGACTTCCCCACGAAGACTTTGTATATCCTTCCTAGCCTGAGATAACTGATTATGTAACCGAACAGTATCCTCCATCGAACCATTCATGACGTCAGAATTGCTCCCTGCATATTCAATCATACGTTGGTTGAGCTTATCAGCTTCGTTGTTGGCCGCATCCACCTGAGCCTGCAACCTTTTCCGCTCTTCATCCCACTTTTTTTTGTTTTTTTGCAAGAATTTAATTTCGGTTTCACTAGCAAGCAGGTTTTCCTCCAGAATCCGAACCTTGCCTTCAGATTTTTCAATGACATCGTCCTTCACCTCCAACTGACTTTTTTGAACCACAATCTCCTTCTCCAATCGTCTAATCGTTTTCTCATTCAATTTAATTTGATTTTTGAGGTCGTTGAGGTGGTATTGATCAGTGTCTTCCCTGGGAGAACGTCCACCCAACGGACTTGCCCTTGTTTCTGACAATTCCATGTGACTTGTTATAACGTCCTATTCGTCTGGTAGACATGAAAAGATATAATCTTGTATTTGTAAAATGACATGATTAGACGCCTCTATCGATCCAAATATGAAGCACCTGTGATGACTTTATTCCAACTTTCTTTTTTCGAAAATTGGACTGGAATTCTCCAGAGATGCCAGGTGGCCACCATGGCCATGGTCTGTTATCAAAGACAGTTCCTTAGAAGTCACACGGTGTTTGATCCATATCATATCGCAGACGTAACAAGAGTATGCTCTCATCCAGTGAGTTCTGTTGACTGAATCCTCTCGTGTTAAGGTAGCAACTGCTCTCTGACTGCCACCGGGAGAGGGCGCCCTCAATCAAGGGTGGTCGATCTGGATGACGAGATTTTTTTCGAGCCCCTTCCATACATTCCAAAAATATAAAATATATGGTATCATCTATGTATTAGCTTCAAAATTAATCAATGATTGCGAGATCTGGAATTCCCCACCAATGCCTGGAGACGAAATGTCCACATGGGAATGTGGTGGTACGAAGGAATTGGAATCCAACCCAGGTCCAGGGTCCACGGCGCATGGGGTCTCCACAGAATGATATACATCATGGATTACGATCGGTATCGAATGCATCAGATGAGAGATCTAATCACACGAAAGAGAACGACACCCTGGATATTGGTAGTCAAGGAGAATGGTCTGTATCTTTGAAGAATTCAACGGCGATCCTTCAAGGTTCAACAGCTGGCACGACTGCATATATTCTTGGAGTATCTCATGTGTCGAAAGAGTCGTGTGGTTTGATAGAAGAGCTCATTGAAAAGGTCAAGCCGGATGCTGTCATGTTGGAATTGTGTCATGAAAGAACTGGGTTGTTGATTGATGAAAAAGCTGCCTCAACGGGACGAAACGCCTGGTTCTCAGATAACGTTGACATAATAGGTTTGGATGAGAATTTCGAATTCAAAGAGCAGTTGATGAAGAGGCTGAAGACGTATCATGGTTGTCCTGTGTCAACACAGGGTATTCAGAGTGATGCTGATATTTTGCTAGCTACAGGGTTGTTTGAATCTGTGACACCGATAACTGCCCCTCCTGCTGAATCTGGCTGGGATCCTATGTTTGTATATGTTGACAATATGAAGAAAATTATCCCTGGGGTGCAACTAGGGGCCATACAGTTCAAGGTGGTTCCCCGAACGTTACCACATGTTGACAGAATAGCACACATGACATTTGAGGACGCACCACCTGATGTGGATACCGATGCGCTTTGTGAGATTATTAATCAGACGTATATGAATACATCGAATGATACTAGAACGAAAACCTTGGATGCTCTTATTGAAGTAAAGAATCAAGTGTATGGACATACAGATGCAAGGTGTGACATCATGTATCAGTTTGATGATGCCAGTGATGGATCCATGCGTGTGACTGCCCGTATCGTAGCATCAAAGGGTCTTTTATTTGAACATATAACCTCGTTTGAAGAGACTGTCCGGAAAGACGGGACAGGTGTTGGAATCAAGAGGAGACCAAATGCTCCACAATTCATGGGATTCCAAACGGCTACCACATCTTCTGTCCTTACCACAATCACTCCTTGGGATGGTACAAACATTGATGTAGATAATGCAAAATCGGAGGAGGCAAACTCGGGTATTTTAGAGTCCCTTGCAACCATGTTGACCATGACATATGGCAAGTATCAGGCAGATGCAGGGCAACGGGTTGGTATTCTTCCTGGTGAGGCTTGGAGGGTAGCCTTTGAGGCAGCAGCCAAAGCTAAAACCCCGTATATTTTTCTAGGAGATAGACGTGCCAGTATCACAGGAGAGCGAATGCTCAAAGCCATTATTGCATCTTCTCTACCTCTCTATCTTGCTGGTGCTGCATTCTCTATGGCGAGTTGGTTAACACCTACCCTGCTTCTCAACGTACCATCGTCAATGCCAATAACTCTAGCAACATCGTTTGTATCTATTGCAGCAGCGTCGTGGCCCCTGATCTCACCGATATTGGAGATCAAGGCATTTTCTGAAATGTCTGCAAAAGAAATAGAAAATGCAGTCAGGGTGAATGAACCATTACAGTCAAACACGACATCAACATTTTATTTATGGGGTGAGGATGCGTTAATTCGTTGGCCAGGAGCTGAAGAGCCGGTCATTGGAGAGAGAGATGAGTACATGGCAAGATCCATCCTGGGATTTCTCAACAATGTACCCTCTGACCTCACACCCACTTACGTTGCAACGTCAAAAGAATCATATGGTGCAACAATATACTCGTATGCCATGCCAAAGGATGCTTCGAATGTTGTGTGTCCGACAGGAAAGGGACAAGGGCAGTTTGAATTAGGTACAAAAAGCCCTAGAACAGTTGTTGCCATTGTTGGCACAGCACATGTCAGGGGCATGATCAATCATTTCGAATCAGGTTGTATTACCACTACTACTACAGATACTAGAAGATTAGAAGAACTTTCCATGTAAATTCAAAAAGAAACAATTAGGCACTCTTGAAGGCTTTCTCCAAGTTTGGTTTGAACAGGCTCATAGCCCTTGATGGCCCCCAGCCCAGTGCTTTCTGCACAATCACTCTAACGGATCCTTGACACAGCATGAAAATGAAGAAAGGAGAAAACTCCTTTCCAGAAGTGACAATCTCAGGATCAAGACCACGCTGTGTGATTTTCTTTATGAATGAAGGTGGTTCAAAAGGAAGCACACCAACAGCTTCATTCCCAAAAATCTGTGGAATCACCTTCATACTGATAATCATCGTCGCCATCGTGATGATCCCAGTCACAATCTGTACAACAGCCATTTTCTTTCCGGCTTCTGCCTCAAAAGCATCCTGCTTCTTCGTCTGTTTCTTTGCTTTATTTGAAGCTTCCCCTTCTGTCTTTTCCTTTGCAGGCTGATACTTTTCAAACTCTTTCTTCAATCGTTTGAACGATGCTGTTCTATATATCATCAAGTATCCAACTATTTCAGCAATGATAGCCGCCATGATACCAAAAGAAACCACACGCAGTGGCGTGTCATTCACGACAATGCCATCCAACACCATCTTGTCCTTTCCGTCAATTGAATTGGATACAGTCGTCGATTCTAAACAATATATTTACGTGTGTATGAACGGATGTAGAAGATAATGATATATAATGAGAATCAGCAACTCGTTGTTTCTTTTTGTTCCAAAACAAAAAGGTCAAGCAACATCTTGGCTCCTTTTTTCAGTTGGTATAGCTTCATTGAGTTGTTGACGTAGAAGATCATGTATCTTGAATGCTTAAGAGTCTAGGTTACATAGATATATAGATAGATATAGATTCGCAGTGCTTACTTTCTTCCAGCAACTCCAACAGTCTTTCCAGCACGTCCAGTAGTCTTGGTGTGCTGTCCACGGACAGTGAATCCCCAGTAGTGACGAAGACCACGATGGTTTCTGATCTTCTTCAAGCGCTCCAAATCCTCACGAAGCTTGGTATCGAGCTGTGAAGAGGTAAGCTGAGAGTACTTTCCATCCTTGATATCCTTCTGTCTGTTCAAGAACCAGTCTGGGATTTTGTAAGAGCGTGGGTTGGCTACAATGTTCATGATGGCCTCGAGTTCCTCAGCACTCAACTCTCCAGCACGCTTTCTCAAATCTACTTCTGCCTTTTTACAGCAGATGGTGGAGAAACGACGACCCATACCCCTGATAGCAGTCAAAGCGTACATGATCTTCTCCTTTCCATTCACGTTGGTATTCAACACACGGAGGATGTGTGAGAAACTGTCTGGTGCCATAAGGGACTGCATATAAAATAAAATAACGGTTAGTAACTGATCTGCAAGGCGAACGTTTAGAACACAAAGATGGCGCCGTCGGGTCCACCGCACTAATGTTCTGCCAGGATATCCCTAGATGAACGGAAATCATGCCTATTATTTTCAATATAAAATCATCGTTCTCTTAAGGATATCCCTCGGCATACAGAAGTGATGTTCTGAGACATGAGCGGAAAGCCGCAGCCAGCATGTTTCTCTGATAGCATTCGACAGATATGGCTCCGCACGTACCCCCATGATTGCTACTATGTCTATGTCTTAAATATAGTAAAGTACTGAAATATATATGGATGGGAGAAAGGCTATGTCAGAGACTCTAAAACCATGGCCGCAATGCTGAAAGGGTCTATTGGTTTCAGCATCGTATGGGAAACAAAAACGTTACATAATCTATAATTTTTTTCGACTGTGTACCCAGTAATATGCTCATTTTGGATCACGGGCATGGTAGATATTTCTGTATATATTCAATATCTGTGGTGTGAAGCGGAGCATTATGGAAGAACCCGAGAAGAAGAAGGTGCGGCTTATCAAGGCCTTGGACTCCATGATTTACATGCCAAAATTGAAGCAAACACGGGATTCTTTGGAGATTCCTGGGCTAGCTTTGACTCATGATCATATATTAGAAGTATCTGATGTGGATAGGAAGCGTCGAGATGTGCCTTGTATCGGGAGACCTTGGGATAGAGGGGAACTATATGCTCGTCTTCAAACGTTCAAGTCCATGACCTGGTTTGCCAAACCGGAAAAGGTTAATGCACGTGAATGTGCTCGGAGAGGATGGGAAAATACTGGGGTGGATGAGCTTACGTGTGAAACGTGTCATACTGTTCTAAAATACCCTTCTGTAGAGTCTTTGGAATGTGAACAAGTTGCTGGGGAGAGGTTTGAAAAGAGTTTGTCATTGTCACATGATCAAATGTGTCCTTGGAGGTCTGCGGTGTGTTCGTTGTCTCTTCTGGAGTTTCCAAAGCACTTATCTGCCATGACTATAGCTGCGGATTTCAAGAGTAGAAGTGCAGTGTTGCAAAAACTGTTGTGTATACCACCCATTGCAAAGGAAGCTGTGGACGTGGTGTTGCCAGAATCTGATTCGAACGACGTGTTGTACATACTTAAAAATGGTATGCAGTTGGAGGGGACTAGAAAGCAATGGATGGAGTCTGAGGAATATTCAGAAGGCATGTTGAGGTCTGTCAGAGAATCGTTGCAGGGATCAAGTGCTGCATATGTAGAACGTGATGCTTTCTTAGCACGAGTGCGCATGTTAGCGTTATGTGGTTGGAGTATGAAAATACTGTCATTTGAAGAATCGAATCAAGATGCTGATGTAGGTCACTGTCTCCCAGAACATGCAGCATTGATTTGTAATCTTTGTGGATCAAAAATTGGACTGTGGTCCTTTTTCGAGGGATGTACGCCAAAGCCATTCTCTGCCGCATCTGTCGTGCAGAAGAGTGGGCATGTGTATAAAACAGGCAAATCCTCGCTCTTTCTTAATCATCAAGTGGCGATGAATATGACAACTACGATTGCAGGAGGTATGCTTCATCAGATGGATGATCTCCTGATGCAGGGTACAGATGGGCCATTTGGCAAGTCAGAATCAGAGCAGACTCAACCATTTGCCTCACCAGGAGGAAGAAATATTTCTCGAGAAGAAAATACTGAAAGCTTAAAGGAATCATCAGGCAAGGCAAAGGCTCCCCAAAGGCGCCAGACACGTGCCATTGCACAGTATAAATCTGCATGTACTGGATCTATAGATCCGTTAGACTCCCATAGATTTTTCTGCCCTTGGGTAAACAGTCCATATAAAGGTGGCGAGGGAGAAAAAGTTCAGCCAGGATGGAAGGTGTACGTAGAAAATCTTGCATCTGGCCCTGGAGACATTCTCCTAGGCACCCAAGAATGGCAAGGAAAAGACGTATTCAAAAAGGTGATTTCATCAGTTGGAAAATTTCCAAACCGTAGTTGAGATGTACATAAGTTGTGAAAAAAAATCAATTGTTTAGGTAATGAATGAGCAAAACTGTAAACATTATGATGACTGGACCAACTCTTTTTCTGCAAACAGCTGTTCTGGAAGGCCAGTCTTGGTGTTCCAATCCTTTGTGATTTCGGTGGCACAAAGCTTTCCACTAAAGATGGCACCTTCCATGGAGGCCAAATATTTCTGCTTCGTATAATCTCCGGATAAATAAAAGTTGCTAATTGGTGTTTTTTGAGTAGGTCTGCACTCCTCACAGCCTGGAACAGTCTTGTAGACAGAGAGTGGTGTCTTGACGACCTTGTACTTTCTGATCTTTGCCTTGCTTTGGTCGGCGGCAATTTCAGTTGGGAACAGTCTCTCCAACTCTATCATGGTTGCTTCAATAATATCTTCTTCAGATTTACCAATCCACTTTTCTGCTGGAGCAAATACCAACTCGAGCATTGATTTTTCAGTGTCATAGTACTCCTTGCAGGTGGTACTCATATCAGCGTATACGGACAACAAAGGAGAGCGAGAGAAGAGCAAATGATCCACAGTCGTCAACTTTCTATCAAACCAAATATGAATGTTGATGACTGGAACTCCCTTCAACTTATCCAATTTGCTGAAGAATGGCTGTTTGTACCATGGCTCTGGCATCAACTTTTTCATAATATCCACTGGCATGGCAGAGACATACAAATCTCCAGTGATGGACTCACCATCAAGCAAATTAAACTGTTTCACGGATCCATCTTCCTTGAGTTCAATCTCTCTAAGTCCTTTCTTCATGTGAACTTCCCCACCACGAGCTGTGATGTACTCAACCATTGGCTTACAGAGACGCTCTGGAGGAGCACCATCCAAGAATGCCATTTTGGATCCATGTCTCTCTTGTAAAAATCTATTCAGTGCTATGAGAACACAAATCATACTGAGTTCATCAGGATCAATAAAGTTCAAGGCCTTTGCCATGGCAATGAAAACCTCGTCGTTCACACGAGAAGGCACTCCTTGTTGATCCATCCATTCAGTTACAGTCAAATGATCCTGTGCCTCGACGTACTTTTGACCAAAGATAATAGCAGGAAGGAGACCAATGGCAAATTGAATCTTCTCTGGCCAGGTCAACATTTGGTTGTTCTGAAGAATGGCAATGATACCATTCAATGGAGCAGGCAAGTCTGGGAAGTCAAATCGAGAGAATTCACCTGGGGAATCAGGCATGGCAAATATCATAGAGTGAGTCTTCCACTGTAATCTCTCTTCAATATTAAGCTCTTTGAACATGTTCATCATGTTTGGATATGCTCCAAAGAAGATGTGAAGGCCTGTCTCATACCAGTCTCCATCTTCATCCTTCCAAGCAGCCACTTTACCACCCAAAACATCCCTACTCTCCAGCACGATAGGATGATGACCTGCATCAACCAAGTATTTTGCGGTGGAGAGACCTGCAAGACCGGCTCCAGCAATCACAACCTTGAGAGGACGTTCTGGACGAGGAGCCTGCTTCAGCCACGCTGACTGAGAGGCCATTTCTTGGAATGGCTTTGTAGACTCAAAATCTGGCTTTGGAAAGTCTTTAGCATATACTTTCAAAGAGTTTCGCCCACGAGCAACTCGTCTTGGACCGGTCGCACCCAGAAGAGTGGTCCTCTGGCCCTGAGAGAGACATGTGGCAGCGGAGAGCTTGTTGGTGAATGTCTTCGTATTCATCTTGGATAGCACCCGGAAATACTATGTTATAAAAACAATGTACAATGTACTAACCCTCGATCCTATTTGTAGCCAGCCTGGAAATCGTGGATCACAAATCCACGGGGGTTGATGATCGACGAAATCGTGCCAGCTTCGATGAGATTTTTTATTTTCGTCTGATATTTAAAATCGTATCTACTTTCTAAAACCCGTATTACATGCATAATATCCATCATTCTACTCGTCAGCATATTCAATAATCATTATAAATACTAGAATATACATGGGTCTGTCGTTAGGTGACCATACAAGAGAATGTGCGCTTTGGTGAAGCCAAAGGACATTCCATTCGAGACACAATGTCTCGAAAAACGATTGCTTTTTATTAAAAATCTAAAAGAATGTCTTGGGAAAGAGTCTAGAGTAGTGACAGCAACAGTAGATTTATATAGTGAGCTTATTGAGGACATTCTCCAAGATGTCTGTGTTGACGTCCACCGTGATGTAATGACTCATACTCCCGTTGAGGATCCTTCTGATGAGTTTACTATTTCTACGTTGACGAAAGAAACAACGGGGAGAGGCATGCGAAAGGATAGAGGGGCCATGATGGAGCAGAACACAGAGGGGGGTGGTCAGCAGAGTAAACGACCTCGCCATGGGGAAGATGATGATACTGCAGGTGGCGTAGAAACTGAGAAAGAAATGAGCGGGGAAGAAGAGATAATGGAAAAAATGCTTGCCAAGGCAGCAATCCATTATGGATCAGCAAATATGCTTGGTATTCAGATGAGTGGTAGTAAAGGTGCAGTGGACATGTTTGGTAATATGATTCAGCCGGTAGCATTAGATCAGGTTGCATGTCCAAACTGTGATAGAAAGATTTCATCTGGAAGATTTGCTCCTCATCTGGAGAAATGCATGGGTGGAGGCAGGCTTGCGGGGAGAACATCCAAGTTGTCTGTCTCAAGATAATGTCACGTTGAGGTATTTACAATGCAATGTGGATACCAGGATCACCACAATCGGAAGAGATGAATGGTATATGTCTTCTTCTATATCTACAAACGAGTATGAAATGAGTACCAAGTCGAGTGAATTCACCCTACAGACATGGCAGAAACTGATGATGATGACCTGGTGTGCATACCTGAAACTATGGGGGGAGAACAAAACCTCACGTCCTCTCACCAGATGGTAAATAAAATAGTATACTATTATATATAATCTGTAATCAACACGACTGTGATAGGGTAGAAGATAGAATGGAAAAGAAAACCGATGATGACATGAACGTTGATGTGATCAACGAGGGAGAACAGAGTCAACCTGATCAACCTATCAAAGAAACTATCGTAGATACATTAAAGAAAAATGTGAGGTTGATTGAGGACGCAGTGAGGCAAAAAGAACCCAGATTGATTTCGTCTCGATTGTTGAGACAAACACAGGCTCTGAAAAAGGATTTGACCGCTCAAGGGATTGTTGATTTCATTAAATCATGCATACATGCTGTAGATACAGCAGAGGATGAAGATATGGTGGAGGACGATGCTCCGTGGTCTAGGATTCAGAGTCTGTTGATGGATTGTACTTGTTTTGGCCAAGGACTAGACTGGTCTCCTTTGCCTGCTGCTGGGACAGACGAATCCTCGTCAGGAACAAAAGATATATTGAATGTGCAGACTGAAACAGAGATGTATGTCTACGTGGTAAGCAGCATGTATTTAGTAGAAAAGAAAGCTTGGTCTGATGTGAGAAAAGTGTGTCAGGCTGGAATAGATGTGGTGATGCAGTATAACAGTCGCATCATTGATTCTCTTGGAGCGAGATTGTACTCGTACATGTCCCTTTCTGCTGAGAAAATGGGTGTTTTGGGGCAGATTCGTGGTCTCTTGTTACAGCTTCATAGGACTGCTGTGTTGAGGCATGATGCAATAGGTCAAGAAACGCTTCTCAACTTGCTCTTGAGGAATTTCCTTGCATATAAATTGTACAATCAAGCGGAAGCTTTGAGAGCAAAAGCTCAGCCGGATGTGTACAGGTCATCTGCCCAGCATTGTCGATTATTATACTATCATGGCAGAATCCAGGCAGTTTTGCTCGAGTATTCCGAAGCAAAAGAGGCACTGGTACAGGCATCAAGGAAAGCGCCACAGTCGGCGACTGCTTTTAGATTGCAAGTGGCAAAGTGGCTGGTTGTTGTTAGACTTTTGCTTGGAGAGGTGCCAACAAGGGCAGAGTTGGCTCCAGCTGATTTACGAAGCATGATGATGCCATATTATGAGGTAGCAAGGGCTGTTGGAGAGGGCGATGTTTCTGCATTCAATAGTGTCGCTGAAACATATCAAGATACGTTTGAGCGAGACGATTTGAAGCACGTTGTTGGCAGGCTCAGGGCAAATGTGATTCGTTCAGGAGTTCGCCGCATTGCAACTGCATACTCGAGAATATCCCTTGGCGATATCTCGAACAAACTTGGTATTACCAATGTATCAGATACTGAATATATCGTCGCCAAGGCAATTCGTGATGGAGGCATTTCTGCTCAGTTGGACCATGAAACTGGAATCATGACCTGTTCCTCAGTGTCTGATGTGTACAGCACGGATGAGCCTTTGAATGCTTTCCATGCCCGAATCGCCTTTTGTTTAGACATTCACAATGAATCTTACAAGGCCATTCGCCACGATCCTCGAAAAAAAACGTGGAATGAGGATCCAGCCTCAAAGGAAGCTGTATCCATTGAAGATGCCCTCGAGGCATTCTTTGATGACTGATCGTGCATCCATCAGTATCTAATGCAATTTTTAAATTACATACAGAAACGAACAGTATTATATAACTCTCTTAATCCATTCTCCCCTTGAGCTCCCTAGCAATGACCTTGTCAGGGGTCACAATGTACATCACAGCACCCCACCCAGACAAACAGTCCCTATCCTGTCCGGCCAGCAATGCCTGCGAAGCAATCTCAAAGAGCTCTTCTGGCTCCAAGTCAGGTCTCCATAAAGATTCACAAATACCCATCAACGACTCTGGGGCAGTTCCAGCCACCATAAAGTCCTTGGCAGTCTCCATAGCACCAATACTATCCATACCACACAAGTATGGTGTCCCATCAGGTTCCAGACCCGCAATAACTGGTTGCACAAAGTAAGGACCAAAACGCTTCTCATACAACGTTGTCGACACGAGCTGACCAAAGGACGATGGCTTAATATCCCGTTCCTCTCGAAGTTTATACAAGTTGTGCTTAAAAGTGAACCGTTGACTCAACGTGTCCGCATCTGTTGCCAAGCCAGACAATCCTAGAAACAGTTTATCATGAATCTTGTATAGTTTTTTATGATCCGTCGCATTCGTTTGTAACTGCACACCAAGTCTGAGATCACTCCCGATGGCCACGCAGTTCTTTCCGGCCATGGCTACGATAGCTGATCCATTATACTCTGAAATACTCATTATATCTATATACTAGAAAAATATGATGTCTCCTTGGGAGAGTCAAAATCACCTTGTGTGATGATGGAATGATGTGATGTTTGATTGGAACCAAAAATATTCAGCACCCCGACTGTACCCGTGATTCAAAGTCTCACTGGTGATTTATAATGGTATACTATCTTTAATTACAATGACGTGTAGCAGAGAAAAGTGTACCTCTATTCTCCCACTACTCTATGGTGATGAGAAACCAACAAAACTTTCTAATTGGCAAAACTGAAAAACTTTAGGGATAATTAATTATACTATCACCCTGCACTAGATAGTAGTAGTAGCCTTAGTAGCATGGGGAACGTGTCCCATCCGATGCTGATGAAGATAGCAAAGGGGGAGTGCCATCACAGAGAGACTCTTTGGGAGAGAGATACCCTCTACACCACGTGTCTCTGCTGTTGCTGATTCTCTTGGTTACAAATCACTACAAGTCTTGAAAAGGAAATCAAATCTATTCAAAGTCGACACATATGACATAGTATCGATAAGAAATAGGTTTGTTCCAAACACACGTCTTGATATAAAGTTATTTCTTGATAAAACCTCAAGTGCTGTAGCACTGCATAATGATGTGCCCAGATGATGCAAATGTTACTGGTCTCTGTTGAAATACGCTAATCTTTTGGTGTAAAATGATACTTAGTAGTATCTTCTCCAACGTTTCTCCCCTCGAGGAGCGATTTCTGGCACCGATTCCACCAGTTTCTCCCAAATAGCTGGATCAGTTCCAAGAGCAATGCATCTGCCAATCAGCTGAGCCCGTTCAGGGACAGACCATAAGGCATACGCACGTACAAACTTGACTCTCTGCTGGTGCATCGGTACATTTTGAACGACAAATGGTAGGAATTCCTCCCATACCTTGATTGGTGTCATGTCCCAGATGCGCCGAATCATATCCTTTTGCAAGTCATAGCAGATTGACTTTCTTCCCAAACGTTGTAGATGCATTTCCTCGCCTTGCAAATGATCTTCAAAATCAATCAAAAATTGAGGAATCTCCTTCTGCAAGATGTCCAGTGCCATCGTAGTAGGCTTGCCGACTTCACCTCCTTCAAGAATCTCTAGACATGCATTCCAACGCTGCATGAGGATCTCATCACGATGATGCTCCTTGTGCTGCCTAGAACAAGCCCCAGGAACAAAGTTTTCAAATTCTTTGAAAATAACTTCTTCTTCATGAACAGCATGCCATGTATGCACGAGTCTAAATCTCCTGAACAATAACGCAAAGTTGTGGAGGGCACCAGGGTTGATCTTGTGCCCACTCATGTTGAGCATCTTGAGTGCTTCATGCAGCTTACCAGCTGCCCCACGGAATGCTTCATGAGTAAGAATCTGCTGAGACAGAGGTCCATACTTTTGATCCATTGTGAAAAACTTCTTCATCAAAATCGAAAAGACTGTTTGTAAGAACAGAGTGGCAACTGTCCATGATGCAATGCCCAGGCCAGCATACGCCATTCCCTGTGGTAACGCGCCTTGTACATTTGCAGCATACACGCATGTGGCAATAGCCAAGGCTTCCAAAGGAAATGCCACACTCCATGTAGAAGTAGGGTCAAATTTCAATTGAGATTGGTGCCCTGTTAGATACAGGCAACCCAACACAAGTGCCAATGATATGCTGACAAAGTATAATATCTTGGAGGCAGAAGAAAACTGACCTGTCAAAAATGTATTTCCGACACATGCGACGGAAGTCAAAGCGACAAAGCTCCATTTTAATAGACGCAGACGATCATCTGGATCATTGAAAACAATCGACTTGTGCAACGTGATGACATACACTGGTATGCCTATAGCCACACCGAACGAGAACCAGAGGTACGCTGCCTCCAGGTAATTTCCATCCATCCTGGGCGCAACCAATGCACATACAAAGTTGGCACTTGGGATTAGCAGCCAACCTGCATTGATGTGCTCCTCTGAGTGGGCATCAGTGATCCATCGCGCAGCAAGAATGATTGAGAATAAAAGCGTCGCAGGAGCTCCGATCCAAAAAAGAACCCTGGCCAGAACATCAGCACCACTGAAACGTCCATATACACAAAAAGCGAGGAGGACGAAACTTGCTGGTGGAATCACAAGTGCATTGCTGTTGACAGGATTCATCCAGTCTTTCATAACTTTCTTTGGGTAAAACCACAATCGAGCCAAGTACAAACTTCCAAACAGAACCATCAGCACAACACTCATCACAGTAAAGACATCGCCTGGGGTATTCGAGATTGAAAACCCTACCGCATTGCCAATGTCAGGCGTTCCAGCCAGTCTCCACAAGGATGCCAAACCAAGCATGGCGAGAACAATATTGAAATGAGAAGCCTTTGTATATTTGACGATATCAAAACTTTGAGAATCATGATCACTCGATTTTGCTTTGTATCGTACATCAATGTCAGATTTCTCCTTTCCAGGATATTGCAGCCTAACCTCCTCTGGCGTATCAACCTCCACCACCTTGGTGGCATCATCATAGGTGTATTGATATTCTGGCATCATGGTGATACACAGGCTATAAATCTCCTTGGGCAAAATGCCTACTTTGACTAGCCATCCAAAAATATAACATCCCATACAGAAATTAATACCTGCTTCTAGAGCAGCAAGACACGCATACACTCCCATAAAGCAGGATGCGATAATTCTCTCTGGGTCAAACCCGGTGACAAACAAGAATATCACGGACATTATGGACATTGTTAAGCCACATGCAATCGCAAATTGCTTTGGAATTCCAGGTTTGAAGGTTGGCTTGAGAGGAACAGCAGCGCATCGGGCCAATTGTCCCAAGGGACTAGGCCCAGTTCCGTATACAAGTCTACCAAGATTGTCTAGGGCAAGGCCCAAAATCATGTAGTGCGCCCAGGTATACTTTCTCCAGATGATGGCCAAGACGTTAATTATGACCACTTGCACGCCAGTAAATCGCACCACGTTGTTGTCAACGACTTCCGGGAACCAGAATAAGGGTGGAATCACTTTGTGAGATTTTTCAGTCAAGGCTGGGTGAGTATATTTGTCTTGAAATTTCTCATCCGGAACGTAATGAAGCGCATCTTCAATCGTGTCATCTTGGACACAATTTGAATCCAGTATCTTTTCAAACGCCTCTACATCTCCCTCGTCAAAGTGCGTGGCAGCATCCCCATCTCCAGTTGGTTGTGCTGCAGATGACATGGCCCGTAACAAGCATGAACTCAACACACCTTCAGACTTCATCTTTGTTACCGCATCGCATCCGCCAACAAAGCTACCACCAATGAAGATCATCGGCACCGTAGAGTGATTCAATTCCTTTTTCAGTTCTCCGATCAATGTAGCTCCATGAGCGATCTCATCGCTCCACAGGAAGACAATGTTGTCTTTTCCTCCTCCAGCCTGCTCCAGAGCAGCTTCCAATAGCGCCTTGGATTCCATACAGAATGGACATGTTTTCTTGCCCACAACAGCCACAATATATTTTTTGAGTCTTTGGATAACACCTTGCACACCCTCGCTGGCATAGGTCTCCGAGAAGAGGTTCCCTCCCCCGTTTTCAATATCCATTGTTAGAAGATGGAGGTTTTTGGAACGCGTTAGGTTTACAAGTTTTCTGTCGTAAGCAGTAACGGTAAAACTTTTAAAAACTGAACCATACCCTACAAAGGTGGTTTAATCTGATGAATGAAACGTGGCAGAAATCTGTGTCTACCAGTGCGATTTTGCACGTGCAAAAATTTTAATTTTGTGATTTTGCCCGCGCGGGCCGTAACGTAATCTTTAACCTGAGATATTAACAAGGATGTGACTGCTCCATGAAAGCACCAAAACCGAGTAATATTGTGATAGTATGAAGGTATGTATACTGTTACAACATCGGGAGAGCTTTAGAGCAATGAAAACAACCCCCCCTTGTCAAAGATCTACAAGATCTCTTGTTATGATATGAAAGACAGCAACATGGCCTCGGAATTTTCTATATTCTTGTGTCACATGCTACTGTATATGTATTATTTTAGTATATAATACATCAAAAGGTAGTAGTAGAAGAAGAAGAAAAGGTAACGGACATGGCACCGGTGGAGGAGTCTCTTGCACCAGAATCTGTTCCTGCCCAATGGCGACCACAGACTCTATACGACTTCCGTGGAATGCCAGATGGTCCTCGTGGATATAAAGTAGGAGTCACAAAAAAAGGACGAGTAGGGAGTAAGAGAAAACTCGACGAGTATAGCAAACAGGTGCGAATTCGGCATGACATGGCATGCACCACGGTATCTTCTCTACAGCAGAGGACCGATATAGTATGACTATACTTGAATTCATCGCAGGTTGAAGATGAAGAGCAGGATATGGATGAAGAGCTGCAAGCGGCACCTGCAAAGAAAATAGCGACGAAACACAACAGTGTTGGACAAGGAAAGGTGTCTGGCCGTTCATGGAAAGCGCCTGGACAGAAGATGAGCACCGTGCGGAGTGGATCAAGTAAGAAATTGTCGACGACGTGGGAGAAGAAGATGAAGGAAAAGGCTGTGTTGAAGGACTTGAGGGATAGGAAGAAGGAGGCCAGAGAACAGAAGAAGGAAGCTGCTCGAGCAGCTCGGGAACAGCGGGAAGCGGCAAAGAAGAGAAAGGAAGAAAACAGACAAAAGTCTGTCGTTACACAGGTGGTTAGTTCGGCGACGGCTAGGAGAATGGCCAAGAGTAAAAAGCAACGTAAGAAGCTGGTCAATGTATAGCACATCATAATGAAATGAATGATTTACTCGTCTTGCCATGCCATGACATTTGACTCTGAACCATCTAAATGCTCCATATCTTTCAACATGTCAGGATAGGCTGTATCTGGATACTCAAATCTCAGTCTCTTGGTTGGTACATATCGCTGACAGGCAGTGGAGTACCCAATAAAATAATTTTCTAGGGCCCGATGCACGACCCTTTTGTCCGTTGTGATATCTATATTTTCTTCTGCAACATACTTTGTGAGTCGAATACCTCCAAGCAATCGCCGGGCATCTTCTTCATCAGGCAGAGCATAATAAAATGGTTGGTACCGGTTTGTAATCTGCATCTGATTCATCCACTCATCGTCACGCTGACACGTTGAGTCAAATCCATATATAATACCTTTATATCCATATTTTCTATGGATGAACACCTGCCCTATGGAATATTTAACCTTGTTACTAGACATAATCCGAGCATGCTCCTCTCTCAGAGCCTTGATGCTCTCTACACTATCATGGTATCTGGTATTCAGCAGCCGAAGCGCATCGATTCCCCTATCCACTTGATCATACGCTACCTGAAGATCCATTGTCTTCTGCCCATGTTGAAATCCAAGCCGTGCAAGATGTCTCACTGTAACACTTGCATCCTCCTTTTCAATCTCAAACTCTCCAGTACCCCCATTCAGGGAGATATCCCATCCTTTCGATCCATCACATGAAACTAGAAATGGAACCAGTTGACTGACATGAGACCGTTGAATTTGAATGGGACAGTTGTCATGGGCACCTGCCCAACGTAACAGACCTCTATACAGGATTCTAGCAATCCTTGAATTCGTCTCAGCATTCAGCATATGTATGTATTTCTTATACAGTATAGGGTATTACAGTAGGATATGATCATGAT